>ERZ773241.2570-NODE-2570-length-14197-cov-7.387640_pt1 | contig 14197 bp, 9 predicted proteins | sample MGYA00580989_ERZ773241 | MGnify/ENA primary metagenome ERZ773241 (study PRJEB29015, sample SAMEA2737804) | human gut metagenome | biome: human gut; feature: human-associated habitat; material: faeces | place: China | collected 2012 ...
AAGTTGAATCCGCCAATACTTTTCAGTGTATAACTTTCTCCTCTGACTTTAGGAGTGATGGTTACAGATTGTGTAATCGGGCCTTCATCGTAATCGTCAACCGTTGCAGTGTAGGTACCGATATAGTCTTCGTATTGCGGATAATTTTCGGGATAATACTCTTTTAATACAATATCCGTTGCATCTGCATCGGTACAAACAAATAGCCTGGACTTTTTATCCCATTTGAAGTGCTGGACTTCAACTCCGTTGACATTATATGGAGACTGTAACTTCAGCCCTTTTTCTGTATAAATATATGGTAAACTTTCTGCACTGCTATAATCGGTACTGTAAACGGAGAATGTGGACATTGTGCCATTGTCACGTATAAAGTAGTTCAGTACTTGGTCCCCTTTCTCCATGCGATATGTATTCAGAAAAGCATCTTTCTCGATGTTAATGATATCCTCAAGCTGGATACGCCATGGTATGTCTTTGGGCATAGGCGTCATTTCCATTATATTTTTATATTTTTTTCCTTGTAGAATAACCTTGTCGGGAGTTGCGCTCATGATAATAAACTCATAATCTCCTCCCACGTTCATGTTCAGGCCTAAAGGACCTGAAAACATGTGGATCAGCTGGTTGTATGAGTCGAAAGTGAGCATAGTGCTTTGTTCCGATTTAACTTGATATAGGGAGGTTATTATGGTACCCGGCTTGTAACCTTCTGCTCCTGCTTCCGACGCCATTTCTACCTGTTTTCCGTCAAATTTCATAAGTAGAGTGACTGCACCTGCAGAATAGTTGCTTCCTATGTAATATTCCAGTTTCCATCCGTTCGGAACATCTTTAAGAATCTCCTGGCATTTTATTACATCGGCTGTAGCTCTGTTGGCAGATGATTCGTCGAATATTTCTTCTTCAGAGAAAAGACAAGATTGTAATACAATGCAAGTCAATGCCAGAAGTGTGTATATTGATAGATATTTCTTCATAATTTTCATAGTTTATTCAATAATACTTAAGTCTACATTGCCGTTTGCTATATCATCCTGGCGGCGTAGAACGATGTCGCGTAATTCGTCCAGATTGATTCCCCAGGTTTGTTCCATATAACTATAGACTATTTCGAATTTCTGTTTGATAAGTGCACGACCGCTTTCACCGGCATTTTGTAACATATTATTCCAGTAGTCTTCTGTATTTGTGACGTACACCGCAATGTTTTCAACAAAATCTTCACGTGATTCACTCATTGCGTAGGAAGTGACAAATCCTTGTTGCCATGCATTGCGGTTAGCTCCCACCATATACCAGTCGCTGCCGATATAGGCATTTTCTGTGATACGATCAAATGCCGGATCATAGTTTTTGGTTTGATGCAGGATGTGGGCGAACTCATGGTGCATTGTCTGGAAATAGTATTCGTTTAGCAGATTGATATCTATTTTATCAGGATTGATGTCATTTACATTGTATAATGTAATTTTCATACCACCTTCTGCCGTTCCCAATACCATGGTGCCATTGTCTTCATAGGCAGGAGAGCCGATAAAGTGAATGGTCTTGGGGATGTATTGACGTAAGAAGTCCGGATTACCGGTCGCTTCATCGTATGCTTCCAGCCATACATGTTTGATAATTTTGGCCAGTACTACGGATTTTTTATAGTCGGCAGGAGCTAATACATGTGTCATGTCGCTCTCGTTATCTTCCATACGATATTTCAATGCAATGTTGTATGGATGGGTGTAATTACCCAATATCCAGTTGTCGAATGGGCTACGTTCTACTTCCTCTGTAGAGAAGATGCTGTTTGCTTTGTCCACGTCCTCGTCGTTGTTGCAAGCTCCCAGTCCGCAGGTTAATGTTATGATTAAACTATATATGATGTATTTCTTCATATTTTTCCCTCCTTAAGTTAGTTAGTCATTTCTTGGATTTGGTTGCATACCTGCTGTAATGACACTGGCTGGTAATTGAATAGCACGTCTGGGATCATTCGTGTCCATCTTGTCGGTGATAGTCACTAAGGTATAACCTTCATAGTAGCGGCGGTAGATTACGATACCATAGCGTTTTATATCTTGCCATCTAAGTCCTTCTTCTAGAGTAAGCAGACGTCTGGCATGTAGAATGCAATGTATCAGATTCTCCTGCATGCCTTTTTCTATTACAAAATCCGGATGTAGTTCCTTCTTTACCGTCGGAGCTTCCGGCTTGTAATATTTTAGTTGAGCATAAAAATCATTGATGGTTTCTTTGGTCAGGGTCCGCGTATTTTTCGTAAAGGCTTTCTGCCAGGCATCTATATCGGCAGCAGCTTCGTCGTAGCGTTTTAGTAATGTGTAAGCTTCAGCCCGGCAAAGTAATGCTTCATCGGTAGTGAAAGCAGGATACAGCATATAACCGACCCAACTGTTGCCTGATGTGAACTGCTGATAGATGACTAAACGGCGGAATCCGTTCTTGATAGAGCCACCGGGCGCAAATGGGATCTGGTGGTAGCTTGATTGGTCTCCCCATGGACCTTCGGATTTACAACTTTCCGAGGCAGTAATATTATTCATGCAGTATCTTTCACAGTTGGCATAACCCGGATCGGAAACCAATGGCCAATATGACGCTGCTGATATTACCAGTAGATTTGCCCGATTATCTGCATCTACATAAGCGTTCGGCTGTATGTTCTTGTTGGGAGATAAAGCTCCTAATGCAGCCCAGTCACGTAAATATTGGGAAGCATTCGTGCCGAGTACTATATTGGCATAATTGATAACCTTCTGGCAGTTAGAAAAATCCGGCTGTGTGTAATATAGATAAAAGCGGGCAGCAAATGCATAGGCAGCCTTTTTATTAAAATGGTATTTCACTCGTGAGTAAATATTGTCGTCGATTAGAGGCAATCCTTCTTCTAAATCGGCTGCGATATTTTGGTAGACTTCAGCAACAGTTCCGCGTGAGTATTGTGGATTTACAGATGTTTCCGGTTCCTTTATGTAAGGTATACCTAGGTCTTTATCTGCATTTGTACTATATGCTTTGCAGAATGTGGTAGCTAGTACGAAATGATTATATGCGCGACATAATAGAGCTTCACCTCTTTGTGCTGACAATGATTGAGGGTTTCCCATTTGCTCGATGGCTGCCAGGGCTTGGTTGGCCGATGCAATCGAGTTATAACAATCATTCCATAAGGCATGAGGTGAGTCTTGATTCTCTTCAGTGGTTTGCTGCCAGCGATACAAGTGTTCGTTTAACCGGAAAAGATAGCTGTATGCTTTACTATTTTCATCAATGTTGTCACTGTAGAATTCGCCTATGTGACAGTTGGTGGTCATTGGGTATGCAGATACCAATACTTTGGTAATGCTCTCTTCGGTAGTTAGTTCAGTTCGGTTGTCCGGCATTTCATCCAAAAAATCGCTACAGGAGGTTATTCCCAGGCATAAGGTTGAAATGGCTGCTGTATATAATACGTTTTTATATTTCATCATTTTTATAATTATCTGAATGGTTAAAATCCTAATCTAAGAGTTAATGTGAACTGACGGGGTACAGGTGAGGCAACTCCACCGGTATTGAAGAATTCCGGGTCCTGTCCGTTTAGCTTCTTATCTGCGTAGATTAGGAATAAATTGGTAGCCTGAAGTTTCAAAGATAAATTGGATATCTTTGCTGATGTAATCCATGATTTTGGAAAATCATAGGACAAGGAAATTTCTTTCATACGAATAAAGTCTCCTTTGGCAATTCGTTCTGTAGAGTAATTATAGGCATTATATGCATACATCAAATCTTTATTATCTTCATATTGACGTTTGGAAATGATGGCAGGAATATTGGTATGTTTCTCATCACCCGGAACTGTCCAGCGATTTTTGAATTCACGGGGCATAGAGGATAAGTCACTGTATTGATAGTTGAAGCACGGATTTAAACGTACTACATTACCAAATGAATAGGTGATAAATACATTTAGCTTGAATGCTTTATAGGTGAAGATATTACCAAAGCTACCTGTTATAGTAGGATCAGTGGGACCTTCATATTTTAGATAGTCTATATTGTCACGTGTTTGGAAATCAATATCAGTACTGGTTATTTTTCCATTGATATTATACATTGGGATACCATTTGAACTTAGACCGACAAATGGGATAGAGAACAAACCACGTACCGGGTAGCCCTGACGCGCAAAACCATAGCCTGAAACCAGATCCATCACGCTGGAACGGGCGTTAAGCTCGGTCACTTCATTTTTTGCTTTGGAAAAGATGAAATCTGTGTTCCATGAGAAGTCTTTCGATTGGATATTCTTGCTTGAGATGGTGAATTCAATACCATGTGACTTCATAGAGGCTATATTGGCATATTTATAAATAGAACCACCTACTCCTTGTGTCGGAGTTATACCAATCAGGTCATAGTTGTTGCGTTTATACCAGTCGATTGAGAAATTGATCCGGTTGTCTAAGAATCCCATGTCAGCACCGATGTTTAATTCATGCTTCTTTTCGTAAGTCAATTCGCTATTTTCGGGGTCGGATACATAAAGTCCGGTTTCCTGTCCGCTGGTGAAAGGGCGAAATGGTGAATAGCTGGTGATTATGGCATGTGAATTTGTTACATATTCCGGACCTCTGTCAGCTGTTAAAGAGTAAGATGCTTTGAATGTCAAATGTGACAGCACAGACTTGAGTGTTTCGAAGAAATTTTCTTCATGTACATTCCATGCTCCTGAAATATTCCATGTAGGTAACCAGCGGGAAGAGCGGCTTTTTCCCATGCGGTTGGTGCCTTCATAGCGGAATGTTCCGTTTACTGTATAACGGCCATCATACGAATAGGTTGCATTGGCAAAACCTGCTACACTCCTTGTTGTGGTATGGTTTAATCCATAATAATTTTCACCGGACTCAATACCTTTCTTGAAAAATTCATATACGTACGATGGAATTTCGCCCATTGTATATTGCATTCCCCATCCTTGAAAATAATTCTGCATGCGTTTTAAATCATTCACCTCCATACCAGCGAAAAGATTGGTTATATGCTTTTCTGCAAATAAATGATTCCAGGATGCTGTGGCACGAAAGTCTACTCCCAGCATGCGATAGTCCTTACGCTGGTAAATACCGCCTTCCGGCAGTATGCTGATGGGTAAAGCATAAGGATTGTCGGGGTTGGTGTAGAGTAAATTATTGTTATCACGAATAGTGGCGTCATCCATTCCTGTGCGATATGCTGTTGCCTGATTCGAGTGGTCTTTAATATTATGTTCTTGTGAAGAAGCTTGATATCTGACTGCTCCTAATGCGCTAAGCTCTAATTCAGGAAGTGCTTTCCATTTTACTTCTCCTTGGAATTTAACGTCAACTACGTTTAAGTCCATATAATTGTTATCCAATTCATGAAGGATATTGAATGGTGCGTAGTTAGCTGTATAGTTGACTGCCGGATCCAATGCGCGTGATGTGTTTAGTGCGTACGAATATGGATTGATGTCAAATTGACGGGTGACTTCTCCACTAGCTGCATTCACTTCAGAGCTTAGTGTTCCGGGCGCTTTCTGCTTACGGTAGGAAGCACTGGATATTAAATTTATAGATAAATTCTTATATATATTATATGTTGTATTTAAATTAGCTGTATAGCGTTTTACTTCACTTTGCTTGTACCAGCCCGGGTCGGACATAGCACTTAATGAAGCATAGAATGAAGACTTTTCTGTTCCGGAAGTGATGCTGACAGAATGATTTTGTGTGATATTGTTAGAAAATAAAGTATTAAACCAATCGGTATTTCTCATTTCCGCTTCACGCAGGTAAGCATTACGTGCTTCCGGAGTGTTGGCAAGTCCGAATTGTCCTGTAACCGGATTGTATTGATTGATTAACTGATACATACGTCCATACACTCCGCTATCTTTTGCACGGTAAGTATCGCTATTGTTGAGCCATCCTTTTTGTTCCATCTCTTTATAGATTCCCATTTGTTCCTGTGAATTCATGATATTGAATTCTTTATAACTGGGAATCATACGAGTTGTAAATTCACCGGTATAGCTGATTTTGCTGACGCCGGCTTTTCCCTTTTTGGTGGTTACTACAATAACCCCTGCCATGGCTCGCGCACCATAGATAGAGGTTGCTGATCCGTCTTTCAATATTTGAAAGCTTTCGATATCATCTGAATTCAATCCGGCAATAGCTGAACTGATCAATGTTTCGGCATCTCCTGAGGATAGGTCATCCGGACCTACGTCAATAGCATCTTCCATGATGACTCCATCTACCACCCATAGTGGCTTTGAACTACCGAAAATAGATGTAGCACCACGTACCCGGATTTTTGGGGCGGTACCAAATGTACCGGAAACATTTTGTACAGATACGCCTGCGGCACGTCCTTCAAGTCCTCGGCTGATATCAGGCAAACCATCTAGTTTGACCTCATCTGCGGACAATTGTTTGGTTGCTCCTGTAAACAGACGTTTATCCATTTTCTGCATACCTGTTACTACTACTTCAGATAATGTTTGTACATCAGGCATTAGTGTAACATTCATATTTGGAGCAGGAGTCAGGTCTTGCGGTTTCATTCCTATATAGGAAAATTGTAACAGGGATTTATTGGATACATTTTCTATCGAAAATTTTCCATCTATATCTGTTAATACACCGGACTTACTTCCTTTGATGACAACGGTTGCACCAATGAGCGGCTGTCCGTCATCACCGGAAATAACCACTCCTTTCACATTGAATACTTTCGCCTGTTTGGAAGGACCTTTGGTAGTAATTGTGATAAATTGGTCTTCAATATGATATTCCAGTGGCTTATTGGCTAAGATTATATCGAGAGTCTGCTCTATACTCTTATCCTTGACGGAGCCAGAAACGGTGAATTTCTTGACATCGTCATACGTAAACAGGATCTTGTATCCGGATAGTTTTTCTAAACGTTTTAGTACGGACGGCAACCGTTCGTTGCTAATTTCAATCGTGATTTTCTTTTGCGATTGCACCTGAGCATTTACTTGGTAGGGTCGGAAACATAATACGCATAGAAAACACACAATAAGTAGGTTCCAATTATTTCTCATACGTTTGTCTTTAATAACACTATTTGAACATGTTTATATAACTAGTGCGTATGAGAAGAAAAAATGGATACCCCTTTTGCGATTTATTTTTTAATAAAAGTGATATTTTGTTGTGTTTTGCATAGATTAGTTATACTTATGCAATAAAAATCTAGTCTACAGTAAGCGTATTGCCTTGCAAGGTGACTGTCACTTTTTTCATTCTATTAAGTAATGAGATCGTATGTTCCAAGTCTTTGGTACGATCGGATATAAAGTGCATTTTATATTCCATCGCTTCTTTGTTTCTGAACTCTATGTTTACATTGTACCAACGTCCCAAATTTTGCATAATATCTTTCAATGTGACATTGTCAAAGTAGAAATAGCCGTCTTTCCAATAAACATAAGAGTCTAGATCTACTTCTGCCAAGATAAAGTTGCCATCAGATTGCAGATGTGCATCTTCTCCCGGGTAGAGTCTGGTATATGATCCTCCTTTGGTGTTGCTGACTTCTACTTTTCCATTAATAAGTACTACATGAGTATCTTCGGGAGTATAACTGCGTATGTTAAATTCAGTACCGAGAACACGGGTTTGCACAGTTTTGGTTTTTACGATGAAAGGTCGTTTCGGATCTTTGGTCACTTTAAAATAAGCCTCACCCTCCAGAGTGACAATACGTTCGTCGCCAATAAAGGCCGTTGGATAGACAAAGTTACTATTAGCATTGAGCCAGACCTCCGTGCCGTCACATAACACTACCTTGAAACTTTCACCGCGTGGAACAGTGAGTACATGTGTTTGAGTGGTCGTTGAAATGACTTGCCTGTAATCCAGTTCTTTTTTCTCGGACTTTGAGATCACTTTCTGTGGCAAGGTTTGATTGCTTGATTGTGGTTCGTCTAATACAATCTTTTCTCCGTTATCTTTTTGCAGAGTGATATGTTGAGGGGCAGCATCAGCAGTAAATACAGTGATTGGTTCAAGAGTAGGGGTCGTCAGGGTGTTGATAAGATAGTAAGTTCCAAATAGAACGGCAATCATGGCGGCTATTCCCATACTTACTTTCCAGAAGTTGGAACGCATTCTTGTCGTGTATTGTTTTTTCTTGAATCGTTCTAGCTCCATCTCTATATTGGGTAGTTCCATTCCGCTTTTTTGTTGTAGGAAGAGGCTACTATCCATGATGTCGCGACAAGCCTGCAGGGTTTCTTCATCTTTAAGCATTTCCTGCAGTTGTTCGACGTTTATTTCTGAAGAGCTCTCCATAATGTCGAGGGCCTTCTCTACAGATTTATCTGTATTATCTATATTGTCAATATCTTTATTCATCACTGTTTGACTGTATCATACTTATTTATATTACGTTTAATCATAAAATAAAGACACCTGCTTTATGATTTTTTTGCACATTCTTCACGTATCACCTGTAATGCTTTCACAATATGCTTCCTGACTGCACTGACACTAATATTTAACTCCTCTGCCACTTCCTGATATTTCTTACGTTGAATATAGCATTCTTCAAGAATATGTTTGGTATGTGGAGTCAGTTTTTCCATAGCCTTGCTGATATGCATCATTCTTTCGTCCTGCTCCTGATACTCCGTCTCAACATAACTTTTGGTCAGTTCGGAATAGATTTGTACGTACTGTTCATGTGTGCTCTGATGTCGCAGAAAGTCAATACTTTTGTTGCGGACATAGACATATAGATAAGATTTAGCTGTGGCTTTATCTATTTTAGCATAATTGGCCCAAATAAATTCGAAGGCGTCGCTGACAATATCCTTACTAGCCTCCATATTATTAATCAAATGAAATGCGTAATAATAAAGTTGAGGATAGTACTCCTTAAAAAGAAAATCAAAATCGGCCTTATCTTCCACGTGCTTTAAAAGTGTTGAATAGTAAATAAATCGCGTTGCAAATAAACAAATAATAATTGAGAAAAGCAAAATGGCTTTTATTTTATATTTATCGTATCTTTGTGGCATCATATTTTTTGAATGAATATTCATGTAGAACTTGGGAAGTAATAATGGAGAGTGTTTTAATTACAGGTGCAAGTGGTTTTATAGGAAGTTTCATCGTGGAGGAAGCGTTGAAACGAAAGTTTGGTGTGTGGGCCGGAATTCGCCCCACGAGTAGCAAGCGGTATTTAAAGAACCGGAAAATTCACTTTCTGGAATTGGATTTTGCACATCCTAATGAGCTTCGTGCCCAACTCTCCGGGCATAAAGGTACTTACAGCAAATTTGATTATATCATTCATTGCGCCGGTGTGACAAAGTGTTCTGATAAAAAGACTTTTGATTATGTGAATTATCTTCAGACTAAATATTTTATAGACACGCTGAAGGAATTGAATATGGTTCCGAAGCAGTTTATATATATTAGTACGTTGAGCGTATTCGGACCTGTACGCGAGAAGGATTATACTCCGATAAGCGGAGAAGATGCTCCGATGCCTAATACGGCTTATGGATTGAGTAAATTGAAAGCGGAATTATATATTCAGAGTATTCCCGGTTTTCCTTATGTCATTTATCGTCCTACGGGAGTTTATGGTCCCCGTGAGTCAGACTATTTCCTGATGGCCAAGTCCATTCAGAAGCATGTTGACTTTTCGGTCGGTTTTCGACGTCAGGACTTGACTTTTGTTTATGTGAAGGACATTGTGCAGGCGATTTTTCTGGGAATGGAGAAAAAAGTGGTTCAAAAGGCGTATTTCCTGACAGATGGGAAAATCTATAAAAGTCGTGCCTTTTCGGATCTGATACAAAAAGAATTGGGTAATCCGTTTGTTCTTCACTTGAAATGTCCATTAATTGTGCTAAAAGTTATATCTTTGTTCGCTGAATTCATTGCTACACGTTCCGGGAGGAGCAGTACCCTGAATTCGGATAAATATAAGATAATGAAACAACGCAACTGGCAATGCGACATATCCCCGGTGATGAAAGAACTTGGGTATGTACCCGAATATGATTTGGAAAAGGGAGTTCGTGAAACCATTGCCTGGTATAAAAATGAAGGATGGCTTTAGACTTATTTAAGCGCGTAGAAACCCGGAAAGGGTTGTTTGCTGTGGAAAAGATTACACTGATTTATAATCTGTTGACTTCCATATTGATTCTGTTCCTGTTTCAGCGAATGGATCATCCATGGCACATGTTGCTGGATAGGGCTATGATCGCGGCGATGACTTTTTTGTTGATGTATCTTTATCGTCTTGCCCCCTGTAAGTTTTCAGCGTTTGTACGGATTGTTATCCAGATGAGTCTATTGTCTTACTGGTATCCGGATACTTTCGAGTTCAATCGTTTCTTTCCGAATTTAGACCATGTATTTGCAACTGCCGAGGAGTTTATTTTCAATGGTCAGCCTGCTATCTGGTTTTGCCATACGTTTCCGCATCTTATTGTCAGTGAGGCATTTAATATGGGATATTTCTTTTATTATCCTATGATGCTGATTGTGGCGTTGTTTTATTTCATTTATAAGTTTGAGTGGTTCGAGAAGATGTCTTTTGTTCTCGTCACTTCTTTCTTTATCTATTATCTGATTTATATATTCGTTCCTGTTGCAGGGCCTCAATTCTATTTCCCTGCTATCGGGATTGATAATGTATCTAAAGGTTTTTTTCCTGCTATCGGTGACTATTTCAATCATAATCAGGAATTACTTCCCGGACCGGGTTATCAGCATGGATTCTTTTATAGCTTAGTGGAAGGTTCGCAGCAGGTAGGCGAACGTCCTACGGCAGCATTCCCCAGTTCGCACGTCGGTATTTCTACTATTTTGATGATTATGGCATGGCGTGGCAGTAAGAAATTGTTTGCTTGTCTGATACCTTTCTATATGTTGCTTTGCGGGGCTACCGTATATATTCAGGCGCATTATGTGATTGATGCTATTGTAGGATTTTTCTCTGCATTCCTATTGTATGTGGTTGTGACCTGGATGTTTAAGAAGTGGTTTGCACAACCGATGTTTAAGTAGAAAATTGGAACATACTTCTGTATTTTGAAACAAGTAATCTCCATCCGCAGGAGTCAGGGTTTGCGGATGAAGATTATGATCTATAGTGGATTAAATTTCCGGATTCTCTTTACGCTGGGAAGTGATTTCTTCAAATATGCGGAAAAGTTCTTCCTTTGTTTCTGCCCGTAACATGGCAATACGCGTATTACGGAAATTAGGTATTCCTTTGAATAATGGACTGGCAGCCAAATGACGGCGTACGTGCAGAATACCTCTGCGCTCATCAAGTAGATTTACACTGTCGACCACTTCCTGGCGAAGAACTTCCATGCACCAGTCGAAACTTAGCGGTGGTAATTCTTCACCAGTCTCCAGATAGTGTTTCACTTCTTTGAATATCCATGGACGACCAAAGCTGGCACGACCAATCATGACAGCATCTACTCCATAACGGTCAAAACACTCTTTGCAGCGTTTAGGCGTCGTCACGTCACCATTACCGATAATAGGAATATGCATCCGTGGATTATTCTTCACTTCGCCTATTAATGTCCAGTCTGCTTCTCCGGTGTACATTTGTGCACGGGTGCGGCCATGTATAGTCAGTGCAGCAATGCCACAATCCTGTAGTTGTTCTGCTAGTTCTACAATTACTTTGTTGTTAGCATCCCATCCCAGACGGGTCTTGACCGTTACGGGGATTTTCACCGCATCTACTACCGCACGGGTGATCTCCAGCATCTTAGGGATATTCTGTAACATACCTGCTCCTGCTCCTTTTCCAGCTACTCTTTTTACCGGGCATCCGAAATTGATATCCAGAATATCAGGTTGTGCCTGTTCCACAATCTTGGCAGCTTCCACCATCGTTTCCGTATCTTTCCCGTATATCTGGATGGCAACCGGACGTTCGGCATCACTGATACTTAGTTTCTGTGCGGTCTTGCTGACTGCACGTATCAGTGCGTCGCTTGATACAAACTCGGTGTATACCATGTCTGCCCCAAATTTCTTGCACATTAAGCGGAAAGCCGGATCAGTCACGTCCTCCATGGGAGCAAGTAGGATAGGGTATGTACCTAAATCTATGTGAGCTATCTTCATATATAGTATTACTGCTAATTATTTGTTCTTTTATTGGTTGCTTTATATTTCTGCTTCGGATGGTTAGGGATTCCGGGATATAGATGTTCGATTGTTCCATTTTTTATCATCTTGGGAATAATCTTATTTGCTATATAATCAATCGTTCGATCTACCTTCTTAGCTATTTCATTTATGGTGATATAATCCTCCGCAATAGACATTATTATGGATTGGAGTTCTTCAAACTTGAGTCTTTTTGAGGTTCCAACCTTTGTACCGGAATTCTCTATATTATTTTCCGAGGTTCCAACCTTTGTACCGGAACTCTCTATATTATTCTCCAAGGTTCCAACCTTTGTATCGGAACTCTCTATATTGTTCTCCGAGGTTCCAACCTTTGTACCGGAGCTCTCTATATTGTTTTCCGAGGTTCCAACCTTTGTACCGGAACTCTTCATGTTATTCTCCGAGCTGTCAACCTGTCCCTCGGATTCATTAATATGGTATTTCGTTCCCCTACCATTTCCTGCTGAAATCAAGAATCCTTCATTACAAAGTTTTTTTAGCATCTTTGTAATATCCGAACGATGTTGTGGAACGACATATTGTAATTGAGTGTTATTGATTTCGCTTTCACTATAGCAAGTAACCAAAACGGTTAATTCATCTTGTGTCAGGGTTTCAATCTTTCCATCAAACAACTCTTTTAGTTTGATGACAGTGTCATCCGGTAATAAACTAATCATCGGTAGAGTTAACTCTACCTTGTCCGGACGATTAAATTCCTCAACATACGGTTTTTGCCAGTTAGCTTCTCTCCAACCTTTTATAATCTTATTCACTCCACTTCCTGCTTTCTCTGAAAAGCCGATGAGCATGAACATTTTTTGCAATGCCTTATTGCGGCATACACTATCTCCGCCTGAATAATATTGCGTTTTGCTGACCAGCATTGTGCCGGGATTCTTGAAGCGGTATTTATCTACCCATTGTTCGACAACAATGTTCCCTTCTTCCGAGAAATCGCAATGAATAAGCGTATTGATAAATGCTTCGCGTATGGCAATGTGTGTGGGAGTTTCGTCAATACGTATACCATTTCTTATTTGGAAAGGTTTAGGTAATATGGCTGTTAGTTTGGGGTAAACTTTACGATAAAACTGAAAGAGATTCGCTTCCCAGGTTCCGTCCGGACAAATACGATCCGACCATCTAAGAGAATCGTCTGCTCCCAAATGTTCCCTGTAATCGGGAAAATAATTGGGGGCACATTCAGGATCAGTGATACTTTCTGTTTTTCCGAACATAAGTATTCCGGCTAAAGTGAATCCTTCTTCTTTTGTATGCCGGTCTTTGCGGTATGCTTCCAGCTTAGTGAGGAATTCTAAATTATTCAGACTAAGCCAAGGATGAGATGGTTTCAGATTAGCGAAGAGCTGTCTATATTGCGTCAAAGTTTCCTTGTCGATATCTTCCATGGAATAATTGCATAAAATCCTTGAATCCCGTGGATGACTTTCGTCCGAATCGGCAATCATACGTTTCACTTCAGCATCTGTACATTTATAGTCTCCTTCGTGGTTACGTTTAAATGTATGTCCACTGAATGGATTTTTTGTTCTATAAATAGGGCGTTGCGTGCGACTGGCCCTGGGGACATAGATGAGAAGAAGATTTCTTTCTTTGTAACAACCTTCATATAAGTCATTGTCTGAAAGTAGATTCTCGTTTACGCACTCCGTGTTATTAATCTGATTCCAGAAGTCTTTTTTGTATTGGCTGATTTGCTCTTTAGTCAGTCCTTCGATGATAAATTGCTGTTTATGCTCTTTCACTCCAAGTACAATGACTCCTCCGTCTGTGTTGGCAAAAGAAGAATAAGTATCCCATAGACTATTGGGAAGACCATCTTTGGCAATTTTGAATTCCAGATCTACAGCTTCCTCTTTTTGTATAAGTGAGTCTATATAGTCGGTAAAATCCCACTCTTCCAAATTGTTGAGTACAATTGGTTTCTTATTTTCCATATCTTCTTTCTGCTTTATTCT
>ERZ773241.2580-NODE-2580-length-14142-cov-3.358558_pt1 | contig 14142 bp, 10 predicted proteins | sample MGYA00580989_ERZ773241 | MGnify/ENA primary metagenome ERZ773241 (study PRJEB29015, sample SAMEA2737804) | human gut metagenome | biome: human gut; feature: human-associated habitat; material: faeces | place: China | collected 2012 ...
TAACGATTTTAGGATTGGTTAGTGGATGAAGCGGATCAATCTGAACACCACAAAATAACTGGTAATGAATATTACCGTTTAAATGTTCAATCAGTTGTGAGTCTGAAAAGTTGGTATAGGACTTCAAGACCATTAAGGCGATTTTACCTTCAGGAGAAAAATAACTTTTACGACCCAGACGAGATTCATGTAAACCCATCTGTTGAGCCAGTTCGGAGAAAGGAAAAAGAGAATGAAGCCGCCCCAATTCACTCTTTTCAAAACTTTGACGATATTTTTCGAGAATATCAAATTCTGTAAAACCCAAAGTAGGTTCGATTTCTGAAATTTTTCGTATCTTTACCATGTGTCTTTATTTTTAATTACCCCCGTTTTAGTCGTCAAACTGTATTTACGGGGAAATGCTTAAAGATACAAAAAAGGCAACTAATTCGCAATGAAGTAGTTGCCTTATATTTTTTATTTACTGAATATCCCTCTTTATTGCTTCGTCGTCCGAACTCGATGAAGATAAATTGCAGATGGAGTAGCAAAATAAATGTTGTTACTCCCTTTCTGAATCTGTGTTTTCTTCAATAGAATTAATCTCTTGAATAAGCAACGCCTGAAGTTCGTCTTTGGGTAACAGTAATTGATACTCAGCTACCCCGATAGGCTTGTTTATATCTTGCAAAGCGATCTCTACATCTAAGTGATCCTTATCAGCGCAAAGAATGATACCAATTGATGGGTTCTCATTCTCTCCTTTTTCCAATCGGTCAAGCAACGAAAGGTAGAGATTCATTTTGCCAACATATTCTGCCTTAAAAGCACCGATCTTCAATTCGATAGCAACGAGCGAGCGCAAGCCCCTATGAAAGAAGAGCATATCCACCGCATATTCCTTGTTGTTATACTCCAGACGGTATTGGTTGCCAATAAAAGAAAATCCTTTGCCTAATTCCAGTATAAACGATCTGATTTTAGCAACCAACCGCTTCTCTAATTCCAATTCTTTAACAGGTTCTGTTATTCCAAGAAATCCTAAGTTATATGAGCTTTTAAAGACCTCATTCGCATAGTTGGCTTGTGCCACAGGTAAGACTGAATCAAAATTATTCGTTTTGATTTGTGTCTGACGAACTGCATAGGTATCCATCTTTATTGCATTGAGTAACATATCTCTCGACCAACCTTTCTGCAAGCACTCTTCTGCATAAAATTTCACAGCATTATTGTCATCTATCTTGTTTATCAATAATAAATTATGTCCCCAAGGTAAAACTGCGACAGCTTGTCGCAGTTTTGAATCGCAAGTTTTATATCTTTCATAAAAACGCTTCATATCCCATAGATTACGAGGAGACAATCCCATATCCGGAAACTGTTCTTTCAAATCCACCGATAATCGTTTAACTACGCCACTACCATATCCACTCTCTAAGTTTCTATCAAAGAGTAACTTCCCGATATTCCAATATACAGAATTGACGGTAGTGTTTACTTGCCGGGCAATGGTGGCACGAGCAGTCTGAATCTCAGAAACCGCCTGCTGCAATATTTGAGCGTACTCGCTATCGTTTATAATTATTTCTTTTGTCATATCATTAATCCTTTCAATGCTAATCTATTATATTTTCTTCAAAACGGTAAAGTTCCACACCTCACCAACGAAGAGTTGATTTATTTCTGATAACATCTCTGTAAGCCGTAACGGCTCACGAAGTATGAATACTCTCTTTTACCGAGTGGTACAATCAAATGGTCGAAATCAATATTACCCTCTTCGGTACGCTTGACAATCCCCCACATAGTGACATTCATCGACTCCAAAAGTGAATTGAGAGCTTTGAGCTGAGCTTCCGAGTCATAATTTCCGGCAATAAACAACACATCCACCTCGTGAACTTTCACTTGCTCTCGAAGCCACGTCAAAAATAGAGAATGTTCACCTTTACGGTCATATTCAAAAAACGTCTGCCCTAAATGCCAATTTGCGGTATGGATTATCTTCATGGCTAATTCTTAATGTGATATTTATCCTCTCGCTTCTTGAAAGCATCAACTCCACCCTCTAATATCTCACAGACATGTTCTCTTATTCCTTGTTTATATAAGATTGCAGTCTCTTTACTATTTGTAAATGTATTCTCTAATGATCCATTTACATATTCGAATCTATATTTCCTGTTTTCAGATCCATTTTCTCCTGCTTGATTTGCAACGATTATATTTTCAGCATCTGTATTTACAACTAAATTAGCATTATGAGAAACCATAATAATTTGCCTTTTACGTTTACATTGTTTAATGTAATCGTTTAGATCCTGATAAACAGTTCTGTTATCCAAATTATCTTCCGGTTGATCAATTAAAATTGGACAGTCCGCCTGACTGAGACTTAAATACAACTGTAATATTACGATCCCCTTTTTGCCTTCTGACATTGTATGAATACTATCTGAGCCTTTCTTTATATCGTATTCTATAGCAAAACAGTTTTTGAGAATGGCAAGCAAAAACTCCTTGGTAGTTTTACCTTGTTTGAAATTTAAAAATCGTTCGTCTTCTTTTATTGCAAATTGAACTAATTTGGCAATTTTCTCACAATGGTTTTCTTTTCTGTACTCATACTCATTAGTATTAAATATGTCAGCTCCAAATTGATTACTCAGATAGCTTTTCATATTTATTATATCGCTAATTGAATTAACAAACACAGTATTATTAAATACGGTCTTAGCCCGTATATCCAATTTAGTCGTTTCTATACTCCACTTATCTGCAATAGCAGCATTCAGTAAGTCCGATAGGTTATAATACGAATTTTCTATTGCTTTACTATTTGTTACAAAGTTTAGATTCGCAATGCTTTCTCTGAATTGTTTTATCTGTTGATCCTTCTCTGCTATTGTTGTGAGCCGTTTTTCTTCTTCCTTTTTTAACTGCTCTAATTTTACAACTTCAGTTTGTATTGCATTTTTCTCCATTAATGGTTTCAATGCATCCGTATTCGCCGTAATATTTGCTGTTATAGCATCAATCAATTCGATATTTTTTTGAATTTTTTCTTTTATTTGCGCAGATGAAGATGTTATTATTTCAGCAAGTGACTTATTTAGTAGGTCCTTAAAACCTGTAAATACTCCATTAACAGCTTCATTTTCACTTGTAAATCTAATTGCGCTGCATATATCATTATTTATTTGATTAATAATGTAGTTCTCTAAACGACTATACTCTTCGTTTGTTTGTTCTAATGCTTTCTTTTTTACTTCTTGTGTTTGATTATCAGCTATTAGTTTATCATATAGCGTTTTTTCCTCAGGAGTCCAGCCTGCATTTTTAGTTAATTCGTTTATTTCTCCTATAATCCTGTCAATCTCATTCTCAATAGCTTTCTTATCTCCCAATTTAGTTCTCTCTTCTTTTGCAGTATTTAGTTGGGTATCTAATTTACCCCATTCAGTTATGGCAGATTCGATATTAGAGATTGCTTCTGTGATTATATTATTCGATTCTTCAAAAATAGCTTTAATACGTTCATCTTGCTTTATTAGATTCTCTATAAATTCGTTCAAAGAACGATAAGTCGTATTTTTATATTCCTGATTTCGAACAAGATTTTCTATATGCAATTGCGGTAAAAATTCTATTATACGAGCATCATCTTTTGTTCTCTTTCGGGTAGGATCATCTTTATAATATATCTCTATTGATGTATTTTTAATTACTTGTTCATAGTTCTTTATGTCTGTTTTATTGCCCATTTCTGAAGCTATCAAGTGAAGTAACAATGATTTTCCAGATGATTTACCTCCAATAATTGCATTGAGTCCACTGCTCAAACCAATCTCCTCACATGGAAATTTATCTTGCCCGGAAGTATCTACAAATTTAATTTTCTCAATGATATTATAGCCCTTCTTATCATCTGGATGGTCAATCTGAATTTTTACTCGATCTTCAGGCTCGCATATAATCTGTTTCAAACCGTCAAAGGTAGTGTCTGCTTTAATCCATGTATCGCAATAATAATTAGTCGATTGAATAATATCACCATTCTCATTGGTGTTTGCAGTATCTAAAAAAGAAAAATCATGAATATCTCCAGAATGGAGAAGCTTTTTATTTCCATATTCATTAAGCCATTTTTGGCAATTCAAGAAAGTTTCTCTTTGAGTCGCTGATAAAAAGGCATTAACTCTATTGTAAAGGTCTTCTTTTAACGGCTTTAGTTGATTGTTTTTTTCTAAATTAGACCATTCTTTATAGCCCAAAAATGTAAATGTTTTATTCTTCCATGTCTCACAATTTAACAACTCAAAAACTTTAGCCGTCGGTGGAACTAAATCGCTAAATCCCTTTTGTAAATCATTGCCTCCTTCAGTTGTAAGATTATTAACAGATAACATTTTTGTTTTATGTTTATCTATAGAAGATATTGGAATTTGTGAAATAAATTCCTCTCGAATCTTCTTGATTTCCTCTTTTAAATTATCTTCATCAATATCAAAAAGGATATGTAAATTGATCTTTTGCAGTTTATTCTCGTTGCCACTTCCAAAGGTATCAATTCTAAACTCCAATATGGGAAAAATTTTATCAATATTAGAAAGCCTCCCCTTTTGTCGATACTCCATTACTTTTTCATATCCATCGATGAAATAATAGTCTGTAATGCCAATAACCTTTACATCTTTGGGTAATCGTTCAAGTGCATCTATAAATTTATCAAACGAACCGGTTCCGCCATAGTTTTGATAAATAGAATATGGCGTATGTATGTGCAAATCCCATTTACGCCACTCAGAGCCTTTATTGTATTTATGTTCCATCTTATCAGACATTTAAAAGGTTAATTTCGGTAATCCATTTACTATCTCCACCGTCTCCATGCTTAACGAAATAACAGAAAGCAATAAATCCAGAATATAGTGGGGATTATTGTGCTCCGTTGCCCAATCGTTGGGATTGTTGGTGATGCCGCTATCTTTATGGGTAGTGATGGCATAACGCTCCATGATCCATTCGATGGCACTTTTGCCATTTACTACGTATTCATAAGCTGTGGCCGGTATATTTTCAATCGTTATTTGGCTGTTGTATATAATTTTGCTTTTATCTGTTTTGGAGGGAAAGCGCATCTTTTCAACTTGATAATTGATTGTCTCAATCTCGCCTGATTGCATTGCTTTTTCTATTTCGCTCTGCGGAATGGTATTATAGGTCACAATGACTCCAGTTGCCGAAGGACGGTTCTCATAGTTCAAATGCAATTCCGCTAAGGTTCTTCCTGCTTTGCTGAAACTCCAAAAATCACGGGCTTCATCCACTAATGGAATACGGGGCAACATTTTTTTAAGGTCAGCGGCAAAGGATGTACGATATTCCGTGCTGTGCAGAATGCCGTAAACATAGTAAAAAATATCTTCTTTGCCCACATATGGACCGTAGGCTTTGCGACAACGTTCTAAAATGAAATCGGAGATGGCATCACGACGAATATAATTATTCTGAATGGTATCCTCGGCATCATCAAACAAAGTTTTACTCTCAATTTTACGTTCCTCATAGTGATACATTGGGAAACATTGTCCATTGAACATTACTTGCAAATCAGGTATCGCATCAGTAATTAATGCAGAGAAATCTTTGCTCGCACCAATACCAGACAGGCATATTACTTTGTTTTCCGCTTCGGGATAAGGAAATAGCCTCTTATTCATATAAAGCATTGCATTAAAATCCTTGTCGAAATACAAATTGTTCTTACAGAATGGTCTGTAAAAACCTATTGTAAAATTTTCAGGATAATATTTATGCATCTTCCCTTTTTGTAGGTCTTCTTTTTGATTCCTATTCCAACTAAATTTTGTTGGATCTAAATTAATATATGAATCTATTGAAATGTTTTCACTTTTGTTTTTAGCTAGATGAAATGATGATACTTGTTCATTATAAAAATGAATCATCTTTTCCACTGTCAACATTGATTGTTTTTTAGAAAAATTATAAACCCAAGCGTCTCTTCCTGTGGCTAATCCCAATGAGTAAGTGGTAAACACTGATTTGGTGCTTAAATCAAATTTCTTTTCAGGAGCAAGCGGAATGAAATTTTCAAAAGCATCATTGCGCTGATTAAGCCAATCGCCATGTTTATTGGGGCTCAACTGTTGCCATTCTATATGTTCAATCGAACCGAATTTCCGGAGAATAGCCAATTTATCTTCACGACTCAGGTAATCGCCGATGTCGTGATAATATATTGTAGCAGGAGTTTCATCTGCTTTGGTTTTTTTTACAAGTAACGTTATAGCAATCGGTGTGCGAGAACCTGAACCGAAAATTTTACCACCTTCTCGTCTGGATAATTCACCGCTGGTGCGCTGATTTCCCCGCAAATTAAACACATAAATGGTAGAAAAATCCTTTTCCAAACATTTACGGAAACTATCCATGCCATTTCCATCTATCCAAGCTCCATTTGAGACAAAAGCTATAATACCACCGTTTTTCGGATCGAGACGGTCTGTGCTCCAGCGGAAAGCTTTTATGTAACTATCATAAAGAGCTTTAACCGATGTAGCACTGCTTCCTTTCGCATAAGTACTCGCAATTTTTGCATCCAACTTTGCATAACTTTGATTTTGTGCATTGTCGTTAGCCGACTTCTGCCCAATAGAGTATGGCGGATTACCCATAATAACACGCAGAGGAGCTTTCTTTTGCTCGATGACACGTTCCGAGTTTTGAGGGAACATTTCAGAAAACAGCTTCTCGCTTGCATCGCTTTCGCCCAATTGGAAAGTATCAGTGAGGCATATACCGTTGAACTCCTTGTATTCTGATTGGCCTTTCATTAGGTCGTGGAATGTATTTTCAATGTTTACGGCTGCAATATAGTATGCCAGCAATACAAGTTCGTTCGCATGTATTTCCTTGCTGTATTTATGTTCCAAGTCTTCGGTAGAGATTAATCCGCTTTGAAGTAATCGGGTGATGAAAGTTCCTGTTCCTGTAAAGGGATCAAGAATATGTATATTTTCATCTGATAAAGATCGGTTGAACTCTTTCCGCAATACCGCATCCACCGAATGAATGATGAAATCGACTACCTCTACCGGAGTGTAAACAATACCTAGTCTCTCAACCATCTTCGGGAAAGCGGTTTTGAAAAACTTATCGTAGAGTTCAATGATTACCTTTTGCTTTCCTTCTGCATTGTCTATTTTATCCGCACGGGTACGGACCGAATCATAAAACTTTTCCAGTATTTCGGTATCTTTATTCACAACATCACTCTCGAGCAAATCCAGAATGGCTTGCATGGATTGAGAAATCGGATTGTTCTTTACGAACGAATATCCATCGAAAAGAGCTTCAAAAACCGGCTGGGTAATAATATGCTGTGAAAGCATCTCTATTGCTTCATCGTCAGTGATGAACGGATTTATGTTTTTATGCAATCCGTCCATAAACTGCTCAAAAGCCCAGCGATGTTCTTTATCGTGTTCAATCAATCGTTTGATGCGTTCGATATTGCGTTCTGCAATTTCTGCTACATCCTTTGCCCATTGTTCCCAATAGCGTTTATCGCCTACTTTCTGAACCATTCGGGCAAAAAGGATACTTTGCAATTGCTCGAACTGAATGGTCAGTTGCCGATTTAATTCGGAGCCTTTTTCTGAAGAATATTCTTCCTTATTACTGCTACCGGTATAATCGGGGCGACCTACGACAATCTGTTCGGGCTTCTTTCGGTTCAGTTCCAGTTTATTGACTGTGGCATTGAAACGGTCATCGTGAGCACGCAAGGCATTCAATACCGTCCAGACTACCGCATAACGAGCATTGTCGTTCAATGCTTTTTCTGGAGCAACATCGGCAGGCACTACCACCGGAATAATGATATATCCGTATTTCTTTCCCGGCGATTTTCGCATTACACGTCCTACCGATTGGACGACATCGACTTGCGAATTTCGTGCCGACAAAAACAAGACTGCATCAAGAGATGGAACGTCTACTCCTTCACTCAAACAGCGAACATTCGTCAATACACGGCACTCCTTTTCATCTTCAGGCACACTTTTAAGCCACGACAGTTTTTCTTGGCGTATAGTAGCTGCCATTGTTCCGTCAATATGATCGGAGGCGACAGCTACAATCTTATCTTTTTGCTCTTCGGATAACTCCGAATAATAAGATTCCAGAGTTGAATTAAACGTATTTGTTATCTTTTTTGAAGCCTGTATATTTGGGCAGAAAGCTACCGCACGCTTCATAGGTTCAGGATCACTGTCTTTTATGATACCGGCATCCCCTAAAATCTGTTTGGAAAGCGCATTGATACAACCTATCAGCTTTGATACATCATCCGATGATATTTCATTCTCAGGATTAGCTACCATTTTCTGAACGGCAACAGGCATATCATTTTCACTGACAGTCAAGATCAGTACTTTATAATCAGACAGCATTCCCTTATTGACAGCTTCGCCAAATCCGATACGATAAATTTCTCCTCCATAAATACGCTCATCATCCATAGAACAGAGAATGGCATCCCCTTGTGCGGCTTTGGATTTGCTGTCATCGCTATACAGGCGAGGTGTTGCGGTCATATACAATCTTTTCTTTGCTTCTATAAAATCATTGTTATGAACCTTAACAAAGGCAGACTCATCTTCTTTTGCCAATGTAACGCCGGTGGTTCTGTGGGCTTCATCGCAAACAATTAAATCAAATATAGCTTTATCTCCAATTTCCTGCTTGTAGGCTTTCTGCGCTTTTGCAATAACCTCGATGGATTGATAAGTAGAGAAGACAACAGTCATCCCACAATCGTTTTGCGAATTGCTTTTGAGTTGGCAGATAATAGATTCGACATCGGTTGAAGCAGGTAAAGCCAAATCCACCGTGCTGTATCCATCCAGATCTTCGCTTTTGGTTTTCTGCTTTGAAACTTCAGCATCCGAACAAATACATATTGCTTTTATCGGTTCGTCGGCTTCAGCATACCACTCCTCTAATGTTTGCCCGAGTAAAGCGATAGACGGCACTAAAAATAGGATAAATCCCTTCCCATTTGTTTCATTTTCTGCAATTCTTAGCGATGTAAATGTTTTGCCTGTTCCGCAAGCCATGATTAGCTTTCCCCTGTCATTATCCTTAAAATAATGATGAGCTTTAGTTAATGCCGTTTTTTGATGAGGGAAAAGTTCTTTCTTGACCAATCGGGATGCTTCACCCGATAATCCTTCTTCCAACTTACACCAATCGACAGGAGCACTTTCCAGATGGAATAAACCGATACGGGAAACTGCCGGTTACGGATGGCCTCTTCGGCATTGATACCCCAATTATTGGTAGTAGAAATCCAAAGACGATGAGCAAAGGTAGAAGTATTGCCCGATTCATCCGTAAAACTTCTGCTCGATGTGGAAAGAAACGAATCCACCGCAGGTTTATCTATTGTTGCATTTTCTGCATAACACTTACATTGAATAGCCCAATAATCCCCATTATGCGTATAAGCAACCAAATCTACTCCGGTATCCTTACCACCAAAATCCTTACGAAATGGAAATTCGTTCCAAAGCCAAACCTTTGAAAAAAAAGTAGCATATTTAGGGTCGGTCTGCAAGTATGCTTGCATTAATTTCTCAAACTTATCTCCTTTATCTCTCTCTGAGAAAGCATATTTGCGGAATTTATCAAGTATATTTTTGAATGTCATATAATTATTTGCTTTTATTTATCAATTCACGTCTATCAACATTCAGGAGAATTGCTATCTTATCAAGAACCTCCAATGATGGCTGTATCTTGTTAGAACACCATTTAGAAACAGTAGAAGGGGCTTTACTTAACTGCTCGGATAGCCATTTCCCTGTCTTTCCTTGTTCTACAAGAACTACTTTAAGCCGGTTGATTTGATTTTGTTTCATAATACTTCATATTGGTATTTACTGCAAATATATTGAAAAAGAAGATTAGTAGCATTACTATCAAGAACAATTATTTCACACCCTTATCCAATTCTTTACAATCGCCCGACTTCGGAGGGCGATTACTCCCTGCAAGGGCAAGGTGCGGCGAGTAACTCGCTGCCTTTTGAGTAACTCAAAAGACACCATGCTATGTTCCTATGAACATAAAAATCCGTCAAAAACGGATTGAAATTAGTCTTGATTATTTCCCCATCCTTTCATACCGTAAGTTTTACTATTATCAAGTTTGACAACTTGGTAATTTGCAAACATGGAAACAGACTGGCGTTGGTTATCCATGTGCAGAATACGGCACAATACCGCATAAATATCTGATATTTGGAACGGTACGTATTCGTGATTTATATTTGCCGGCTGTTTGGAAATTTGAAGGAAAGGTTATCCGCAAAATTGAGTATTTGACAGCTTGAAAGTTTATAAACATGAAAACAAGCAAACAATCCAATTCGCAAAAAGGCAAATTGCCAACCAATTTTGAATGAATGGATTTTTGACAAATTTCCAATAAGAAAGGAAACCGGAAAAATTTAAAATAAACAGTATGTATCCCTTTAAAAAGTTAGATTTATGAAACAGAAACCCTTGTTCATCGCTTTCTCCACCCAAAAGGGAGGAGCAGGCAAAAGTTCCTTTACCGCCCTTGCGTCAAGTCTCCTGCATTATGCCCACGGATATAATGTCGCCGTTATCGACTGCGACTATCCGCAATGCAGCATCTACAAAATGCGCAAACGTGAAATCCGTCAGTTGGAGAACAACCTTTATTATCAGGCAAAGGCGGTAACCCTGCTGGAAGCCATCGACAAGCAGACCTACCCGATTGTCTGCGCCCGTCCCGAAGAAGGCATATTCAAAGCCAATGAGTTCTTTGCATCCGAGAGCATGGAATATGACGTGATATTCTTCGACCTGCCTGGAACAATCAATAACGAGGGAGAGTGGTGTCCACCTTCCTGAACATGGACTATGTGTTTGTGCCGATGTCACCCTCCCGTATGTCTATGGAAAGTACTCTCTCTTTCATTATTCCCGTAACCGAACTGATATCCTCACAAAAGCAGTTGAATCTGAAATCCGTCCATCTTTTCTGGAACAGGGTGGATTCCCGTGTGCGTAAAGAGTGGCTGGAACATTACGCTACAATAATCGGTGACTTCAAACTCTCCCTGCTGGATACGGTCATCCCACAATCAGCCCGGTATGACAAGGAACAGTCCATATCGGGAAATGAAGCGGTTTTCCTCTCGACCATATTCCCACCGGACAAACAATTGGTCAAGGGAAGTCATATAGATTGTCTGATAGAAGAAGTAAAACAAATTGTAGGATTAAACAGAAACGACCATGCCTGAGAACAATAAGACAGACTATAACAGGATTCTCGAATGGGTATCACAAGGTATTCCCGTGGATTCAGCGAGCAAAAGACCGAAACCCGATGGGAGGAAAGATTATATCCAACCAAGAGAGCAGGGCGAAAAGGAAGAAGTACAACCTGTTGTTGGACTGCCTGAACAATCGGAAACCGTCATTCCTCCCAAAAGTGCGGAATTTGGAAAGCGAAAAAGAAAAACACGGGGAGATTATGACGGACATTTCTTCAACCGGGTGGATTTCACTTACCGGAAGCCGTTATATATCACAGCAAACACCCATCGCAGGCTCATGCGAATCGTCCACCTGATGGATTCATCCAAAGCGACCATCAGCAGCTATGTGGAAAACATTCTGTGCCATCATTTGGAGGTGTTTAAAGATGACATTGACAATATCTACCGGAATAACAACCTTAATCCGACAGAAGAATGAACATAACCATGAAAATCCTGCTCGTTTGCGGATATTATCCTGAACCTCTATCTGTGGTGCATAACAGAACCGTTCAGAAGTCGGTTATGGCAGGGATGCAGTAAAATGGTAATATTCCTTTGGTCTGTGATACTCAGTGTTGCAGACAGTTCTGCCGGATTATGCAGGAGAGGGTGGCATTTGAAAACAGCCACGAGCATTTTCATCATAGAGTGGCATCATTGCAATTATTTCGGTGTTGAACTGCGTTTTGTCAAAGGGCAGCTCAAGTATGTCGTCAAGCGACAATACTCAACTGCCACGGGTATCGAAGTGAAGGAGATTGTCACGGACAGCCTGATAGCTGCGGTTGCTTCAATCGAGAATCCGCATGGCTATCCGGAAAAATATGATTTTGAGGATATTCAGAATTTAGGGGAGATTATTTCGGGGAATAAAAGCCGTTTGGATGAAAAAACGAAACATAAGAGTGTAAAAGTGGCTTTGGAACTTCACGACACGAATCTGTTTGATGCGTTGGTCAGCAGATTCCCCGATGCGCAACTCAGGGTATTGGAGGCATTGGAAGAGATAAGGGAAGATACCAAGAATAACAGTGCCTCCAACATCAATTACAGGAAGTTCATCCGTGACTGTTGAACAGCTCTTTTTACACAGGAAAAGAGACTGTTGCTTCCATTCCGGTGCCACAAGCTGCCAGTCGGTACACAATCCATTGCCATATGAAAACTTCGTTCTTTCTTTGCCCGTGAAATAAGAATTACGAATCAATAAATCAGGAACAATGGAAGTAGTAAGCATGGAAGTCTCGACCTTCGAGGCAATGATGGCAAGGGTTGAATCCTTTGCCTGTTTATCTTAGCCATTGTAACGGAATGGCTGACCCGATTCGGATTACATGACGGAACGCCATTTCAGTCTTTCCTTAATTAGGCGATTGATTACAGTTGAAGCTGATATATAAAGGTATATTGGAGCACTCGGGACGGGCAGTTGCCTTTCGTAAAATCCATTTTCTAAGAATCCCTGCATTGCAGCTATGAATCCGAAAAGCGAGAGCGATTACCATATCCAGCCCGTAATAATCTGATAATAGTGTGGCTCCAATCACCGTGCCACCGTGCTGCGTATCTATTGTAACTACTCCCGATTTTAGAATCGCCCGTACATTAGACCGTATAGTCGGTATCATTGCCCCGAGCAGTTCCGCTATCTCAAAATCTCGCATTTGTACATTATCCGGAATGAATACATTCCCATCCTCACTGATTTTTATTAGTTTCCTTTCCATAATAATTACTTCTTTAAATGTTTGAATGATTTTGCTGCACAAACCTTAACCGGCATTTGTTTATCCTCATAAATATTGAACTTATCAGCCATATTATTTGATAAAAGCTTCATATTCTCATTAATTTTCTGATTCGTGAGTTTTGCATATAGTTGAGTGGTTTTGATGCCCAAGTGTCCCATCATACGACTGACCGTTTCCAGCGGAACACCCTGTGAGAGAGTTATAAGCGTTCCGAAATTATGACGGCTCATGTGATAGGTGATATTCCGCTCAATACCACACTGTTTGGCAACTTTTTTAAGATTTGCCGCCAATGAAGAATACCCCACCATGTTAAAAATCTTATCACTTTTCCGCTCCGGCTTGTATTTCTCAATTATCTGCTTGGGAATATCCAATAAGCGGATATGGCACTCACTTCCGGTCTTTTGTCGTTTAAAGTGAATCCACATCGTACCGTTGCCAGCTTTACTTATATTAGATAATGAGAGATTACACAAATCGATATACGATATTCCGGTGAACGTGCTAAAGACAAACATATCCCGTGTGTGACGCAAAGATTTAGAAGTAATAGGGGTAGCCATGAACCGCTCCAATTCATCAGTAGTCATGTGCCTACATTTCTTTGGCGGTTGTTCCGGACGATAATCTGCAAAAGGATCTCTAAGTAGGGTTCCTTGATTGATTGCTCTGCAGATTATTTTCTTCAGGAGTATCGTATATCCTCCGATTGTATTAGGTGAATGGTGTTGCTCCACCCGAAGATAAAAATCGAATTGTTCAATGAAAGAGTAGTTCAGTTGCTTTAAAGGAATATCTTCCATCTTATATTGGCTTTGCAGAAACTGGCGAACATGATTGTAAACCAGCAGATAATGTTTATAGGTTTCTCTCGTTCTGTTCACTCCTACCTTTTGGGCATACTCCTCATTGTGTTCGGCAAAAAGAGAAAGGAGGTTGTCTTTCTTCCGTCCGATACCCAACAGCATATTCTTTACCAGCTCGGCTGTAACATTACTCTGTTGCTGTAAGAGTTCGCTA
>ERZ773241.2589-NODE-2589-length-14081-cov-4.603166_pt1 | contig 14081 bp, 18 predicted proteins | sample MGYA00580989_ERZ773241 | MGnify/ENA primary metagenome ERZ773241 (study PRJEB29015, sample SAMEA2737804) | human gut metagenome | biome: human gut; feature: human-associated habitat; material: faeces | place: China | collected 2012 ...
CTGTTGGCCGGTATGGACCGGGCAAGAGCTCCGGGCGCCGCCCGGAAAAAACATAGATAGGAGAGAGGCGTCATGAAACTTCCGAAACACCGCCGGGACGAGGCCGCACTGAATTCCCGGCTGATCCGCCGCCCCATCAAGCGCATGGTGTGGCTGTTTTTGCTGCCCACCTTTGCCGCCTTCTGCATCGGCTTCCTGTACCCCTTCTTCAAGGGGCTGTTTCTGTCCTTCTGCAACTTCCGCATTACCAGCCAGTGGACATGGACGGGGCTGGAAAACTACCGGAAGGCCTTCCAGGACCCCGGCTATATGCACGCATTCTGGTACACGGCGCTGTTTGCTCTGGTGAGCCTGATCGTTATCAATCTGTTTGCCTTTACCATTGCCTATGCACTGACCCAGAAGTTCAAGGGCACCAACGTGTTCCGCACGGTGTTTTTCCTGCCCAACCTCATCGGCGGCATCGTGCTGGGCTATATCTGGTCCATGATCTTCGACGGCATCCTCATCAAGTACAACACCTCCGTGATCCTGGAGACGAAATACGGCTTCTGGGGTCTGGTGATCCTGGTGTGCTGGCAGCAGATCGGCTATATGATGATCATCTATATTGCCGGACTCCAGGCCGTGCCCGAGGATATGCTGGAGGCGGCCCGCATCGACGGCGCCAACCGCTGGCAGACCCTGTGGCGGGTCACTATCCCCAACGTGATGCCCTCTATCACCATCTGCATGTTCCTGAGCCTGACCAACGGCTTCAAGCTGTTTGACCAGAACCTGGCCCTGACCGCCGGGCGTCCCTTCCAGCAGCTGGGCAACGGAGAGACCATCAAAACAACGGAAATGCTGGCCCTGAACATCGTCAACGCCTTCGGCACCAGCGGCGGCGGCAACCGCGGCGTGGGTCAGGCCAAGGCCGTGATCTTCTTCATCGTGGTGGCGGCCATCAGCATCATCCAGCTTCAGGCCAGCCGCCGCAAGGAGGTGCAGCAATGATCAAAACCGAAGCTCTGCGCCGCAGAGAGCGCCGTCAGGCGCTGCTGACGGTGGTGTTCACCATCATCTCCGTGATCTATCTGATGCCGGTGCTCCTGGTGCTCATCAACTCCCTGAAGGCCAACGCCTTTGTCAACACCGAGACCTTCAAGCTGCCCACGGCGGAATCCTTTGTGGGGCTGAAGAACTATGTCAAGGGCATGACCTTCGGCAACTTCGCCTTCTATAAGGTGGTATTCTACAGCTTCTTCATCACCATTACCTCCACGGCGCTGATCCTGCTGTGCACGTCCATGGCGGCGTGGTACATCTCCCGGGTGGGGAGCCTGGTCAGCAAGATCGTGTACTACCTATGCGTATTCTCCATGGTGGTGCCCTTCCAGATGGTCATGTACACCCTGGCCCGGACGGCGGACCGGGTGCATCTGAACACCCCCTGGACCATCCCCGTGGTATACCTGGGCTTCGGCGCGGGCCTTGCCGTGTTTATGTTCACGGGCTTTGTCAAGAGTCTGCCGCTGGAGATCGAGGAGGCCGCCGCCATCGACGGCTGCGGCCCGGTGGGCACCTTCTTCCGGGTGGTGCTGCCTATGCTGAAGCCCACCATGATCTCCGTGGGCGTGCTGGAGATCATGTGGGTATGGAACGACTATCTGCTGCCCAGTCTGGTGCTGGACATCAACCAGTACCGCACCATCCCCATCCACATTCAGTACCTCAAGGGCAGCTACGGCACCGTGGACATGGGCGCCACCATGGCCCTGATCATGCTGAGCATCCTGCCGGTCATCATCTTCTATCTGTGCTGCCAGAAGCACATCATCAAGGGCGTGGCCGCCGGAGCCGTGAAGGGCTAAGGAGCATAGAGCCTCCGCTCGGAGGGCGGGGCGGATAAGTATTTCAAAGCATTTCTATAAGTAAGTGAGTGACTACCTATGAATCGAAGCAGCGGCATTCTGATGCCCATTTTCTCCCTGCCGTCCCCCTATGGCATCGGCACGCTGGGCAAAGCGGCGTATGACTTTGCAGACTTTTTGGCGGAGGCGGGCCAGCACTACTGGCAGATGCTGCCCCTTGGCCCCACCAGCTATGGGGACTCCCCCTATCAGAGCTTTTCCACCTTTGCCGGTAACCCCTATTTCATCGATCCGGACCTGCTGGTGGAGGACGGCCTCTTGACGAAACGGGAGGTGAAGGCCTACCGCTGGGGGGATGATCCCCGCCATGTGGACTACGGCGCTGTGTACGCCAGCCGGCTGAAGCTGCTGGCCAAGGCCAAAAAGCGGGGCTGGGAGCGTGACCGGGAGGAGGTCACGGCCTTTGTGGCGGAGAACGCCCGGTGGTTGCCGGACTACGCCCTGTTCATGGCCTGCAAGCGCCATTTCGGGATGCGCTCCTGGACGGAGTGGGAGGATGAGGACATCCGCCTGCGCCGCTCTCCGGAAGTGCTGGAGCGGTACCGCACCCTGCTGCGGGAGGATGTGGAGCTGTTTACCTATATCCAGTATCTGTTCTTCCGGCAGTGGGAGGCCTTGCGGACCTATCTCCACGGGAAGGACATCCATGTCATCGGTGACCTGCCCATCTATGTGGCCATGGACTCCGCCGATGTGTGGGCCGAGCCGGAGAATTTCCAGTTGGATGACCGGTGCGTCCCCACGGAGGTATCCGGTGTGCCGCCAGACTACTTCAGCGCCGATGGCCAACTGTGGGGCAATCCCCTTTATCGCTGGGATCGGATGCAGGCCGACGGCTTCGGCTGGTGGATCCGCCGCATCGACGGCGCCGGGAAGTTGTATGACGTCATCCGCATCGACCACTTCCGGGGCTTCGAGAGCTACTGGGCAGTGCCCTACGGCGAGACGACGGCCAAAAACGGCCGGTGGGTCAAGGGCCCCGGCATGGCGCTGGTGGGTGTGCTCATCGGTTGGTTCCCGCAGCTGGAGTTTATCGCTGAGGATCTGGGTTATCCCACCCCGGAGGTGGCGCAGCTGCTGCGGGATTCCGGTCTGCCGGGCATGAAGGTGCTGGAATTTGCCTTCGATTCCCGTGATACCAGCAGCTATCTGCCCCATAGCTACGGGGAGAACTGCATCTGCTATACCGGTACCCATGACAACAGCCCGCTGGCCCTGTGGCGGCAGGAGGCGGATCCGGCGGATATTGCCTTTGCCAAGGAGTATCTGGGCCTTAACGACGAGGAGGGCTTCAACCGGGGCATCATTCGGGGCGGCATGAGTTCTGTGGCCAAGCTGTTTGTGGCTCAGATGCAGGACTATCTGGAGCTGGGGGCGGGACACCGAACCAATGAGCCGGGAACCCAGTCCGGCAACTGGCAGTGGCGGATGCTGCCGGGCGAACTGACACCGGAGCTGGCGCAGCGCATCCGGAAGCTGACCCGCATCTACGGCCGATTGGCCTGAAAAGCAACGGGAGGGACCGAGCTGATGCTCGGTCCCTTTTTCCGTGGAAGGAGGATATGATCCGTGTGTATGAGGTGCGGCGGCGGGAGGAGGTCACAGTGAACAAACCGAATCCTCAGGCTGTGGGCCTTTACCGGCATATGGGAGTTGAGGTTTATCGGAGGATCGATTGCGGCGAGGAGGGGCCCCTATCCACTGCTTTATAGGAAAACCGTCGGAACTGAAAACAGTGCATGACCCCGGCGGCCATTGGCTGCCGGGGTCATGCTATGGAAAGGAAGGGGACAGAATGTTTTACCGCTGCACCCGGCCGGAGCCGTCGCCGCCGGCCAGCTTCTCCACCTCAGAGACGGTGACCCGGTTGAAGTCGCCCTCGATGGAGTGCTTCAGGGCCGAGGCCGCTACGGCGAACTCGATGGCGCTCTGGCTGTCCTTGCCGTTGAGCAGGGCGTAGATCAGGCCGCCGCCGAAGCTGTCGCCGCCGCCCACACGGTCCACGATATGCAGGTGGTACTCCTTGGAGAAGCAGTAATTCTCGCCGTCGTACAGCATACCGGCCCAGTCGTTGTCGCTGGCGGACAGGGAGGTGCGGAGGGTGATGGCCACCTTCTCGAAGCCGAACCGGTCGGCCAGCTGCTTGGCCACGGACTTGTAGCCCTCCTTATTGAGCTTGCCGCCGTAGATGTCGGTATTCTCCGCCTCGATGCCGAACACATCCTTGGCGTCCTCCTCATTGGAGATGCAGACGTCCACATACTGGCACAGCTCCGTCATGGCGGCACGGGCCTGCTCACGGGTCCAGAGCTTACCGCGATAGTTCAGGTCGCAGGAGATCTTTACGCCGTGCTTCTTGGCGGCTACGCAGGCCTCCTTGCAGATCTCCACCAGATTGGAACCCAGCGCCGGAGTGATGCCAGTGAAGTGGAACCAGTCGGCGCCGTCAAAGATGGCATCCCAATCGAAATCGGAGGGCTGGGCCTCCTGAATGGCGGAGTGCGCCCGGTCATAGATGCACACGCTGCCCCGCTGGGAGGCACCCTTTTCCAGATAGTAGATGCCGATGCGGTCGCCGCCCCGGACGATGGAGCAGTGGTGGACACCAGATCGTTGCCGGGGGTCTGAAGCACGGTCAGACCCCGGCTCCCTACCCGCTGACCGTAGGACAGCACCCCGTAGATGGGGGAACTGCCGCCCCTCTGGACGCGGCCCAGAGACTTTTCCTCCAGCGTGGTGATGCCGCCGGCCTTGTTGCCGGGGGAGGGATTTTCGTGTACCACCTGTCCGTGCCGGACGAAATACTCCTTGAAATCCGCCACCAGTGCCGGCAGCTCCCGCTGCACCGTCTCGTCGGCACAACGGCGGAACAGCACACCCTCTGCGCCGAACATCTCCGGCACCTCCGCCAGCAGCGCCGAGCCGCCCATGGACACCGGCCGATCAGCGATGTGGCCCACCAGAGGATTGGCGGTGATGTCCGACAGACCGTCGGAGCCGCCGCACTTGAGACCGATGACCAGCTCACTGGCGGGGATACTGCACCGAACGTCCTTGGCGGCGTGGTCGATGAGCAGACGCAGCAGTACCCTGCCGGCCTCCAGTTCGTCCGGGACGGACTGACACTCCAGAAACGCCGTGCGCTCCGGGTCCCAGTCCCCCAGCAGCTTTTTCAGCTCTCCGATGCTGCTGTTTTCGCAGCCTCCACCGCACGGGCAAAGGCTTCGCAATCCTCACGGGGCAGGGAGAGGGTGGGGATGATCTCCTGAAACAGCGTACCCTCCAGATAGCCCTGGATCGCCTCGGCCTCCATGCACTCCCGGACGATATCGTGTCCTGCCAGATAGGCCGTCAGCACCATGCTGGTGTGGCCGCCGTTCAGGATACGAACCTTCTGCTCCTTATAGGGATGGTGGTCCGCCACGAGCTTCACCGGAAGCCCCGCCTGCTGGGCGAAATACTGTCCCGACTGCGCCGCCAGAGTTCACAGGCGGCAGAAAACAGAAAGTGAACGGAAAAGGAGGTCTTGTGTGGACAGTTAGCTGTTTGCCGTTGCTTTGTTCTTGGGATGTTAATAGCTCCTCATTCCAGTCTCGTAATATTTTCTTATCAAATAATCTCTGAACTTGGCTAATCCGGGTTGAAATAGCATTCGTCGTAGGGGCCGCTGTCCCCAGCGGCCCCTACGACAAGATGCTAGTTCACGCCCCCAAATACTTCTCCAGCAGCACCAGATTTACGCCGGAGATACCGTTGAATACAGTGGGCAGGATATCCACTTCGGTGTAGCCCAGCTTGTGGTAGAGGGTGCGGGCGGCCAGGTTGCGCTCGTTGGTGTCCATGCGAAGCTCGGTGCAGCCGTTTTTCCGGGCCAGGTCCTCGTAAAAGGCCACAAAGGCCCGGCCGTAGCCCCGGCCCGCCGCTTCCGGCGCAATGACCAGGGTGTGCAGGACGAACACTTGCTCCTCCGGCGCGTCGTGGGCCCAGTGGCCCTGGGCATATGTGATCACCTGCGTCCGGTTGAGGCTGGCTGCGCCCAGCACCGCACCCGCCGTCTCCAGCACATACAGCTCCTCCCGGTCCAGGGCCGCCTGGGCGGTCTGCCGGACGGGGTAGACGTCCCGGAGCCAGCCGATGGTCTGCCGCCCCTGCTCCTCTGCGTCGTGAATGCGGTTGTAAATGCCCGCCACCGCATCCAGGTCCCGGGTCTCCGCCGGACGAATGAGATAGTCCGCCATATTCTTTCTCCCTCCATGCTTTTTCGTAGTAGGGATGAGCAAAACGCGAGTTTTGCTCATCCCTATATCTGTAATATATCATGCTCTGCGTTGCGTGGACTGTCAATGCTCATTTTCACCGCCATAGGCGATGGAGGGAACATTTTCCGGCCCATTGCCGTCCTATAAAAGGAAAGACCGGCGGCGCAAGGAGCCGCTTGGGCAAAACACAGTGAAATTAAAGGAGAAATGACATGAAAAAGATGGCACTGCTTTTAGCGGCGCTGTTGCTGCTGAGCAGCTTGGCGGGCTGCGGAAAAAGCAGCAAAGGCGAGGCGTCGGTGGAATCCGTATCCATGATCTGCGGCCTGAGCGGTGTGGGACAGGTGGATCGCTTCGCTGGAGTCGTCAGCGCTCAGGGCGAGACAAAGATCGCAAAGGACGAGAACCGGCAGGTGGCCTCCGTGGCCGTGAAGGCCGGGGATGAGGTGAAAAAGGGCCAGACCCTCTTTACCTACGACCAGACGCAGGCGCAGCTGGATCTGGAGAAAGCCCAGCTGGAGCTGGACCAGATGAAGAGCACCCTCAGCGCCAAGCAGGAGGAGAAGGCCCGGCTGGAGCGGGACAAGAGCAACGTCTCGGCAGATCAGCAGCTGCAATACGATCTGGAGATCCGGGAGGCCACGGCGGCCATTCTGGAGCAGCAGTATAACATCTCCCTGAAGGAGAAGGAGGTGCAGCGCCTTACCGACAGCGTCGGCAAGGCCGAGATCGCCTCTCCGGTAGACGGTCGGGTGCAGACGGTGAACGAAAACGGCGGCACTGACAGCAATGGGAATGCACTGCCCTTCATGACCATCGTGGAGACGGCGGGCTTCCGGGTGAAGGGCTATGTCAACGAGAGCAATGCCGCCGCTCTTTCCGATGGGACACAGGTGCTGATCCGCTCCCGTGTGGGCAGCGATGTCTGGAAGGGCAGCGTCACCTCCATCGACTGGAAAAACCCTGTCTCCGGCGGCAATCAGAGCACCATGGACGGCGGCAGCGACGTGTCCACCGCCAGCAAATACCCCTTCTATGTGACGCTGGACAGCAGCGACGGCCTGCTGATGGGCCAGCACGTTTACATCGAGCCGGATCACGGTCAGGGTCAGAAGCAGGAGGGCATCCATCTGCCTGCCTACTACATCAATGATGCCGACACCTCCCCGTGGGTGTGGGCACAGGATAAGAACGGGAAGCTGGAAAAGCGCAGTCTGACCCTGGGGACCTATGAGGAGGACTTGGCCACCTATCCCGTGGAGAGCGGCTTGGCGGCGGAGGACTACATCGCCTTCCCTGACGAAACGCTGGCGGTGGGTATGACCTGCGTCCCCTATGACCAGAGTACCTTCGAGCCGGACGGCAGCAAAACCCCGGACGGCAGCATTGACCAGCCCGCTATGGACGGCGGCTTAGATCTGCCGGAGGGCGGCGACGGTGCCGTAACGGACAACACCGTGACGGAGGGCTGAGCATGATCCTTGAAATGCGGAATATCTGCAAGGACTACCCTATGGGCAAGACCGTGACCCGTGTGCTGCGGGACGTGAGTCTGAATGTGTCCGAGGGGGAGTACCTTGCCATCATGGGACCCTCCGGCAGCGGCAAGACCACGCTGATGAACATCATCGGCTGTTTGGATGAGCCCACCAGCGGCAGCTATCTCCTGTGCGGGCAGGATATCACCGCCTGCACGGACCTACAGCTGGCGCAGGTGCGGAATCAGGAGCTGGGATTCGTGTTCCAGTCCTTTCATCTGCTGCCCCGGTTGACGGCGCTGGATAACGTGGCCCTGCCGCTGCTGTACGGCGGGGTGAAAAAGGCAGAGCGCCGGGAGCGGGCCCGTGCGGCGCTGGAGATGGTGGGCCTCGGCGACCGGATCGACCATCGCCCGGACCAGCTGTCCGGCGGCCAGTGCCAGCGTGTGGCCATTGCACGGGCCATGGTGGGCGGCCCCAAGCTGCTGCTGGCGGACGAACCCACCGGTGCGCTGGATTCTGCCAGCGGCGCACAGGTCATGGAGCTGTTCCGTCAGCTCCATGAAAACGGTGCCACCATCATCATGATTACCCACGATGCGCAGGTGGCCCGGCAGGCCCAGCGGATCATGACCATCCGGGACGGCGTCCTCAGCGGAGGTGACAGCCATGAATAAGAAACTGAAACGCTCCTTTCTGGCGGCGGGCATCGTGGTGGGCGTATGCGCTCTGGTGTGGGGTGGCCTGACTCTGCTTCGCAACGGCAGCCGCAGCGCCGTGAAGGTGTATCCGGTGACGGGCATCAGCATGACGGACTATTGGGGCGACACCACAGAGACCGGCGGTACCGTCACCATGGATAAGCTCCAGAAAGTGTTTCTTTCCCAGACCCAGACCTCCGCACAGGTCCATGTGACGGAGGGCCAGACGGTGAAGAAGGGAGACCGGCTGCTGAGCTACGACAGCACCCTGACGGAGTTGGACGTGGAGCGGGCCCGCATCGCTCTGGAGCGCCTGCGGCTGCAACAGGAGAACACCCGCAAGGAACTCCAGCAGCTTCAGCTGGCCGAGGACAAGGAGAAGCTCCAGCAGCAGGCGGATGCGCTGTCCGCCAAGATCGAGAAGAAGCTGGCGGATTCTACCGGCGAGATCATTCGCCGGGATTCCAAGCCCATCCAACCCGGCAAGCCCCTGCTGCGTGGCAGCGCCGCCGGTACGGCGGAGGATCCCCTCTACTGCGACTGGAACAGCGGTGATGCCCTGACGGAACAGAACCTGTCGGTGCTGCTGCCGGAAGGGGAGAAAGAACTGTATGTGGTGCTGGTGACCCACCGGGGCGACGAGACGCTGGGGACCATCATCGGCAGCTGGGGGCTGCACCTGACCCGTGGAGGGAACGGAGCCATCTCCGTGTCGCTGGCGGAGCTTCCGGCGGCGGAGGATATCTCCGTGGACGGCACCACCGACGAGATACGTCAGCTGCGCAAGGAGCTGCAGCGGGTGCAGGAGCTGTTGAGCCGATCCTATACCAAGGCGGAGCTGCTGCGGATGCAGAATGACAAGCTCCGGGAGATTCAGGAGGCGGAGACATCCATCAAAATGGCGGAACTGGACCTGCGCCGGAAACAGGCAGAGGCCTCCGACGGCAGCGTGTACAGCCAGCTGGATGGTGTGGTCAAAACCGTCCGTTCTCCGGGGGATGCCGCTGCCAACAACGAAGCGGTGGTGGAGGTTTCTGCCGGTGGCGGTTATTATGTTACCGGAACCGTCAGCGAGCTGCGGCTGGACACCGTGAAGGTGGGCCAGACGGTGAATATCAGCTCACGGATGACCGGGGCTGCCTGCACCGGCGAGGTGGTGGAGATCAGCACCTATCCCACCGACGGCAATTCCTATGGGGGTGATGGTAACCCCAATGTATCCTATTACCCCTTCAAGGTGTTCGTCAGCGAGGATCAGCAGCTGCAGGAGGGGGAGAGCGTCAGCATCAGCTATCAGGCGGTATCCGACAGCGACGGCAGCAGCCTGTATCTGGAGAATATGTACGTCCGCACGGAAAACGGCAAGAGCTACGTCATGGTCCGTGGGGAGGACGGCAAGCTGGAGCAGCGCTGGGTTCAGACCGGTAAGGTGGTGTGGGACAGCTACACCCAGATCCGTGGCGGCCTGACGCCGGAGGACTATGTGGCCTTCCCCTATGGCCGGGACGTGGTGTCCGGAGCCAAAACGGAGGAAGCCACCGTGGATGCCCTGTACAGCTGGTAAGGAGGCGGTAACTATGTTGGAAAATATCAATCTGGCGCTGCAAGGCGTGTGGAGCCATAAGCTGCGGTCGTTTCTGACCATGCTGGGCATCATCATCGGCATTGCCGCCATCATCACCATCGTCTCCACCATCCGTGGTACCAACGAGCAGATCAAGCAGAATCTCATCGGTGCCGGCAACGATATGGTGCAGGTGCAGCTGACGCAGGACGGCAGCACCGTGGACTTCTCCTACGGGGAGCTGCCGGAGGGCATCGCCGCCATCACGTCTGCCATGCGGGACGAGATGGACGCCCTGCCCGGCGTCTCCGCCGTGGCCATGTACCGCCAGCGCACGTGGGCCGACGGCATCTATGCCGGCAACCAGTCCTTCACCGGCACCCTCAACGGCGTGGACGACCACTATCTCTCCGTGGCGGGCTATCAGGTGAATTACGGTCGTGCCTTCCTGCCGGAGGATTTCTCCTCCCGCCGCAAGGTGGCCGTCATCGATACGACGGCGGCCCAGAGCCTGTTCCCCGGACAGAACCCCATCGGCGGCGTCATCGAGATGCAGGGCGAACCCTTCACCGTGGTGGGCGTGGTGAGCCAGAGGGTCACCTCCCAGCCGGTCATCAACAGTGTAGAGGATTATCAGATGTACGCCCGCACCACCTCCGGCACCGTTATGATCCCGGAGAGCTGCTGGCCCATCGCCTTCCGCTACGACGAGCCTATGAACGTGGCGGTGCGGGCCTCCTCCACCAACGATATGACCAAGGCCGGAAGCGGCGTGGCGGATTACCTGAACAGTCAGGTGGTCACCAACCGCCAGCTGACCTATCAGGCACAGGACCTGCTGAAGCAGGCCTCCGAGCTGCAAAGCCTGTCGGAAACCACCAACCGCCAGTTGATCTGGATCGCCGCCATCTCTCTGGTGGTGGGCGGCATCGGCGTCATGAACATCATGCTGGTTTCCGTCACCGAGCGCACCCGTGAGATCGGCCTGAAAATCGCCATCGGCGCCCGGAAGAGCCGCATCCTCTGGCAGTTTCTGACGGAGGCGGCAGTGCTTACCAGCTTGGGCGGCCTGCTGGGCGTCCTGTGCGGTATCGGTCTGGCGGAGATGCTGAGCCACGTCATGGGTACGGCAGTGGCCATCAGCGCCCCGGCCTGCATCGTGGCGGTGGCCTTCTCCATGGTCATCGGCATCGTGTTCGGTTTGGTACCTGCCATCAAGGCCTCCCGCCTGAACCCCATTGAGGCCCTGCGCCGGGAGTAAGCACTGTCCCAAAGTCCCTCCGGAGGCTCCGGAGGGACTTTTTCCCTCTCGCAGGCGCTTTCCCTTGACACACGTCCCTCATCCCGTTACAATGGAGAAAAATATGCACTTTAAGGAGGAACTCCATCATGACCATTGGTCTGGTATACGCCATGCCCGGCGAAATAGAGACGCTGCTGACAGACGAGACCCGCACTCCCATCCGCACGGAGGCGGGCGTGTCCTTTTATCAGATCCGCCCCCATATCATCGCCTGCTGCTGCGGCGTCAGCAAGGTCAACGCCGCCATGGGCGCCCAGCTGCTCATCAGCCTCTACCACCCGGATCTGGTGCTGAACGCCGGTGTGGCCGGCTGCTTCGAGAATGTCCCCATCGGCACCATCGTTCTGGCGGAGGGCTTCGTGCAGCACGATGTGGATACCACCGCCATCGGGGACCCCGTGGGGCTGGTGTCCACCGTCAACCAGATCCAGTTCCCCACGGCGGACCTGCCTGCCGCCAGGGCCGCCATGGATGCCACCGGCGTTCCCTACCGTACCGGCTGGGTGGCCACCGGCGACTGGTTCGCCACCGATACCCCCCGCTCCCACTGGATCGCCGATACCTTCCATCCGCTGCTGTGTGAGATGGAGGGCTGTGCCGTGGCACAGGTGTGCCTGCGGAACGGGGTGAAGTTCATGGCCATCAAGTCCGTGTCGGACTGCCTGTTTGAGCACCACGACTTCGCTTTCAACTTCCCCGCCGCCATGAAGGATCTGAACCGTGTAGTCATGGCCTTCCTGACCCAACTGACAAAGGAATGAGAGAAGGGAGAAAATGGAGATGAATTATACGGAAGCACTGCTGCGAGCAATTATTGAACTGATTGGACAGTGCGATACGATAGAAGAACTTCGTGAAAGCGTGAAGCGCATCATGCAGGACTAAGTTCAAGCACAGCGATTCTACTCAAAAATCTGCTGCTCTGCACGAAAAAGGCGGCATCTCACACATCCAAGTCAGAGCACACAGCTTACACTGTGTGCTCTGACTTTATCCTTATCGCCCCAGCAGATAGCCCCAACTGGCGGCCCCCAAGATACCGTCCACGCCGAGGCCGTGGTCGGCCTGCATTTTCCGCAGACCGGCCTCCATTTTGGCCCCGAACAGCTTGTCACTGACGGGGATGGCGTAGGGGTAGTACCCCTTGTCCTTCATCAGCAGCATGGCGCTCCGGACGTCGCCGCCCTCCATGCCGCGCTTCAGCATACGCAGCTCCACGGTCACCTGTTCCTCCTTCCTGATGGTCGGCGCAGGAGACGGCTTGGCCGTCCCCGGCGCCCGGTACGGGATACCGAAATACTCGCACAGTCCCCGGCAGGTAGCCTCTGCAATGGCCCCCAGATGGCTGTGGAACCACTGGGCGTCGGAGACGTTGTCGTGGAACACGTGCTCCTCATAGAAGCTCACCGCCGCCGGAGCCCGCAGCTCATACCACACGCTGCTCTCCGACAGCCGGATGGGCTGGTCGTAGATTTTCCGGCGATACTTCAGGATACACGCCGCCAGCTTTCGCCCGCCGCCGGAGCCGGGATAGATCATGGGCCGGTAGCCCCGGACGCCGCCGTTGGCGGCGTTGGTGTGGCTGACGTAGTGGACGTCGGCACCCCACGCATCGGATTCCCGTACCGCCTGCAGCATCAGGGCGTCCCCGTCCTCACCGGACTTGGGCGTCCGTCGTGGCCCCCGCTTATACTGGATGCCGCAGGCTGCCAGATACGGCTCCAGCACATCCAGATAGAGGTTGTTGTGGGTGGTCTCGTCACACCCCGCCACGGCGCAGGGATTCCAGTAGTGATACGCCGGGGACAGATACACCTTAGGCATCTCCGCCCGCCTCCTTGCCCAGCTGCTTGGCCGCCTGATGCAGTCCCGTGGCCGCCAGACCGCTGACGATGCCCACCGCCGCAGCGGTGATAGGGTCCCCCGCCGGATAGTCGGGGATGGGCAGCAGATAGAAGCTCACCAGCCCCAGCAGCCCGCCCAGCAGGCCGCAGAGAATGGGGATCCACTTGTTGTCCATCCGGCTGGCCCGCACGGCCATGCCCATGAGATAGGTGATGACGGTGATGGCCGCCACGCTGGCAATACCCAGATTTTCCATAAAAGCCCTCCTTATGATATAATGTCCCAGGTCTTGACCTCCTGATAGATACGATCGATGAAGGAATTGCCCCGCAGGGCCTTATAGGCCCGGTACTCCAGCAGAAAATTCTCATACTCATACTGCCGGATGGCGGAGTGCTCCCTATTCTTATAGTATGTATGCAGCATATTGCTCCGCAACAGGCATTTCTGCCCCTCCCGCAGGTGCTTCGTCCCCGTCAGCGCCTCCCGCACCGGCCGCAGCAGCAGAATCAGCGCCGCACCGATTCCGGTGACGCAGGAGGAGATGCCCGCCAGAACCGTCAGCAGCTCCATGCCGCCGCCTCCTCTCGTATTGTCTCCATGTTCTCACACTCCCTTCTGCCTGTGGCGTCCCCGCCGGGAAAGTTGTACCGCCTGTTGCCCGCCACCGGACAACAGAAAAAATTTCCGGGATCCCCAACAAACAAAAAAGGAGCCGACTGCATAGCAGTCGGCTCCTTGCGTCAAACAAGCTTACTTGTTCTTGTTCTCCTCCACGATGGACAGGGTGTCCTGAGCGATCATCAACTCCTCGTTGGTGGGGATGACCATCACAGTGACAGGGGCGCCATCCTTGGAGATGATGCAGCCGTGTTCCACCGCCAGCAGCGGGAACTTGTTTTCCAGTGTCGTCATTTTCGATGTATTTCTCATTTTGTTTCTTCCTTTCGTTTCCGTATGAATAATCGGGTGATCCGCCGCCGGTTGATAAGGTATCGGGGATGGCTCCGTGCCGCTC
>ERZ773241.2598-NODE-2598-length-14055-cov-8.502000_pt1 | contig 14055 bp, 10 predicted proteins | sample MGYA00580989_ERZ773241 | MGnify/ENA primary metagenome ERZ773241 (study PRJEB29015, sample SAMEA2737804) | human gut metagenome | biome: human gut; feature: human-associated habitat; material: faeces | place: China | collected 2012 ...
GCGACGCCTCCTGTTCGGGCACCGATCCCATGCTGCAGAAGCATGAGAGCGTCAAGCATGGCCTGATTGTCGTTATTGCCTCGGACCGCGGCCTTGCCGGCGGTTTCAATACGACGGTGGAGCGCACGGCCGAAAAGCTCGCCGCTTCTTGGGCGAACGACGGCATCGAGTGCGAGATCATCGCGTGCGGGCGTAAGCCGGCCACGTATTTCCGTGACCGCGCAAACGTCGTCATGCACTTTGAGGGCAACTCCTCTGAGCCCGATTTCAATCAGGCCCGCATGATCTCCTCTCATATCTGCGATGCGTATCGTGCCGGTGAGCTTGACCGTGTCGAGCTTGTCTACCACCACGCCAAGAACCGCGTGGATCAGGAGCTTCGCGTCGAGCATCTGTTGCCGCTCGACCCCGAGATGATCGCTATGGCCCACGGTCCGCGTAAGAACGAGACCGACGCCCCTAAGCGCATCTCGTCCACGTTCGAGTTCGTGCCCTCTCCCGAGCATGTTCTCGGCAAGCTTGTGCCGTCTTATATCCTGACGGTCATCTACCAGGCCCTGATCGATTCGGCGGCTGCCGAGCAGGGTGCACGCCGCAAGGCCATGCACTCCGCGACGGAAAACGCCACCGCGATCATCTCGACCCTTACCCGCACGTATAGTCGCGTGCGCCAGGCTTCGATCACGACCGAGATTAACGAGATCGTCGGCGGAGCCTCAGCATTGGAGGAACAGTAATGGCTAATAACACCGTAAAGCTTGCGGTCGAGGAAGCCACCAAGAAGACGACTGCCGGTGATGGTCGCATCGTGCGAATCATCGGCCCTGTCGTCGACGTCAAGTTTGACGGCGCGGTGCCCCCGATCTACAACGCGCTCACGGTCGAGGCCGAGACCCCGATCGGTCATCTGAGCACGATCCTCGAGGTCGAGAGCCAGCTTCCGGGCGGCGTCGTCCGCACGGTCGCCATGTCCTCGACCGACGGCCTGCAGCGCGGCCTCATCGCCACCGATACCGGTGAGCCCATGAAGATGCCCGTTGGTCCCAAGACGCTCGGTCGCATTTGGAACGTCATGGGCAAGCCCGTCGACGGCAAGCCCATGCCCGAGGTGGAGGAGTTCTACCCCATCCACCATGCAGCGCCCCGCTTTGACGAGCTCACCACCAAGACCGAGATCTTCGAGACCGGCATCAAGGCCGTCGACCTGCTCGAGCCCTACATCCGTGGCGGCAAGACCGGCCTGTTCGGCGGCGCCGGCGTCGGCAAGACCGTTCTGATTCAGGAGCTCATCAACAACCTCGCCCAGGAGCACGGCGGCACCTCGGTGTTCACCGGCGTCGGCGAGCGTACCCGTGAGGGCAACGACCTGTACAACGAAATGACCGAGTCCGGCGTTATCTCCAAGACCGCCATGGTCTTCGGTCAGATGAACGAACCGCCAGGAGCCCGTATGCGCGTGGGCCTGTCCGGCCTGACCATGGCAGAGTACTTCCGTGATGTGAAGCATCAGGACGTGCTGCTGTTTATCGACAACATCTTCCGTTTCACCCAGGCCGGTTCCGAGGTATCCGCACTGCTCGGCCGTATGCCCTCCGCCGTCGGCTATCAGCCCACTCTGGCAACGGAAATGGGCGCCCTGCAGGAGCGTATCACCTCCACCAAAGAAGGTTCCATCACTTCCGTTCAGGCTGTCTACGTTCCCGCTGACGACCTGACCGACCCCGCCCCCGCTACCACCTTCGCCCATCTGGACGCCACAACGGTTCTTGACCGCGGCATTTCCTCTCTGGGCATTTACCCCGCCGTTGACCCGCTGGACTCCACTTCCCGTATCCTGACTCCCGAAATCGTTGGTCAGGAGCATTACGAGACCGCCCGTGCCGTACAGAGCATCCTCCAGCGCTACAAAGAGCTGCAGGACATCATCGCCATCATGGGTATGGACGAGCTTTCCGAAGAGGACAAGCTGACGGTCAACCGCGCCCGTAAGGTGCAGCGTTTCCTCAGCCAGCCCTTCCATGTTGCCGAGCAGTTCACCGGCTATCAGGGCAAGTACGTCCCCCTGAAGGAAACCATCCGCTCCTTCCAGGAAATCATTGCGGGTAAATATGACGACATTCCCGAATCCTACTTCCTGTTCGCCGGCTCCATCGACGACGTGGTTGCCAAGTACCGGGGCGGTGAGAAGGCATGACACCCTTCCACTTGAAAATCGTCACCCCCGACGGCCTGATTTATGACGGTCAGGCAGAGGAACTGCTGGTTCGCACCACCAACGGCGACATCGGCATTCTTGCCCGTCACATGAACTATGTCGCCCCTCTGGGTATGGGGCGGGCCGTCATTGTGTCCGACGGACAGCGCCGGACAGCGGCGTGCATCGGCGGTATGGTCAGCGTCTCAAAGGGCGAGGTGACGTTAGTCCCCACTACCTTTGAGTGGGCAGACAAGATCGATGTTGCCCGTGCGGAGGCTGCCCTGGAAAAGGCGGAGAAGGTTCTCCACGATCAAAACGCTTCCGACACCGACCTGCGTTTGGCAGAAGCCAAGCTTCACCGCGCACTGGTCAGAAAGAGCGTTGCCTCCAACTTATAAGCGATCACCCCGGTATCCGAATGGATACCGGGGTCGTTTCAGGATGCGGCCCGCAACGACCCAGACGCACGCCGCCGCTCCCGATAAAGAATGGCTGCGGCGGAAGAAAGTGAGCAATCCCCATGGTAATACAGAAAATTGACAGCGATATCGAGAAAAAGGGCATCGCAAGAGCCATTCTGGAAGTGCTTCCGGATTGGTTCGGCATCCCGGAAGCTACGGAAGCGTACATCGCGGACAGCAAAGGCCGCCCATTCTTCTGCGCCTTTGCGGACGATGTTCCCGTCGGCTTTCTCTATCTGAAAGAAACCGGGCGGCATACCGTGGAGCTGGCCGTCATGGGCGTGCGGATGGAATATCATCGGCAAGGCATCGGCAGAGCGCTTTTTGAGCAGGCAAAAGCCGAAGCCAAACGGCTGGGATATTCCTTTATCCAAGTCAAAACCGTCCAGATGGGCAGATATGCTATTTACGACGACACCAACCGCTTCTACCTCTCCTTGGGGTTCAAGGAACTGGAAGTGTTCCCGACACTGTGGGACGAATGGAATCCCTGCCAGATTTATATAATGACTATATAGGCTCAAAATCACCCTGGTATCTGTTGGATACCAGGGTGACTTGTTTTGTATAGCTCGCCGTGACCGTTATTCTTCGGTGGTCTCCGGTTTTTCCTTTCCGTCCTCGAAGCCGTCGAACATGGAGGTGGAAGAAGCGTCTCCCACTTCCCTGCCCTGCATGATCGCTTCAAACTGCTCGCCGGTCATAGTCTCCTTTTCCAGAAGGAAGTCCACGACCTTGTGAAGCTTGTCGCTGTTGTCTGTCAGAATCTGTTTGCAGTGGTCGTATGCCTTGTCGATCAGCGCCCTGACCTCGTCGTCGATGGTTCCGGCGACCTTCTCGGAATAGCTCTTTGTGGTCTGGTAGTCCCGGCCGATGAACACTTCTCCGCCGTCAAGATAGGACACTGTACCCAGCTTCTCGCACATGCCGTAGCGAGCGACCATGTCCTTCGCCAGCTTCGTTGCCCGGTCGATGTCATTGGAAGCGCCCACGGAAATATCCCCGAGGAACAGAGCTTCCGCAACACGTCCGCCCAGCAGCGATACGATCTGCTCATACATTTCGTTGCGGGTCAGGTTAGAAGAATCATCCTTGGGCAGATACCAGGTCGCGCCCAAAGACTGCCCCCGGGGAACAATGGTGATCTGACGCACCGGGTCATGAGTTGGCAGGTTGTACATGGCGACGGCATGGCCGGCTTCGTGGACAGCCGTCTCCTTCAAATCCTTCCGGGTCTGGACACGGCTCTTTTTCGCGGGACCGGCGGTGATCTTCATCAGCGCCTCGTTCATGTCCTCCATGGTCAGCACCGGACGGTTCGCTCTGGCCGCCAGAATCGCCGCTTCATTGAGAAGATTGCTCAGATCAGCGCCGGTAAATCCGGCGGTAGAGCGGGCGACGGTTTTCAGATTCACCGAGGCGTCCAGCTTCTTGTCCTTGGCATGGACTTTCAGAATTTCCTCCCGCCCCTTCACATCCGGCCGTCCCACGTGGATCTGCCGGTCGAAGCGGCCGGGGCGCAGCAGCGCCGGGTCCAGAATGTCCGGCCGGTTGGTTGCCGCCAGAACGATGACGCCCTCCGAACGGGTGAAGCCATCCATTTCCACCAGCAGCTGGTTCAGTGTCTGTTCCTTTTCGTCGTGACCGCCGCCCAGACCGGAGCCGCGTTTGCGGCCGACGGCGTCGATCTCGTCGATGAACACGATGGCAGGGGCGATTTTTCTGGCCTGTTCAAACAGGTCCCGGACACGTCCTGCGCCGACACCCACGTACATTTCCACGAAATCCGAGCCGGAAATGGACAAAAACTGCACGCCCGCCTCTCCCGCGACAGCCCGGGCAAGCAGGGTCTTGCCCGTGCCGGGAGGCCCCACCAACAGAAGGCCGTGGGGAATCCGCGCGCCGATCTCGGTGAATTTCTCGGGGTTTTTCAGGAAATCCACGATTTCCTGAAGCTCTTCCTTTTCCTCGTCCGCACCCGCAACGTCGTCAAAGGTCACTTTCTTGTCTCCGGGAACGCCCAGAACCGTCCGGGCTTTGCTGAACCCATTCATGGGATTCCCGGCGCTGCTCATGCGTCCCATCAGCAGCGCCCAAATGAGCAGCAGCACCACCCCGACCACCAGCAGCGGAAGAATCAGGGTATAGGGCGAAAAGCCCTTGTCCGGAACAAAATTGTAGTTTTCCAGCACGCCGGAGGCCGTCTGCTCCGCGAAAGTCTCGTGCATCTCCTGCCGGAAGCTCTCCGGGTCGGCCAACGGTGCGGTGATGGTGGTCTGGCCGTTGTAGGGTTTGTTCAGCTGCATCGTAATGGTCTGATCCTGCACCACGAACTGATGCACCTGTTCCTTATTGAACAGCTCAACGACCTTGGAATAGGGCAGGGTGTCCTGACTGGTGGTAAACAGGTTGCTGATCCAGCCTAAAAACGCCACCAGCAGCGCCGCATATACAATGAGTGGTATCCATCTCGTTCTTTTCAATTTGGGGTTACTCCTTATTTTTCATGAGAAAGCTCCGGAAAGCCGGATTACTCAGAGATTCCGTAAGCCTCCGGCTTCAGAACGCCGACATAGGGCAGATTCCGGTAGTGTTCGTTGTAGTCAAGGCCGTAGCCGACCACAAAGGCGTTGGGAATGGTAAAGCCGACGTAATCGGGCTTCAGGGTGATGCCGGGACGGCGGCGCTCGGGCTTATCCAGCAGGGTGCAGATCTTCAGAGACGCAGGCTCCCGCGCCAGCAGATGACGGTAGGTATAGTCCAGCGAATTGCCGGTGTCGTAAATGTCCTCCAGAATCAGCACATGGCGGCCCTTGATATCCGAGGCGATGTCCCGCTTGACCTCCATCTTTCCGGTGGAATTGGTTCCGGCATAGGAGGATATCCACATGAAATCCATCTCGCAGTGGGTTTTGATCTCCCGGATCATGTCCGCATAAAACACCACAACGCCCTTGAGGACGCCGACGATGATGGGGTCTTTCCCCGCGTAGTCCGCCGTCAGCTCTTTGCCCAGCTCCGCGATGCGGGTCTTGATCTGTTCCTCGGTCAGCAGAATCTCCTGAATGTCCTTTTCCATAGCTTTTTCTCCCTTATGCTGTGTATTTCATTCTATTTGCACGCTTAATCGTCGCTGCTTTCCGTAATATCCACGTCAAAATGGACAGTCACGGCGGGTAGCTCCCCGGCGGCGCGATCGGCGTGAACGCCAATGGAATATACGCCCAAAACGCCCCGTTCATCACACAATACGGGAATCCGCTCCCGCATGGCTGCGGGGATTTTCCGGTCAATGAACAGCTTTTTCAGGCTTTTGGTTCCGCCGCTCAGGCGGATAGTGTCCCCGCTTTCCCGGGGGCGAAGGGTCAGCGTCCCAACGGGACGAACGGTAAAGGTGTCCGGTGCGTTGACGATTTTATCAGCGGGAACGCAGGTCACGCGGTAGTCTCCGTAAACCGTTTCTCCGGGGCAGGTCAGTGCCACCGGTTCCGGGCAGGGCCTGTGCGTCCGGGCTTCCAGACGGTCATACTTCCTGCTCACCGTCACGCCGCCGGGAAGGTTGACCCGCGCGGAGGGTTTGTCGGAAAACAGCAGCCCTTCCGCTGCGGAAATATGGGGATCCTCCGGCTCTCTCACGCCGCTGTCTTTCAAAAATCTCTCGATGCAGCGGCTGCGCTGGGCTTTCGGCATGGCTCTCAGCGTCTGCACACCGGGCAGCGTCGGGAAATCCGACTGTGCGGCGAGGAAATCCTCATCCTCCCGCAGCCGCAGCGCCATCAGAGAAAGATTCTCCGCCAGGCGGGGATTCTCCGATTTCAGCAGATGCATCACGGTATGGCGGATACGGTTTCGTAAAAAGGCATCGGAAGCATTGGAGCTGTCCTCCCGGTGGGGAAGCCCCCAGGCGAGCAGAAATTCCTCCACCTCCTGCCGGTTTATCAGCAGCATGGGGCGGATGACCTTTCCGCTGACCGGGGCGATGGCCCCCAGCCCTTTCAGGCCGGTGCCGCGGATCATGCGCATGATAACCGTCTCGGCGTTGTCGTCGGCGGTGTGGGCAGTGGCAATTTTCCCGTTTAAGCCCCGAAGAAAGGCATACCGGGCGTCCCGGGCGGCGGCTTCCAGCCCCTTTTTCCCCGGGCGAACCTCCGCCGAGCCGACGTGTAAGGGGATATCATAGCGTCCGCAGAATTCCCGGACAAAGGCTTCGTCCCCGTCTGATTCTTCCCCACGGAGATGGTGGTTAAAATGCGCGGCTTCCAGACGGATGTCCAGCTTGTCCCTCAGCAGATACATGGCGAACAGGAGCGCCACGGAATCCGCCCCGCCGGAGACGGCGCAGACGACCGTATCCCCCGGCATGATCATATCATACTGCCGGATCATCCGCAAGAGCTTATTCCGCATGTTTCCACTCCCGGTCGGCAAAGGTCTGGTACTGGCCGATCCACTGCATCTTCACCGCGCCGGTCTCGCCGTGACGGTTCTTGGCGACGATGCACTCAGCCACACCCTTGTCCTCGGTATTTTCGTGATAATATTCGTCCCGGTACAGGAACATCACCGAGTCGGCGTCCTGCTCGATGGCGCCGGATTCCCGGAGGTCGGACAGAATCGGCCGCTTGTCGGTGCGGCTCTCCACCGCACGGGACAGCTGGCTCAGGCAGATCACCGGCACGTCCAGCTCCTTCGCCATGATTTTCAGGGAGCGGGAAATTTCGCCCACCACGGTAACACGGTTGTCGCTGTTCTTTCCGTACCCGGAACCCTGCATCAGCTGTAAGTAGTCAATGATGACCAGCCCCAGATTGTCTAAGCGGCGGCACTTGGCGTTGATGTCCGCCACGGTGACGGAGGGGTTATCGTCAATACGGATGTCCGTCTGGCTCAGGGCGGCGGAGGCCATGCACAGCTTGCTCCACTCGTCCTCGCTGAGCTTGCCCGTGGCCAGCTTTTGCAGCTCCACGAAGCCCTCGCTGGCAAGCAGACGCATGGCCAGCTGCTCCCGGGACATTTCCAGATTGAAAATGGCAACGGTTTTCTTGTACTTTTTCGCCACGTTGACGCCGATATTCAGCGCAAAGGCGGACTTACCCATGGCGGGCCGGGCAGCAATGAGCAGAAGGTCAGACTTGTTCAGTCCGTTGATCCGGGTGTCCAGATCCCGCAGGCCGGTGGACAGGCCGGGGATCAGGGAATCCGACTGGCTCAGCTCTGTCAGGCGGTCGAACACCTTGTGCAGCGTCGTGCCGATGTGCTCCAGAGAGTCGCCCCGCTCGCCCTTGCGCAGGGCGTAAATTTTCTTTTCCGCAGATTCCAGCATCTCGGCGGGCGTACCCACCTCTTCCGACACCATCTGCTGAATGTCCGTCGCGGCCTGATTCAGTCCCCGAAGCATGGACTTTTCCTGCACAATGGCCGCATAGCGCGCCACATTGGCGGCGGTGGGGGTGATCTCCATCAACTGGAGGATGTAATCCCGGGAATTGTCGTGGTAATAGCCCAGCTCCTTCAGCTTGTCCAGCACCGTGACCGGGTCAATGGTCTGGGAGAAGTTGAACATGGTATAGATGGCTTCATAAATTTCCCGGTTCTGCTGCAGGTAAAAATCCTCCGGCTTCACAATGCCCACCACATCCGTAATGCACCGGCTGTCGATGAGAATGGAGCCCAGAACCGCCTGCTCCGCCTCCAGCGACTGGGGCTGCTGCCGGGACAGAAGTTCTTCATCCATGGCAAGTTCTCCTTTCTCTATAGAGTAGTGTGTCGCGGAATCTTACGCTTCTACGATCTTCACCGTCAGCGGCGCGGAAATCTCATAGCCCAGCTTGCAGGTGACGGTGTACGTACCCACGTTCTTGATGGGTTCCGCAATGGTGATTTTCCGCTTGTCCAGCTTGATACCGGTCTTCGCCAGTGCGTCGGCGATTTCCTGATTGGTCACGGAGCCGAACAGACGTCCCGCGCCGCCGCCCTTGGCGGCCACGGTAACGGTCATCTCCCGCAGCTTTCCGGCGGTCTCCATGGCCTCGGCCTTTTCCCGGGCAATACGCTCCTGATTGGCCTTGTCGTTCATGCGCATGGTGTTCACGGCGTCAGGGGTCGCCTCGGTCGCCAGCTTCCGGGGCAGCATATAGTTCCGGGCGTAGCCGTCGGAAACCTCGATCATCTGTCCCTTTTTGCCCTTTCCTTTTACATCTTGCAGCAGAATTACTTTCATTGTAACATTCTCCTTAATCGGTATGATATGTACGCCAAACAGCCGTTAAAACGGCGTTTGGCCTGGTTTATTCTTCGTAGAACTTATCAATGGACGCCACCAGCTCGTCCAGCGCTTCCTTGACGGTGGTGTCCTTCATCTGCGCGCCGGCTGTAGCGGTGTTGCCGCCGCCGCCCAGCGGCTCCAGAATCATCTGGACGTTGGCGCTGCCAATGCTTCGGGCGGAAATGATGACCTGCTCCCCGTCCGGATAGAGAACGAAGGACGCGGTAATGCCGGAAATATTTAATAGCTCGTCCGCCGCCTGCGCCGCCAGCACCCGGGTCGTGGGGGTGTTCAGCGCCGCAATGGCGATCTCCTGCCGGTACAGGCGGGAGGATTTGATAATCTGATACTTCGCCATGGTGTCCTGGAAGTCGTTCTGCATCAGCTTCTTGACCTCCGTTGTGTCCGCGCCCAGACGGCGCAGGACGGCTGCGGCCTCAAAGGTACGCTCGCCGGTACGGACGTTGAAGAACTTGGTGTCCAGACAGATGCCCGCCATCAGGCTCTCCGCTTCGATGGGCAGCACGTCCTTCTTCTCCACGGCGTACATGAGCACCTCCGTCACCAGCTCCGCCGCCGAGGAGGCGTAAGGCTCGTGAAGGTTGACCACCACGGGGTTGATATAATCCGCCGCCCGGCGGTGATGGTCTACCACACAGACCTTGGAGATGGCTTCAAGCAGCGGTCTGCACTCCACCTGATCCGGCCGGTTGGTGTCCACCACCACGAGGATGCTCCGGTTGTCCGCCATCAGCAGGGCATCCTGCCCGGACACGAACACGTCCCGGTATTCGGGAACCGCCTGGATTTCCTCGATCAGCTTTCCGGCGGCATTGTTTTCCAAGTCAATGACAATATTGGCCTTCTTCCCCCGCTTACGGCACAGGCAGCTGATGCCCATGGCCGCGCCCACGGCGTCCAGGTCGGCGTTCTTGTGTCCCATGATGAACACCCGTCCGCTCTGGCCGATCAGCTCCATCAGGGAATTGGCCGTCACACGGGAACGTACCTTGCTGCGGTAATCCGCTTCCCGGTTCCGCCCGCCGTAGAAATTGAAGTTGACCCGGTCTTTGATGACCGCCTGATCGCCGCCGCGGCTCAGTGCCATCTCGATGCCCAGCGCGGCAAAATCGTAGCTTTCCTCGAAACTCTCGCCGTCCACGCCCAAACCGATGGAAATGGAGGCGGGCAGGCCGGAGGAATTGACAATCTCGTGAATGTCTTCCAGCAGGGAGAACTTATTTTCTTTCGCCCGTTCTAAGTCCCGCTTCTCGAAAATGAACAGGAAGCGGTTGCGCTCCAACCGGCGAAGCAATCCGCTGTAGCCCTCCGTCCACCGGGTGATGGTCTCGTTGAGCTTGGCGTTCATGGTGGAAATAGCGCTTTCCGTCAGGTTTTTGGTCAGTTCCTCGTAATTATCAATAAGAATGATGGCAACCACAGGCCGGGAGCGGATATACTCGTCCCGCACCTGATACAGCTCCGTCAGGTCGGAAAAATACAGCACGCCCAGCATGGTGCCCCGGTTGTCCTCCGCCCGGATGGTGGTGCCGTATACCCGGTAGCGGCGGTTGCCCAGAACCGCGTCATGGGGGCTTTCCGTTTTTCCGGCGGTGAGCCAGTCCAGCGTGAAGTCCGGCAGCACCTCTTCCAGCCGCAGCTGGGTCATGGTGTCGGCGTACCCCGTCAGCTCGCTGAAACGATGGTTGCCCCAGACGATGTCCCCGTCCCCCAGACGAACCATCACCGCAGGCAGGGGCGCTTCCCCGCCGCTGGAGGCCTCCAGGGTATTGGAGGCGGACTGGATATACTGCTGAATTTTCCGCTCCCGGCGTGTCCTGTCCAGAACGTACAATAGGAACGTGACCACCGTCACCGCCATTTCTCCGGCGGCCAGCCAGTAATGCCCCACCAGCAGCGCCGCGGCGCAGAAAGCAGCCATCACGAAAAAGTATGCACCCATCCCGGGTCTGAGCAGTCTTCCCAGCTTTCGATTCACTGCCAAACGTCCTCCTTCCGGCGGCAATCAGCCACACTAATCCATACTATACCCGATATTATAGCAAATCCAGCCAAAAGGTGCAACTCTTTTTCCGTCAAATCCGTAAAAAAGACCGCAAAAAAATTGTATACTTTTTCCCGGAATTGTGTTATACTATATGTGCCAGCGCCGGGGACGGGCTTTACCCGGGCATTTGGGAGACGCGGACGCGTATCCCACAAAGACAAGAGGAAAAACATTGCAGGCGTTTTCTTGGGAGAAGGCGATTCGGGGCCGGATTCTGAGGGAAGCGGCTGCCTGCTTGTTGTGCCTTAAAGGCATTTTCATGTACATTTTGAAAGGAGTTATTGATTCATTTGGCAGAAAAACTGAAAATTATCCCTCTGGGCGGCCTTGACGAGATCGGCAAGAACTGTACCGTCCTGGAGTACGGAAAAGATATGATCGTGATCGACTGCGGCGTGGGCTTCCCGGAGGAAGACATGTACGGCGTCGATCTGGTCATCCCCGATTTTACCTATCTTGTGGCCAACCAGAAAAAGCTGCGGGGCATGTTCATCACCCACGGCCACGAAGACCACATCGGTTCCATCCCATACGCCATGCGGGACGTGAACTGCCCCATCCACGGCACCTCCATGACCTGCGGTCTTATTAAGCTGAAGCTGGAAGAGCACCGGCTGGCGGACAAGGTCAAGCTCGTCACCCACAAGCCCGGTGACGTGGTGAAGGCCGGATGCTTCACCGTGGAGTTCATCCACGTGAACCACTCCATCCCCGACGCGGTAGCCTTCGCCATCCGCACCCCCGTGGGTACAGTGGTATTCACCGGCGACTTCAAGATCGACCCCACTTCCCACGACGGCATGATGGATCTGGCGCGGCTGGGCGAGCTGGGAAATCAGGGCGTGCTGGCGCTTCTGGCGGACTCCACCAACGTGGAGCGGCAGGGCTACACCCCCAGCGAAAACGTGGTCGCCGACAGCCTTGACCGGCAGTTCCGCAACTGCGACCAGCGGATCATCGTCACCACCTTCGCCTCCAACATGCACCGCATCCAGTCCATTCTCTCCACCGCCCAGCGCTACGGCCGCAAGGTGGCCGTCTCCGGCCGGAGCATGGAGAACATGCTGAAGGTTGCGCAGGAGCTGGGCTATCTGAAGGTGAAGCCGGGAACTATCGTGGACTTAGCTTCCATCAAGAGCCTGCCCAAGAATAAGATTGTCATTGTCTCCACCGGCTCTCAGGGTGAGAATATGTCCGCCCTGTACCGGATGGCGTTCAGCACCCACAAGCAGGTGGAGATCACTGCCGGCGACCGGATCATTATTTCCGCCTCCGCCATTCCCGGCAACGAAAAGTCCATCAGCAACATCATCAACGAGCTGTACCGCAAGGGTGCGGACGTGGTGTATGAAAAGAGCGAGGGACTTCACGTCTCCGGCCACGCCTGCCAGGAGGAGCTGAAAATCGTCCACGGGCTGGTAAAGCCCAAATTCTTCATCCCCGTCCACGGCGAGCAGCGGCATTTGCAGCTCCACGCCAAGCTGGCGCAGTCCATGGGCATGAACCCCCGGAACATTCACATCGGCGAAATCGGCACCGTTTTCGAGTTCACCGGCAAGACCTGCAAGGTCAACGGCACCGTCCCCGCCGGGCGTGTGTTCGTGGACGGCAGCGGCGTGGGCGACGTGGGCAGCGTGGTGCTGCGGGACCGCAAGCATCTTGCGGAGGACGGCATGATCGTGGTGTGCGTGAACCTGAGCAGCGAGGACGGCAGCATCATCACCGGCCCGGACATCATCACCCGGGGCTTCATCTACGTCAAGGAGTCCGAAGACCTGATGGACGAGTTGAAGGAGGTCGCCATGGAGGCCATCGACCGCTGCCAGCGCAAGCGGGTGCGGGACTGGTCGGCCATCAAGTCCGCCATCAAGAACGACCTGAGCGGCTACCTCTATAAGACCACCAAGCGCAATCCCATGATCCTGCCCGTGATTATGGAAATCTGATAAAAGAAGCAAATGCAGAATGAAGTGCTTCCGGGGCGGATTTATCGTCCCAACGGAGCTTCATTCTGCATTTGCATACATTCAGGAGAACGCCTATGCGCTATTATTTTGCCCCCATGGAGGGGCTGACGGACAGCGTTTACCGCCGTCTTCACCACAAGTATTTCCCCGGGGTTGACCGATATTATATGCCCTTCTTCTCCCCCACCGTCCACCGCCAGCTTACCCAGCGGGAAAGCCGGGAATTGCCGGAGGCGGACAGCGTGGACTTTGCCGCCGTCCCTCAGGTGCTGACCAAAGTGCCGGAGGATTTTCTCTGGGCGGCGGAGGTCATCCGCGACCGGGGCTACGGCGAGGTCAACCTCAATCTGGGCTGTCCCTCCGGGACAGTCACCGCCAAGGGCAAGGGCGCGGGGATGCTGACAGACCCGGAAGCCCTCGATCGGTTTCTGGACGGCGTGTTTTCCAAGTGTCCCATTGCCATCTCCGTAAAGACCCGGCTGGGAATGCACACGCCGGAGGAATTCCCGGCGCTGCTGGACATCTTCAACCGCTACCCCATCCGGGAGCTGACCGTCCATCCAAGGGTGCGGCAGGAATTCTACAGAAGCCCCATTCATTTCGACTGGTTCGACTACGCCGTGGAAAACAGCCAAAACCGGCTCTGCTACAACGGAAATCTGTGTACGCCCGCCCAAATCCGGGAATTTGAGAAAAAATACCCTCAGATAGATTCCGTAATGATCGGCCGGGGTCTGATCGGCGATCCCGGAATGCTCACCCCCGGCGGCACCACCGCGGCGGCGCTGGAAGCATTCTTCAGCGAGCTGCTGGAGGTCTACACCCGGGATTTCGGCGGTGCCCGAAACGCCATGTTCCGTCTGAAAGAGAACTGGTTTTACCTTCTGCGCCGTTTCGATGGCAGCGAAAAGCTGGGCAAACAGCTGCGGAAAACCACGGATGTGAATGTATACAAATCCATCACATCGGAAATATTCCACACGCTCCCTCTGGCAAAAGAGCTTCGGGCGGATTGGTGATTTTCCTAGGGTCTATCTGAAATCCGGAAATATGACCAACAGCGAGGGATTTTTCGCCTGATGAAGCCATTTTTCCGC
>ERZ773241.2614-NODE-2614-length-13981-cov-3.464814_pt1 | contig 13981 bp, 6 predicted proteins | sample MGYA00580989_ERZ773241 | MGnify/ENA primary metagenome ERZ773241 (study PRJEB29015, sample SAMEA2737804) | human gut metagenome | biome: human gut; feature: human-associated habitat; material: faeces | place: China | collected 2012 ...
GTGCAGGGCCTGATATCGCACGACCTGCGGGGTATCGCCGGTTTCTTCCTCTCCATTATATGGCACGCGGATGCCGCGCACAAGCATGCGGTGGGTATTTATGGCGTAGGGCGTGCAGGTCACCAGGGTGCAGTAGTCCTGGCCCTGCACGATCGTAAGGTCATCGGTCTCCTCGGGCAGAACGACCTTGACCTGGTCGACCTGGTAGGCCAGCACCTCGTCCATGATGTGCAGGTAAAATTTGTCGCCCTCTTGTAATTTGTCCAGGTCGGTAAACAGCACAGCCTCGGCCAGGCCGCGATGCCCGGTCAGCACGCTGTGGGTGCTTTCTCCGCCCAGCGGGTAGCTGGAGCCTTCCAGATGGCCGACGCCTTTCAGCAGCACATCGTCGCTGGTGCCCTCGTAAATGGGCAGGTTTACGTCAATTTTCGGGATAGTGATGTAGCCAAGGCTTTCCCCCACGTCGATCAGGTCCACATAGCTGGTGCCGGTGTCCTCGGCTTCGCCGGCGGCATCGCGGTCCAGCGCGTTGCCCAGCTGCTGGTTGTAGCGGCGGGCGGCTTCCTTGGCGGCGTCCAGCTTTTCGGTGTCCATGCTATGCACGGTCTCGTCGTAATTTTGGATAGCCGTACTGGCATGGCGCTGGGCCACCATGTTGCTGATAACCGGGTAGGACGCCACGCCGATGCCCGACAGGATCATCAGCGCAGCAAAGCCCAATTTCAGTCTGGTGGAGGTATCCATGGCAAAAATCCTTTCAAAACCCACCATAGGGGAAGAGCCTGAACCGGCCCTTCCCCTTTTGGTGTATGGTTTGATTTGTTTTGTTTGCTAAAAGAGGGGTGTCAATCAGCCATTGCCCTTCTTTTTCTTGGTGGACATCAGCACGCCGACACCGCCAACGACCAGCAGAGCGCCGATGCCGCTGAACAGCAGGGTGCCGAAACCACCGGTAACGGGGAGGTCGAAGCCCTTGCGGTTAATGACTTTAATCTGTGTAAAGGTGTATTTATCCTGATTATCATACTTGGCCGTATGCTCCGTGCGCTTAATAAGCTCACCGTTACTATTATACACCGTCTCGCCCTGCCATGTGGTAACATAGTTAACCGTTAGCGTCACATCTACAGGAGCGCTCAGCAAGTTATAACCTTCAGCGGTCTTGGTCTCAACAAGTTTGTAAGTTCCATTGCTCAAACCTTCGAATGTAAGCTCGCCTTTTTCATCAGTATGCACCTCATCTGCATTTACCTTATACCATTTCTTGGTATCATCCAAGCCAATTTTTTTAGCAACATCTCCGGTAATAATGCGGGCAGTGCCGTATTCCTGATTCTTAACATCAGTTACATCCTTGTACAGATCAAAGTAAACATTTTCCGGCAACTTGTTACCATTTTCATCCGTTTTCTTAATGCCAGTCCTAAAGGTGTAAATGACCGCTTTGTCAACAATCTTATTAGGCTTGTCATTGTCACCAGTGACATTTGTCTTATTAGAGTACTCCAGGGCAGCAGTGTTAAGGTTGCCCTGACCCGCGATTACAGCATTAGTCTGCAAGGTTGCATAATAAGTAATAGTGACCTTTTTACCTGCATAGCTATCAATCTTTTTATTGGTACCAGCTTTGAAATCGATTACAAAGCCATCGTTATTGACATCACCGGTAATAGGCGCAATAGTATAGTCAACATTCGCTGCCCAATATGTATTGGATTCATCCTCTTGACCAGAAATCTTTACACTGCTTACATCATGCAACAACTGATTTTTGTCTGCGGTATCCGTAACTTTGAAGGTGTTCAGCTTTGCAATATTTTCAGGGACATCAATGGTAAGCGTATAGGGAATCTTCTCACCAACACTGTAGTCAGCATCATTCTTTTCCTTGTCCGATACAGTGCCATCCTTTTTGGTAGTGCACTTATTAAAGTCAGGCTTATAGTTGACAACCGTCAAAGTTGCATTGTCAACAGCATTATAAACAACCGTCGTATTGTTCGGTCCCTGATTCTTACGGTCAGCTTCCGGGACAATTACCATCGCACCTTTGTCATCAATGCTAAATTCATAAGCGGTATCAGCATCCAGAATATAGCCGCTATTTGCATTTACGCCAGTCTCAATAAAGCAATAAACACCTTTCGTCAGATTATCAACAACAATCTGGCCATTAGCATCAGTAGTCAAATTGTATGGATGATCAGTATCAGCATTATCAACACTATTTTTCGGTGGGTATTCAATCTTTACCCAATTATTATTCGACCACTTATAGAGATCGAAAGTGTACCCTTCCATCTCTTTAATGGTGTTGCTTGCCTGAACACCCTGCTTCTGTAAAATTGCTTTACCGTAAGTTGCGCTATTCTTCGGGTTAACGATAATGTCATACAGCCAGCTGGTTTTATCTACAGAAGTCATAGGGACAGAAACCAAGAACGGGCTAACAGCTTTTGTAACATAATCTGGTTTACCAGTCTCCACAACAAGGTACAAACCCAACTCCAAATCTCTAAATACCAACTTACCACCATTGGCAGTCGTATCGGTATGCTGGTCTGCATCAGGAACCTTCTTCACCAACTTGCCATCTTTATAATAATTTTCTACCTGAGGCTGTTTCGTATTATCAGCATTTGTACCTGTGTAATATTTCTCAAGCCATTCCTTATTTTCAACCTTATAAATGGTAAAGCTTACACCATCCATAGGATTTTTGGCCTTATCGCCCGTTGCCGCTTTCTCACCATCATCACGAGTACCATCACCCGTAGTGGTGTCATAGTCATACTTGTTAATAGTAATAGAGCCTTTTTTGTTTTCCCAATCTGGTATGGTCAAGACTTTATTGCCTTCCGCGGAGACGGGCAGGGCGCACAGGCTGAGGGCCATGACGGCGCTTAACAGGCCTGTCAAGAATCTGCTTTTCTTTTTCATGACTTTACCTCTCTTCATTTGTTTATGGTTTGTGTTTATGGTTTGCATTGGGGAACAATTAACGTGTCCGTCCCCCTTTCTTGTTGTAACGGAATACCAGTATCAACAACCCCGCCACTGCCAGCGGCAGCCCGATCAGCAGCCACAAGCTAGGCGCATCCGCACCCGTATGCGGCAGCGCAGGTGTCTTTCTGTTCAAGACGGTCAAGGCCAGCGTGTAGCTGCCATCCTCGTTTTTGGTAAACTCGGTTCGTTTTTCCGTGGTCGAAACCTCAATCTTGCTGCCGTTCAGCTTACAGGTTCCGGCCCTGTCAAACGTCACCAGAATCGGCGCCGACAGCAGGTTGTAGTTTTCCGCCGCCTTGGTTTCGGTCAGCCGGTACGTTCCAGCCTTCAACTCCGTAAAGCCTTGGGTCTCGTTGCCATCCAAATCTTTCAGCTTCAGCACGCCTTGGGCATTGGTCACGCCTGTGAGCTTATTGAAGTCTCCATCAACAACCAGTTTTCCGTTGCCATCGTCCTTCATCTTCTCCAACGTAAACTCAACGCCTGCCAGCAGCTTCTGCTGGCCGTTCTCGCCATCGCTCTCGGCCGACTTCTTGGTAACATCCAACGTAAACTTCGGGTCTTGCTGCGTGTTGGTGATGGTCACGGTCTGCTTTGCATTGCTGTTATTTGCAGCATCGGGTTTCGAGGCCGTATACTTATAAGTGACGCTGTAAACCTTCTCGCCAATCGTGATGGGGCCCTTCTCCTCAACCGCTTGGAAAGCTCCATTAACAAGATAACCTTCGACTACGCGGTACTCGTAGGGCTTCTGGTTCCCGCTGTCGTAATCCTTGGCAGGCAGGCCCAGGAAGCTGAACGTCATATCGCCATAACCGTCCGTGATTGTCTGGTACGGCTCATTATCCCGATACTCAACAGCTTCCCATTTGCTCTCGTCTTTATGGCGGCGTTGGAGCTGCACGTAGATGGTCGGGCGACTGCCGGTCATGTCCGTGCCGTCAGCATTCTTCCAAACCTTTTCGCCGGTAATATCCAGCAGTTCCTGCTTGGTGTTGGTGAAGGTCGCTACGGCCTGATTCTCGTCACCTGCATCGCCTGCAACGATAGAACCGCGCACGGTGTTATTGCTCAAGACCGTGGTGCCGCTGCCGTCACCGGTGACCGATACTTTCGTCAGCTTGGAACCATCCTCAGGCGTTACTTCCTCAATGGTGAAGCGTGTGCCAACGGGGATATTCTTAATGACACACGGCTTGCCAACTGTCACCTCATACGGTTGTACAATGGCCTCGTCTTCCAGCGCATGGCCGCCAACGTTGGTGAAGCGGACCATAAACGTGTACGTTCTGTTAGCTAAGTTTTCGCCTTTTCCGTCCTGTTCTTTTTTGATGGTCAGGCTGCCGGTTTTGACCGTGTTGACAAACACGACCTTCAACTGGGTCTCGCCTTCTGCATCCGTAGCGTCGGGGTTCGCGTAAGAGCGGAAAACGATGGTCGGATCGTTTGCGTTGTTTTTGTCGCTCTTGCTGGGTTTGGTGCCGTCGTAGGCATTATAATTAGGGTCAATTTGCGCTGCGTCGCCTTCGGCATTTTTTAATTCGATACGGCCATCGTCGGGGGCAGTGCCAAGCTTATCTTTGAGACTTATAGGATCGCCATCAAGCTTTAGCTTGTTGCCGTCTCCCGCTGTTGTCGATGTAACCGCCCGCCCATCTTCATAGATGGTCCATTGCGTGTCAAACAGATTTTTGTCGACTTGCTCGTTGATGGACAGGTAGCTGCCGCGGCGGAACTGGTCCTTAAAGGTAATCGTCTCTTTGTTTTTCAGGACGAAACCGCCGTTTTTATCCACCACCATCGTGCCTTTCTCGGCATCCGAGGTGTACTGCGCATTCACGGCGGGCATCAGCTTGCCCTCTTGGGCTGAGCCGTAATCCGCAATGTCCTCCTGCTTGGTGGTAAAGCCGGTGACTGTCTGGGGCACCGCTTTGGACGAGAACACGATGTTGCGCAAATAAATGCTGCGCGGGTAGTTGCAGCCAAACCGCAGTTCCTTTACATTGCACCTGTCAAAGCCTTCCTCTGCCTTCACATCGTCCAGGCTCAGCTTGACGGTGATCCACTGGTTGTTGTGCATTTCGACCTGGCCGTAAAGATCTTTGCCGCCTATGAACGTCTGGCCAAGGCAGCCTTTTTGCTTGCCTTTGCTGTCCAGCAGTTCCAGGTACATGTTGCTCAGCGCGGCGTCGCCCTCGTCCGAGTCGACATAAACGTCAAAGCTGAGGTAGCTCATGCCGGTGATGTCGATGGTCTGGTCACCGTCCAGCCTCAGGATGCCGTAGCGTTTGTTCTTGTTGGAACCCGGTGACGGGGTCAGGTCTTCGAGCTCGGTAAACCAATTCAACAGGGTTGTACCATCAGTGACCTTCAGCTTACTGGGCGGGCTTTTCACTATTGTGAATCTGTTTTCACCACCCGTGTCTGTTTTGGAGGGCACTGTTGTAGTGAAATCTTTTTTGTCAGAGGTGCTCTTGCCAGGCTGCAACAGGTTGATGGTGGTTACTGCATCGCCTGCCGCCTCAGTCTTGCCATAATGGGTTGCCTGGTTCCTGATGGTGAAGTTGAAGAACCTTTTATCCTTGAAGCAATTTTTGAAAAGGTCGTTGACACCGTTAACGTCGACTTCCTTTTTCACCTGCAGCTCGTTATAATCCGGGAAGTTGAACGCAACCGCCATGTTGGACTCCCACATGCCGCGCTCCATGTAGTACATGGTAAGGGTGTGGGTGGTGCCTTTTTTAAGATTGATTGTTTTGCCTTTGTAGTTGAACTCAATTGGAATTTCGCTAGCATTTTCAGACGGCTTATATTTCACCTGAAGTGTAGAGCCTGTTCTAACGTCTTCCTCTGATGTACCGCCAGCCTTTACATTGCTTACATAGGGGGTTGCATACTCTGACGAACCATCTGCGCTGAATACTAGCAGACCAGACGCCTTCTCGTGTGCACCGCCAACGTCCAGGGCCAGCTTCCCATCAATGAATACCCAAACATCGTCATCGCCTGAGAAGAAGAACTTGATAGGCTTTTTCCCATCAGTTCCCACTACCATGCCATCATCCGTCAAGGTGAAGTCGACCTGCAGCCGTGCACCAAAACCATAGTTATAATTGTTGGCCGATGCACCGTCTTTAACTGTTTCATTGAACGGGAAGAAACCGGTCTCATTCTTTTCACCAGAATCCGATCCGCGGTTTTTAGATGCCTTTTCGTTTTTCGAACTCTGCAGGAAGTACGAATCATCGTCCTTATCCTGCTTCAGGTAAAGAGTTGTTTCGGCTGCGTCAAAGCTCCAATACTTGATTCCCTCGCTGAACACATCATTTTGGGTAAACGGGAAAGCTACATTTTCATAGACTTCGCCAAGTTTTGTGTGTTTGGAGTTAGTCCCCAATAGGAACTCCGTGTTAAAATGCGGTTCGACCAACGGTTTAGCAGACGTTTCTGTTCCACGCATGACCGGCAGCCCGTCTTTGCTGGTATTGGTTGCCTTATCAGCAACGATACCCTGAACGGTGCAACTATAGTGATCTGTAGAATTATCATTCGTGTCCATGCACAGGGACGAGTTGTTGTCAACCATAAATTTGCGGCCTTCATCAAAGCCAAACAAATTCATTTGCAGTTGATTATGGAGATCAAGAAAATCATAATAGTGATACTCGCTCGGTTGGAAGTGCCCTGTATAAATCGGATATGTCACCGCATCGGGAACGTTGGAAGATTCTCCTGATGTTTTGTAATAATCGCTTAATGCAAGGTCAAACTGGCGGAACGGCACCCAGCTGCGGTGGGATTTGTCGAAATTCTTGTCATAATCGTCACGGTTGTTGCCGTTTAGTTCCCAATCTGTATAATAGTCGTAAAGTGTAGAGTTTACATACTTTGTCGCGCTGTTACGCACAAACGAAGTTGTGTTATCAATGTCCACAACTGTGGTGCCTTTTCTGGCTTCAGCATCCCGAACATCATCTTTTTCTGTCCAGTAGCCTCCGCGGGAAGCGCCGCTATTATAGACGACCGCATCGTTTGTATCAGCCATATAGCACGGTTTGTCCAGGCTCCAATCAATAGGCACCCAATCCGTGCTGACGCCACTGTTGGCGGGGCTGGTTAGGCTATCGCCTGAGAACATGATTTCGCTGTAGCCCCCGGGAACCTCAACGGAATAGAGGTCGTTCCCGAGCGAAGTCATTTTTTGAGCATTAGACGTTGTCCCTTCACTATCATTTTTGAAGCAGCAATACACATCTTTGCTTTCCCCATTAGGGATTGAAAGAGCGGCACCCTTGTATTCCGTGTATGCGCTGGAGAATGTTGCGTCAAAGTAGACTGTTATCGTTCCCTGTGGAATCGTCCAACTGCTGCCATTATCGTTTTCCTTATAGACGTAGCAGGCTGTGCCGCTGTCGTACAGGAAATGTCTATTATTTGCCCCTTCATCTTGCTGGTCATAGAAGTTGTACAGCGATGTTTCTTTTCCATCTACAATGAAGCGGATGTAAGTGCAATCTTTTTCAGGGATTTTGAACGAAACGCGCTTGCCAACAGCAATGGCTTTCAAATCGATGGTTTCGACTGGTTGCAAACTGCCGTTTGTTTTTTCGTTAAATACTGCTTTAACGTCCGTCAACTCATTGTCGCTTTGGTTCTGGAAGAGCATTGTCTTGCCGGCAAACGTTTGATGGTTGTTGGGGTCAAAAGGAGTGTATGCTGTCCAAGTACCCGCATCAGCGTCATAAATTCGGTCGGCATACGTGTATACGCTTGTCCACTCAAGGCTGTTTTGTCCAAGCCCCCAGTAGCTTGCAAGTTTGTCACCATTTGCAGTAGAAGTAATAAATTCAATCTTTGAATATCCACTATACGGGCAGGAAGGTCCCTGCTCTGGATAAACTGTTGTAAAGAAAATTTTGCGTCCATTCCGGTCCGCTTTACCAGAATCGGTCATCTGGGCAGTATACCAATTATCGTGGTCCTGCTCACCTTGAATACGAGCATGAAACTTTACTGTTGCAGTTGTGTCAAAACCGCTCGGTGCTAAGAAGTAAATGGTTACCTCTTTTGCCGCTGCTTCCTGTACCCGAACCTCATCCTCCACCTCATTGTCGGGCTGAGCGACGGCATCGTCGGCGGTTCCTGTGTTCTCGATGTTCGCGCCATCGGTGCCATCATTATTAGTATCCTCGTCCGAGGTATCAAGGGTATCATCCGTGGTGGTCTCCCCTGCCGGGGCGGTGTCGGTGTCATCGGTGGACGGGGTGGCGTCGTCGGTGGCATCGTCGGCTGCGGTGGTGGAATCGTCGGTGGGGTCTGCCGGGGTGGGGTCAGTCGGGTCGTCAGAATCGGTGGATGCGGTTGTGTCGTCGGTCGTTTCGGTTTCGTTGACCGTTTCAACTGTTTCAGCAATTTTCGTGCTGTCCTCGGTCTGCGCTTCCGCATAAACGGGCAGGGCCAGGGCGGCGAGCAGGGCCAGGACGGCCAGGAGGGCCGCCAGGCGGCGGCTCAGGGTACGGTGGGTGGTGCTGTGCTTATACATCTGCTCCCTTCCTTTCTGTTCCTTTCGGTGGCTCTATGTCTGTAATGTTGGCTGGATCTTGCGTGCCGCGGCGGCCGGATACATCGCCTGCTGACAGTACGCATTATTTCACAGGTCTACCTGTGAAATAATATCCCCTAGGGATATCGTGCGCAACCGTTGTGTTTTTGAGCAATTTTTTTGGGGTTTCTTGCGCCGCTTACTTTTATTCGTTGCACTTATGTGGTTTTCTGTTAATGTTATAACACTTTTTGATTCAAATTTCAATATCTATGGGCGATTTATGGGCGTTGCACCTTATTTTTCGTCATTGTGCAAAGTCTACAATGTGGAATTTGGTAAATTTGCTCAACGCATTTTTGCGTCATTCTTTGCGTATTTTTTCTTTTTCAAGGCGTTCCCCCACATTTTTTGTCGTTTTTTGGCGTTTTGTGCAATCCATTTGCGCAAACAAATTGCGCAAATCCGGCCTGTTACATAGCCAAACATAGCGCAAAACTTGGACAAAAAAATAGAGGAGTGCCTAATACACTCCTCTCAGCCGGGTCTATACACTTTTATTCTTCTGCCTTGCAACGTGCCAGCAGCACGGCACCGGCAGCGGCGTCGCCCTGCGGCTCGGCCAGGGTGAGCTGCGGCAGCAGGGTTTGCAGCTGCGTTTGGGCGGCGCTGCGCACCGGGGCGCACTTTTGCAGCACGCTGCCCGCAAAAGCGATACGCGCCGATTGCAGCCCCAGCTTTTCGGCCACCGGGCGCACCAGCAGGGCCAGCTCGCGGCCTGCCTTTTCCACAATTTGCAGGGCGGCGGCGTCGCCCTGTTCGGCGGCGGCCCCCACCAGCGGGGCCAGTGCGGCCACCTCCCGCTTGCCGAAACCCGGTGCGTAGATCTTGCCGATCAGCTCCCGGACGGCGCCGACCTGCAGCGCCTTGAACACTGCATCGTGCAGCACGGTGGGGGCAATGCGGCCATCCTCGGCACGGACGACCGCCGCCAGGGCGTCCCGGCCCAGGGCGAAGCCGCCGCCTTCGTCGTCCATCAGGCTGCCCCAGCCGCCGCTGCGGGCTTCGCGGCCATCGGTGCTTTGGCCGTAGCAGATGGAGCCGGTGCCCGCGATGAGCACGATGCCGCCCGGCCCGCCGAGGGCCCCGTACAGGGCAGTCTGCTGGTCGCCGGTGAAGGTGACCGGGCCGTGGTAGCCGCCTGCCTGCAGGGCATTTTGCAGGTGGACCCGGGTGGCCGGGTTGCTGATGCCCGCCGCGCCGATGCACAGCATGCGGCAGGCGTCCAGCCCGCCCGGCAGCGCGGCCATATTGCGCAGCAGGTCGGCCACGGTGGCCTCGCACTGACCCGCCACGGTGCCATTGGGGTTGAGCGCACCGGCGGTAAAGGGCTGCGGCGCGGTGCCATCCTGATACAAAACGCGGCAAAGGGTCTTGGTGCCGCCGCCGTCCCACCCGGCGTAATACTGTGTTTGCATACATTTGCTCCTTTATTGTTCAGTTATTACGTTTATACGCAAATTTTCTCTTGACAAAGTGCCCTAAAACGAACATAATAGAATCAGGTTGAAACTTTATTTTAAACAGATGTTTTATTATTTCAGGAGGTCCTACGATGGAACTTTCTTTTTTACAAAAGGATGCCTGTATCGCTATTGGGCTGATGAGCGGCACCAGCGCCGACGGCATTGACGCCGCCGTGGTGGAGCTGCGGGGCTGCGGCACCGATACCAGGGTGCGGCAGCTGGGGTTCATCACGCTGCCGTTCAGCGATGAGGCACGGCAGAAAATTTTGCAGGTGGCGGGCGGTGCGCCGCTGGACAGCCGGGAGATCTGCCTGCTGAACTTTTACCTGGGTGGCCTGTCCGCCGATGCCTGCCTGGAAGCCTGCCGCGCGGCGGGTATCCAGCCCGGCGACGTGGACTTTGTGGGCAGCCATGGGCAGACCATCTGGCACGAGCCTGCGGGCGCAGACTACCTGGGCCGCAAGGTGCGGGCCACGCTGCAAATTGGCGAGCCAAGCCTGATCGCCGAGCGGCTTGGCTGCCCGGTGGTGAGTGACTTCCGCGTGCGGGACATGGCCGCCGGCGGGCTGGGTGCGCCCCTTGTCCCCTACACCGAGTACCTTTTATACCGCGAGGAGCACCGCACCGTGGCGCTGCAAAACATTGGCGGCATTGGCAACATTACCGTGCTGCCTGCGGGCGGTGCGCTGGCGGACACGCTGGCTTTTGACACCGGCCCGGGCAACATGGTCATCGATGCACTGGCCGCGCGGGTAACGAACGGCGCGCTGCGCTACGACGACGGCGGCAAGCTGGCACGGCAGGGGCAGGTAAGTGCCGAACTGCTGCGGTATTTAGTGGACAGCGACGATTACCTGCGGCTGGCCCCGCCCAAGACTACCGGCCGTGAGCATTACAGCGCCGCCTTTGTGGATGCGCTGTGGCGCAAGGGCGAGGAGCTGGGGCTGACCGGGTACGATAAGATCGCCACGGCCACAGCCTTTACCGCCGAGAGCATCTGCCTGGCGGTGGAGCACCACTGCCCGCAGAAGCCGGAGCGGTTGATCGTGGGCGGCGGCGGAAGCCACAACCCTGTATTAATGGAACTGCTGCAGGCGGACCTGCCCGGCTGCGAAGTGGTGACCAACGAGGCCCTGGGCCTGGACAGCGACGCCAAGGAGGCCGTTGCCTTTGCGATTTTGGCCAACGAGATGCTGCACGGCCGCTGCAACAACGCCCCCAGCGCCACCGGCGCGGCCCACCCTGTTGTGATGGGCAAGCTGAGCCTGTAAAAGGCATAAGAAGGAGAGAACCAGCATGACTAACGTAGAAGTACGGGTGCGCAGCAGCTACAGCGCGCTGAGCCCCACCTGCCAGAAAGCGGCCGATTATCTGCTGGCCCACACGCGGGAGCTGTACAGCATCCCCATTGCCGAGTTGGCGCGGCAATCCGGTGTAAGCTCGGCGGCCTGGGTGCGGCTGTGCAAGGAGATCGGCTACACCGGGTTGAAGGACATGCGCCAGCAGCTCTACCTGCAATACAGCGCTGAGCCCCAGGTGGAAGTGGACCCGACCGTACATTTTTCTGACCTGCGAGAGGGCAAAAGCGCCCAGGAAATTTTGCAGAACGTGACGGCGGCCAGTTTGCAGGCGCTGCAGCGGACCTCCAAGCTGATGGACCCCGCCGCCTACCAGACGGCCTCAGATTGGCTGCTGCAATCCAAATCCATCAAGCTGTTTGGCATGGGGGCCTCTGGGCTGGTGGCCTCGGACCTGTGCGACAAGCTGCTGCGCATTGGCAAAAACGCCATTTTCAACTTTAACAGCCATGTGCAGTTAAGCTACAGTGCCACGCTGACAAAGGACGATACTGCGGTGTTTATTTCCAACACCGGCAAGACGCAGGAGATCTTGCAGGCATTGGAGGCCGTGCAGGCCAGCGGGTGCCATACCATTGGCATTACCCATTACAGCAAGTCCCCGCTGAGTGCGGGGTGCAAGCTGCTGCTGTACACATCGTCGAAAGAAGTGTATGTGCGCAGCGGCGCGATGAGCAGCCGGTTGGCGCAGCTGATGGTGGTGGATGCGCTGTTTACCGTGCTGGCCAGCCAGGATTACGCGGCGATACAGGGCACGCTGGAGAGCAGCTACCAGATTTGTATGTCGCACAGGGTGGATCATCGGTAACTCTAAAAGGCTCCCATTGCGAGACAGACTCCCCCGATACGGGGGGAGGTGGCACGAAGTGCCAGAGGGGGCAAAAAAAGTGCGCAACCTATTCAGGCTCCCCTTGCGGGGAGCCTTTTGTTATGGGAAGATCTGGTCAAGGACGCGTTTGAGCTGGGCATCCCAGAACGGCCAGGTGTGGGCACCGGGGGCTGTTTCAAACGTGTGGGCGATGCCTTTGCTTTGCAGCAGCGCGTGGAATTCCCGGTTGGCGGGCAGCAGGGCGTCCTGTTCGCCGCAGACCATGCGGATGGCAGGCAGGGCGGCAGGGTCGGCACTGGCGGCCAGCTGCCACAGGTCGGCCTGGGGAGGCAGTTCGCCGTGGTCAATGCCGGTGCCAAACACCGCACGGGCGGCGGCAGGCGGCAAGGGCCAATCGGGGCTTTTGACTACCTGCTCCGGGCGGACCGCAGCAGAAAGTGCAGTACATGTCGTATAACTATACGGATTGGTCAACGCCAGTTTCAGCGCCGCATAACCACCCATGGAAAGGCCGATGACATGCGTTTTTTCGCGCTGCTGCGTCAGGCCAAACATACGGCGGCAGACGGCGGGCAATTCCTGCGTGACGCAGGTAAACGCCTGTACACCGCTGGCCATATCCGTGTACCAGCTGTTGCCTACGCCGGGGATGATGAGGACCAAGCCCTTCTCGGTGGCGTAGCGCTCGGCGGCAGTATAGCGCAGCCAGCCGGTACCGTTGTCCCCTGCCCCGTGGAGCAGGTAGATGACCGGGGCTTCGTGCAGGTCGCCGGCCTCGGGCAGGACGACGTGGAAGATGCTTTGCCCGCCCAGTGTTTCGAGCCGCTGCTCAATTTGCAGGTGTGCCATTATTTTGCCGCCTTTGTCAGGGTAAGCAGCGGCAGTTTGCCCGTGGGCCGGGCGGTGCCGTTCAGCACCGGCCACAGGGCGTCAAACAGCGGGCGGGTGTACTCCCACCCGGCCAGCGCGGCCACATGGTCGGGCATGTTACGCAAATCGTAGGGGTTGCGCAGCGCAACTAAGATCATCGGCAGGCCGGTGGCGGCCAGGGCCTTAGCCAGGCGCAGCTGGCCTTGCAGGATGTGACCGTTGTAGGTGCCCAGCACGATGCAGCTGTGAGCCGCAGCCTGGGATACGACCTCGGCAATTTCAGCGTCGCCGGGGTCTTTGTCGGTAACCAGCGCGGTGCCTTTGTCCGCGTGGCGGCGCATTTCTTCGGGAAAAGTGAAGCCGCTGGATTCGCCGTTGGAGGCAATGGTGCTGCGGTAGTCGGCGCAGCCCAGGAACAAGGGGTTGTCGCCCAGGGCAGGCATGCCGCCCTGGGGCAGGTGTACGGCGGTGATGGACGCGGCGCGCACTTCCTCGGCGCGGGCGCGGCAGGCGGCTTCATCGCCCAGCGTTTTGGGCTGCATGGCAGCGCACTGGGCCTTGGCCTCCAGCAGGCGCTGCACGCTGACGTCCAGTTCGGCCAGGTCCAGCTCGCCGTTTTCGGCGGCACGGCGGGCATTTTGCATTGCTTCGGCGGCCAGGGCGGGTGTCTGGGAGACGAACACCAGGTCGACACCGGCTTTCATGGCAGCCAGCACGCCGTTGACCGTGCCGTAGAACTTTTTGATAGCGTCCATCTCCATGCAGTCGGAAATGATGATGCCGCCAAAGCCCAGCTTTTCCCGCAGGAGGCCCGTCATGATGCGGCGGGACATGGTGGCGGGGATGTGCT
>ERZ773241.2618-NODE-2618-length-13972-cov-4.109075_pt1 | contig 13972 bp, 10 predicted proteins | sample MGYA00580989_ERZ773241 | MGnify/ENA primary metagenome ERZ773241 (study PRJEB29015, sample SAMEA2737804) | human gut metagenome | biome: human gut; feature: human-associated habitat; material: faeces | place: China | collected 2012 ...
GATGCCGTATGATCTGTATACTCATTACCTTTCTTCTGACGCTGTCCGTCGTGCCGCCTGCGTACCTGCAGTATGCGTCATTTGTCCCTTTTATCTCTGAGCAGCAGAAGCGGTGGATATATGCCGGGTACGCTGCCTGTTTCACAGCCGAGACACTGGCCCTGCTGGTCGTTTCTCTTGGCGGGCAGTGGGCGTATTCCCTCGTCATGTTCAAATGGCTCTATACCGTGCTCTGGATTCCTTATTTCATCTGGGCCGTCATCATCATCCGCTTGTATTTCTTCCGGCATATCTATGTGTTTGCCCTGCGCAGCGTCTTTATGATTATGCTCCACACGCTCGTCTACTACCTGTTCTACGTACTCATCCAGATGGGAATCTTCCCGGGCAGGGAAAGCCCTGCGCTCTTTCCGCTGGAGCTCTTCCTGTACACCATCGGCTATTTGCTGTGCCTGCCGGTCCTGATCCAATACTTCAATGAGGTATTCCGGAACGACCATGTGCTCAGCATGCGGGGGTACTGGAAATATATCTGTATCCTCCCATGCCTGATCTTTGCAGAAGCGGCATTTTTTACCACACAGAGGGTTCCTGAGGTGCTGCATGTAGAAATGCTCGTGCCGAGAATCATCATTACCTGCGCCGCGCTCCTTATCGCATTCAGCGTAAAGGCCGGGCTCGAACAGGTCGATGCCGTGTACCTGGCCTATGAACGCAAAGATGCCCTCACGGCCCAGATCCGGTCCAATCAGAACTACGTCCAGTCGCTGAATGAAGCACAGAAGCTGATGGAAGTTTTCTGGAAAAAGCAGCGGGAATACCTGCAAAGACTGACAGACCTCGTATCCCATGGGGAATATGAGCCCGCATTGAAGCTGATTGAGCAGATCGGATGCAAACTCGAGCAGACGAAACGGCAGCAGTATTGCAAAAACACAGTCGTCAACGCCGCCCTTACGACGTACCTTGACGCGGCGAAACAGGAGGGGATTACCGTCACGGCTAAGGCCGATATCCCTGACTGCAGCCCGTCTTTCAGCACAGATTTATCCATGGTCTTTTCCAACCTCATCGAAAATGCCGTTCATGCCAGTGAGAAACAGCCGGAGGGCCAGCGCGCCCTGACCGTCATCGCCGTCCGCCAGGACGACATGCTGAATATTCTCATCAAGAACCGCTTTGACGGCAAAGTCGCATTCGACGAAAACGGCCTGCCCGCAACCAATGCCCCGGGCCACGGCATAGGCATGAAATCCCTCGCCCATTTCCTCGATGCACACAACGCCAACGCCATCTGCACCTGCGAAAAAGGCTGGTTCAGCACGTACGTAAGACTTGAACTGCCGAAAGAGTAGGGGGAAAACAAAACAACCAGCCTTCGGCTGAAAAAACATACGACCGAGCGTCTCTCTTCCAACCAAATACACCCACACAAAAGAGGCTGTGACGAAATAACGATCATTTCGTCACAGCCTCTTTGTTTTATACTATGCTCCTTTCTATTACAAATACTATTTGAACATCCTTATGCTTTGTTCTGGGCAGCCATGGCCTGCAGTTCAGGGCGGAATTCTTCTACCAGTTCGGCTTCTGCCTCGGCACCTTTGCTCAGGGCTTTGTAGATGATTTCTGCCATTTCATAGCGGGTCATTGTGCGTTCACCGTAATACTTGCCATCTTCGTAACCCTGAATGATGCCGTTGCCAGCCAGGCGGGATACGGCTTCATAAGCCCAGTGGTTTTCCGGTACGTCCGGGAAGTCTTTGGACAGGTTCGGATTGAGGACGGAGAGGAGCGCATCCATCTGCTGCTGCAGCTTATCGACACGGGATTCAAGGCCTTTGACGTAAGCAGCGTTTTCGGCCATCTGTTTATTCCGTGCCTTGTTGCCGCCGTGGCCGATGCGGATGGCTACGCCGCCGCCGACCATGTTGTCGCTTGAGCCTACGGTGCCGGACACGTTGAACATGACGTCTTCGTTAGGACGATAGAAGAGGCCCAGGGCTGTTGCTGTCTTGTTCTTGTAGTTGCCTACGGCAGCGGCTACATTGAGCTTGGAATCAGCGTCAAATTCAAGCGGATGGAGGTTGGCCATCGCTGCTGCATTGGCACCGACTTCGTTGATGCGGCTGTCCATCGAGGCGACGCGCTGGTTGGTTTCATAGAGCTGTGCTCCATTGACGGCGTCGAGGCTGTCCGCTGAGAGTTCTCCTGGTGCCACGTTGGTGATCTTCTGGTTATTCGCATGGATGCCGTTGTCGTCAATGTATGTCTTATTTCCTACCTTGTAGGATGCGGCAGTCACGCTGCCTGCTATGCTGGCGTTGCCGCCTGCGCTGAGATCTTTGGCAATCGTTACAGAATCCCGGAAGTTTGCGGCTCCGCCTACGTCAAGAGTGCCGTCTACGGATGCATTGTTTGTCACATGCAGGTCTTTCGTGGTGGTCGTGCCGCCGACGGTAAGATCCTTTGTGACTTCGGCATAGTCCATGGTCGCTTTTCCTGTTTCGAGGGTATTGCCGGAAATGGTGGTTTTCGTAATCGATCCTTCACCGATAGCTGCGTTGTGGTCCGCATTTTCAAAGGTGGTTCCCTCTGTCGTCGTAGTCACAGTCGTATTCCCGACGACATCCTGAATCTGCGTGCCAGCTGTATTGGTCATGCTTTCTTCTGCCGTATTCACCAGATTCTTGGCATCGTTGGTGATGGTGCCCTGCTTTGCTGTCTGGGTGATATCCTGGCTGGTTCGTTTCACGCCGGTGCTGTTATCTCCTTGTGTAACCGTCGTATTGATGTACCCGTTATCAGCATCCTTCAGAATATCAATGATACTGCCGCTGACCATTCTTTCTGTCGTGGTCGTTGCGGTCTTGACAGAGGCGTTGTACTGCGTATCGCTGGATTTAATCAGCTGCTCCGATTTGTCGACGGTGCTGTTGGTATTGTTAAATTTCGTGCCGTCGGTGATGGACGAAGCCAGGCTCTGTGCGTCTTGGTTGGCAACAGTCGTATTTGTGCCGTCGGTTACGGAGGATGCCAGCTGATCGGCCTTTTGCAGATTGTTGGAAATATTGGATCCATCGGTGATATTAGTGTTAGTCTGGCCGGCGATGGTGTCGATGGTGGTCTTGGTGCTGCCATCCGTGAGCAGGGATTTTTCTTCTGCTGCACCACGGAGGTAGGAGGCTGTCTTACCATCAGACTGGCTCATCGTTTCCTCTGTCTGAGAAGACAACTGGGTGGATGTGTTGGATCCATAGTCATTGGAAACCTTGCTGACAATGGAACTGGAAGCTGTCGTTTCTACATCGACAGCGTTATTGGTGATTTTGTTCTTCGCTTCGTTGATGATGTTTCCAGCTGTCAGGCTGCTGTCACCGGTTACGGTCGTAGTCTGATTGCCGCCGATGGTAGTGGTCTGGTCTTCGGTGATTTCATTGATCTGGCTGCCGTTGACTGTGTGTGATTCTTCACCAGTGACGTTGGTCTCCAAGCCGCCGTTATAGTTTTCTGTTGCTTTTTGGGTTACTGTTTCTGTCAGTGTGCCGGTCACGGTATTGGTCTGGTTGCCATTGACAGTATTGCTCTGATCGCCATTGACAGTTGTACTCTGGCTGCCATAGGTTTCGGTCACAGCACCTGTGACATCTTCAGTCTTGTCGCCGCCGATGGTAGTGGTCTGGTCCTCCGTGATTTCATTGGTCTGATTGCCATTGACGGTGTGTGTTTCTTCGCCGGTGACGTTGGTCTCCAGGCCGCCGTTATAGTTTTCCGTTGCTTTTTGGGTTACGGTTTCTGTCAGTGTGCCAGTCACGGTATTGGTCTGGTTGCCATCGACAGTATTGGTCTGATTGCCGTTGACGGTGTGTAATTCTTCACCGGTAACTGTGGTATTCAGGCCGCCGTTATAGTTTTCTGTTGCTTGTTCGGTCACGGTTTCTGTCAGTGTGCCGGTCACAGTATTGGTCTGGTTGCCAGTGACTTCGGTACTCATATCGCCACCCACTGTCGTCGTCAGATTTTCGCCGATGGTATTGGTCATGTTTTCTGACGCCTCGTTGGTGATATTTTGGGCAGTATTGGAGATAGTGCCGTTCTCGGCTGTGTTGGAAATATTTCCAGCAGTTGACGTAGTAGTGATGTCATTCACGGCTTCATTGGAAATGGTATCCGAGGCTGTATTGACCAATGCTTTCGCATTATTAGTGATAGTCCCTTGTTCTGCTGTATTGGTGATATCCTCAGCCGTCTGTGTGGTAGATGTCGAATTTTCACCATCTTGCACTTCGTTAGTGATAGTATCTACCTGCTGATCCACTTTGGAGAAGGTCGTTTCGGATGTGTTCAGCTGATTGAGGATTTCATCGACGCGTTGTCTGAATGTCGATGTCTGGCCAATTGAATCATTCGTAATCACGTTGCTCGATTCTGCAGCATCCATCTTGTCTACGTTTCGGGTTGTTCCATTGGCAGCCGTTTCAGTCTTGCCTTTTTCAGTTAACGTAGAGGTGCTCGTATATGTTATTCCATCATCGATGCTTAATTTGCTGTTTACAGATGTCACATTACCGCCCTGGATTTCCGTATAATTGTTTAAACCCAGTTTACTGGTGATGGTGTTGGCATTAAATTCGCCGTCGACGGTCAGATCTTCTTCTACTGTCAAATTTCCGCCGATCGAAGCATCGCCGGTGGTTTCCAGAGTTCCGGCTTCTACGGCACCAGTCGTTTCAATCGTACCAGAGCCCACGTCCAAGCTGCTGCCGGAAATGTCTCCCGTCACAGCCAGGTCGCCGCCTACGGAAGCATCGTTGGTTACTGTCAGGGTAGTTGTCGTCGTGCTGCCTGTATTGGTGATGCCATTAGAAGTCAATGTGCCGCCGATTGTGGCATTGCCACTCGTTTCCAGACTGCCTGCACTGACTTTATTGGTTACATTCATACTGTCTGCGGAAACATTGCCTGTAAAGGTGCCGGTGCCAGCACTGACAGATCCACTGCCGACATTAACTGACGTGCCTGTGATAGCACCGCCAGAGATATCGCCTCCCTGGGTATTCAGGCTTGTAGCAGTGATGCCTGTAGCCGTGATATTGTTTGTGCTCAAATCGCCTGTTGATGTAATATCATGGGCATTGATATCGCCAGTTGTAGTCAGATCGCCTCCGGACAGTGTAGCAACGCCGTCGGTCAGGGTCGTGCCGGTAACAGTTCCATTGCTCATGGAAGCTCCCTCGCCGTCAGTCAGGGTCGTGCCAGTGACGATGCCGCCTGTCATGGAAGCTCCCTCGCCGTCAGTCACTGTTCCGCCGGTGATGGTGCCGGTGGCTGTAAGGTCTTTGACGTCAGTCACGTCGCCATCTGTATCTACTTTTACGCCACCGATCTCACCGGAAGCGGCGGTCACCTTGCCAGTGGTATCTACCGTGAAAGCTCCGTTCGCACCTTTGATGCTGCCGTCGGCATTGAGAGCGGCCTTGGCATCGGTATAATTATCTCCGCCGGTATAAACACCATTTTCATCCATCAGGGAACTATTGGTGCCTACCTTGATGCCATTTTGGCTGAGGGTAATCTGATTGGCTGCGCCTTGGTTCATGATTAGAGTGTCCACGGCAGATTGCGTATTGGACACCACGCCATCTTCTATGGTCGTGGTGTTTTTCATAAGCACATTGTCCGCTCCGACGACAATTCCGCCATTGACAGCACCAACTAAGGCTGTGTCTGCAGTCTTACGTGCAGAGGTTTCTGTAGTAATGGCATCCGCATTGGCATCTACCTGCGTATCCAGCGCATTCAGGTTCTCTCCCACTGTGCTTTCCTTCAGGACGTAAGTGCCGTCTGTAAGGGTACCGTCCTTAACACCGGAGGTGCCGGTAAGGGTGCCGGTAGCAGTAAGGTCCTTGACGCCGGTCACATCACCATTGTCTGCTATATTCACTGTGCCGATAGAGCCGGTATCCACGTCCAAGCTGCCACCAGAGATTTCGCCTTCGCCAGCACTGACAGACGTGCCCGTGATAGTGCCGCCGGTAATGGTGCCAGTCGTATTCAGATTACCGCCGGTCAGCGTAGCTGTGCCGTCAGTCAGTGTCGTGCCGGTAATTTCGCCCGTCACGTCCAGATCACCACCTACGGAAGCATCGTTGGTTACGTCCAAGCTATCGCCGGAAATGGCGCCCGTCACATCCAGGTCTCCACTTACGGAAACATCGCCGTCTTCACTAACATCCAATTTACCGTCAAGTCCCGACTCCAATTCTGACTTAGTCGCATAGGTATTTGCCACGTCGTCCGAATTGGCTTTTTCAGCCAGTCCCTCGGTCAGTGCTGTCTTCGTCGCATAGGTGTTTTCCACTTCTGACTTAGTCGCATAGGTGTCTGCCACTTCTGTCTTAGTCGCATAGGTACTTGCCACGTCAGTTGAATTGGCTTTTTCACCCAGAGCGTTATCCACTTCTTCTGTGGTATACACGGTTGCTGGGGTGCCTGGATCCGTTGTATTTACTGTGACGGATGCCCAAGCATTTCCTCCGCCGGCGAAGGTGAGTACCATGGCCAGGGCTGCTGCGGATGTCAGGAGTTTCCGTCTGGCCTTGCTGCCAGTGCTGGCTGACTTCGTGTGGCCCTTGGCTAATTCCGAGGCCGTGACATAGCAGTTCTTCGTCCTGCTCCAGATAACCTTAAAGATTTTGTTCATAATTCTCCCTGCTTTCTGTATAAAAATTCACAACTCCCCTGAATTTGGGCGCAAAAAATACAGCTTAGCAAAATCTCCCTAAATTTTGCATAAATATTCAAGCTGTTTCCCGAATTTGCGCACAAAAATAAAGCTATACAAAAAATCGGATTTTTTATGATTTTTTATACATCTTTTTTAAATACGAATTTGAAATATTTTTCTTGGAGCTGGCGATACTTACGATTGGCTACCGGAATCTTGTGGTTCTGGATTTCGATGTAATCGCTTTTAATGACATGAATGGCCGATAGATTGACGATGTACCCTTTGCCCGGTGAGATGAACTGGCCCGGAGAAATAGACTCTAGTGTGGAAGCGAGCTGTGCCAGAGCCAGACGTGTTTCCAGTATGGATCCATCATTGACATAGATTTTCTGGTTATGCCCATTGCTTTCTACGAAAAGAATATCGTTGATTTCCTCCACCTGGATGCCGCCGCCGACCAGACGGAAAATGATTTTCCTGCTGTGACGCTGACGGATGCTTTCCATGACGCGGTCCATAGCCTGATCAAATTGTTTCTGAGTAAATGGTTTGACGATGTAATGCGCAGCATGGACACTGAAAGCTTCGATAGCAAATTCATCACTTGTCGAAAGGAATATGATTTCGGCCTGACTTTTCTGGCTTCTCATTGCCGCCGCCACATCTGTTCCCAGCATACCGGGCATGCAGATGTCTAGCAGGACGATATCAAAATCTCCCTCCGCTTCGAAGTCATCCAGGAATTCCATGGCATTGTGGTACTTGGAAATCCGGATCTCCTGCGAGTCAGATGAAAAATAGGAAAGAACAGCTTTTTCCATGATATCCAATTGTTCGGGTATATCGTCACAGATGGCAATCCTCAGCATAATATCACCTCCTTCTAACATATAATATTGGGTTTATGGAATGTTGTTTTTCGTTATCTTTCCTTTCGCCTTCATTGTATCATGTTCTTTTTCCTTAAAAGATTTCCTGTCATAAAAAATGCATTTTTTGTCACAAATCTGCACTTGCATCGCATATCCAATATAAGTTGGCGTGGAAGGCGAGTATTTCGCTTCTCCCATCCTTCCCCAAATCCCACACCAAAAAAGGACATCCCATTTCCGGAGATGTCCTTTTTCTTATTCTTTTCCTTATTAAAATCCTTTGGAGCGGAGTCTCTTTTCCCACCAGTTGAAGAAGAGGGTGAGGAGGATGGCTACGGCCCAGTAGGCTATGGTGTCGGCGATGTAGGGTTCGGTTCTTCTGTTGTAGAGAGCAGAGAAGATGTCGGCTTTGGCGAACATGTCGACGACTTTGACGGTGAATACCAGGGCGAGGAGTTTGATGGTCTTCAGGTAGTAGGTGAAGAAGGCCGGCATGGCTACGACGAAGGCCTGGGGGAGGACGATGCGGGTGAAGGCGCGGAATGGGGTCATGCCCATGGCGACGGCTGCTTCGTACTGCCCGTGGTCGACGGAGCGGAGCGCTCCTCTGAGGTTTTCAGACTGGTAGACGGTGTTGTAAAGGATGAATGTGGTGTAAACGGTCCAGTAGGGGCTGACGTCGAAGGGTTTCACGGTGTGGCCCAGGATAGACGTGAAGAGGGGCGCGAGGAGGTAGGGCAGCGAGTAGTAGACGATGAAAAGCTGCACGATGCTCGGTACGCCTCTGAAGAAGGAAATGAAAACGGTGAGGAAACCGTTCACGATGACGTTCTTGCTGCGGATGCGGATGAGTGCAATCACGGAGCCCAGAAGGATGCCGAAGAAAAGGCTGACGAATGCCATGAAGAGGGTATTCGGGATGGCTTCGGCGATGAAGAGGAGGGCGGTCGGTATGACAGCAAAGTCTATCATTATGTGGTCCTCCTTCCTTTATCGGTCATGCGCTGTGTCGCATGGAATACCATTTCCACGAATATGACGAGCACCCAGTAGATGAGGGCGACGGCGCAGTAGGTTTCAAGTTTTCCCTGGCCATAGTTGGCGTTGATGATGTTGCCGGCGCGGCCCATGAGGTCGATGACGCCGATGAAGTACATGACGGAGGTATCCTTCATGATGTTGATGGCTTCGCTGACGAGGTTCGGAAGGGCTACAGGAAATGCCTGCGGCGCTACGATGCGGAAGACTCTGTGGAAGGGCGAAAGGCCGAATACGACGGCGGCTTCGCTCTGCCCCTTGTCTACGGAAAGGTAGGCAGGACGGATGATTTCCGAAATAACCGGTGAATAGTGGAATGTCAGCGCGATGAGGACGTACGCTGTCAGAGGCCAGCCGTCAGGGCTGATGCCAAGTCCGCGGACGATGACCGGCAGGACGAAGTAGACGAGGTAGAGGTCCAGGATGAATGGCATGCTTCTGTTGTAGGAGAGCCAGATTTCGCAGAACTGATGAAAAACGGGAATCCTTGCGATGCGGATGACGGCGATGATCATCCCTACGATAAGGCAGAGGAGGATCGAGCCGACGATGACTTCCGCCGTGTAGGGGATGGCCGTCGCGAGCCTCGGGAAAAGTCCGAGGAAGTAATCAAAATTAAAAGTTAACATAGAGAAGACCTCTTTCTAACGAATGAGCGGGAAACGAAAATCAGTGTTCGTCTCTCTTGAGCATTCGCTGGAGGAACTGCTGGGTCTTTTCTTCCTTCGGGTGGGTGAAGAGGTCTTCCGGAGTGCCTTCTTCGACGACGAGGCCGTCGGACATGAAGACGACTTTGGAGGAGACTTCGCGCGCGAAGTGCATTTCGTGGGTGACGATGATCATCGTGATGCCAAGGGTAGCAACTTCAGCGATGGTGTCGAGGACTTCGCCGACGAGTTCCGGATCGAGGGCTGATGTCGGTTCGTCGAAGAGGATGACGTCAGGACGTGGAGCGAGGGCGCGAGCGATGCCGACGCGCTGCTGCATGCCGCCGGAGAGTTCAGACGGATACATCTTGGCGTAGTCTTCCATGTGGACGCGCTTCAGTTCTTCCATGGCGATGTCCTTCGCTTCGGAAGCGGACTTGCCGTAGCCGTAGATGAGGCCTTCGGTGATATTTTCCAGGACGTTCTTATTTCTGAAAAGGTTGAACTGCTGGAAGACCATCGTGGATTTCCTTCTGAGGCGTTTGACTTCATCTTTGGAAATTTTGGAGAAATCGACAGATACGTCGTCAATCGTGAGTTTGCCGGAGTCTGGCTGTTCGAGATAGTTCAGGCAGCGGAGGAAGGTAGTTTTCCCCGTGCCGGACGGGCCGAGGATCGATACTACATCACCTTTTTCAACGTTCAGGTTGATGTCTTTCAGGACTGTATGATTGCCGAAAGATTTGCGAATATGTTCTGCAGTCAATATGCGGGACATGATGAGGACCTTCTTTCCTAGAATGTGTTAGTTTTTAGTTTTTTGGTTGTATGGTTTGCGATGCAATAAAAAAAGCCCCGCCGCAAAGGGACGGGATTTTCCGTGTTCCACCCAATTTCGCCCCTGCGTTGCCGCAAAAGCCTTGGTAAGTCAAAAAGACTCAGCCACTGTAACGGGTGATCCCGGGCCGCTTACTTGGGTTCAGCTGGCCGGCTCGAAGAGGCACTTCCATGGAATTCCCACGCCCGTTTCCACCATCGGGGCTCTCTTCGGAGGTTCCATCCATGTACTTTCTCTTGTCATCGCTCATATAAAAGATTAATTATCATCAATATAACATAGAACGGAAAAGAAAATCAAGGGTTTACAAATCTTTTACCACGGGGTTCCTGCACTTTCCGTTTTCCTGTTGCCTTGCGCGGCTTGCTAAATATATAATAAGGAGACAGGCGCGCTGTAAGAGGCGCGTATCCAGGGAGGTAAAATGAGAGTTTCAATCATCGGAGCCGGCGCGATGGCGCTTGCGGCGGCTTCTTATTTAAAATTAAAGGACGTTTCGTCCCTTGTCTACGTCAGAAGCGAGAAGAAACTTGCTGCATGGTCGACGAAACCGGTCCGCGTGACGGGCGTGATGGAGAGCTCCTTCTACGTGCCGATGGCCAAGACGATGAAGGAAGCGGTGAACTATTCCGATACCGTCATCATCTGCACCCGCGCAGGCGACTATGAAGACGTCATCAATGAGCTTCTGCCCTGTCTTCGTAAGGGGCAGTGCATCCTTTTCCTGAACGGCTGCTGGGGCGCTGTGAAGACGTACCGCCTGCTGAAAGAAGATGTGAAGTACCTGACCATCGCAGAGACAGCTGGGTCTCCTTTCGTTGCCAGCCTTTCGGAAGATTTCCTGACACTGGAAATGAAGGGCATCCGTACGGAAATCGGGTACTCGGCGCTGGGGACGAGCAAGGATCCGGGCGAGCTTCTCCATACGATTGCACCGCGCGTTTCCCGTATTTCCTCACCGGTCTCCACATCCCTTTCGAAGGCGATGCCGATCGTGAATGCGGCCAGTGCCTTCTTCAATATCTCGCGCATCGAGAACGGGGAAGACTTCGAACTCTTCGGACCATCGTTCACCAGCCGCGCAGCCGACTACATGGAGCACTGCGACAAGGAACGCCTCGCCGTGGGAAAGGCTCTGGGGCTTGAACTTTACAGCCTCCTTGAGACCGTGAATTCCCAACGATCTGAGAAGAAAGCGACCCTTTACGAGGCGTTTAAGAATAATGCACTCTACGACGGGCTCAAAGGCCCCGTTTCCTTATCCGACAGAAGCCTTTCCGAAGACCTTCCCTGCGGACTGGGAAGCCTCCTCGATCTGGCGGACATGATGCATGTCCCCGCGCCGTATATCACGGCGATGGTGGACACCGCCTCACTCTACATGGGGAAACCTTACGAGCCGTTTCTGACAGTACAGGACCTCAGGGCGATCAAAGCGCTCCGGGGCAAGTAAATCAGGAGGGATTTATGAAGAAATTATTTACCGCCATACTCGCGTGCGCCATGATGGCAGGCGCATCCGCCAGCGCTCTCGCAGAAAACTGGGTAGCGCTCCCGGGCACGAGCGGCGTCAAAGTCGATACAGATTCCTACGTGGACGGCGGAATCCTGGCGCAGATGACACTCGAGCTGCCAGCCGGCGGAAAGAACGTCATTTCCTCGATGGCCTTCAACCGCGAGGACAATACCTACCGCATCGCGACACTCCAGATGCCTTCCAAAGACGGAAAGATGGAAACGAAAGTCTATCCGGACAATCCGGAAAACTGGTCCAAGATCCTTCCGAACACACTGGGAAAGACCATCTACACCCACTACGTCGAAAATCCGCTTCCGCGCTTCACCAACCCGGACTGGGTCACGCTCTATAAAGAACAGGGCGTCCGTTTCCATGGAAGCGAATACCAGATCGAAAAGAACACGATGAGCTACCGCGACGGCTATGCGACATTCTGGATGCGTATCACCTACCCGTGGAAGGACCAGAACTTCTCCGCTGCCGTGTACCAGGTGAAGATGGACGTGCCGAACAAGAAAGTGCAGACACTCTCCATGACAGAATATGATTACGACGGCAAAGTCCGCTCCCATGGCGCAGGCTCCAGAGACCGCGGCAATATCGAGCCGGACACACCGATGTACAAAGTATATGAATACGTGAACCATGCCCTCCGCACCGGACAGCTTAAGATGGTCACGACAAGACATGGATAATAAGACAGACGCTTTTCTGATGGAAGGCGTCTTTTCCATCCCTTATATAAGGTATAGAAAGGAAAACATATGAAGAAATTACTGACCGCTGCAGCGCTCGCCTCTGCGCTCCTCCTCTCCGCACCCACCGCCTTTGCTGAAAACTGGGTCGAAGTCGCAGGCTACCAGGGCCGCATGATCGACACTGACTCCTGCAAGGTACAAGGAAATACGCCCGTCCTCACCGTAAGGCCGACAGACGGCACCGAAATGACGATCCAGTTCAATAAGAAAGACATGACATACCAGTTCCTTTCTCTGAAACGCCTTGATGGAAATGGGAAAGTCATCGACGAAGTCCCGGCAGACAAACTCGCCGGCCACTTCCTCCCGCTCAAGGAAGGATCCCTCATCTCCAGTCTCTACATGCAGTACGTCGCTTACCCGATCCCGCAGCTCGCCAACGCTGAATGGGTCACTATCTATCGCACCGGCATGGGTGCGAACGCCGGCAGCCGCGTCTCCATCGACAAGAACCACATTTCCTATGACGGAGACTACGCCGTATTCTGGCTGAAAAACGACTACGTCCCGGCAGAAAAAGGCATCGCCTCCCAAATCAGCCAGGTCAAGGCAAACATGGCAAACAATCAGGCGAAGATCCTGTCCCTTACACTCTACGATGAAAACGGAAAAATCCTCCAGCACGACGCCAGAGGCGAAGCCGCAGAAGTCCGTGACGCCAGACAGGGCATCATGAATGAAGCCGTCACCTTTGCCAGGGAACACATCCTGCAAGGCACCAGGTAAGGAGGCATCATGGCAGACATCCGAGTAAGAAACCTCTCGCAGGAAGCGGCTGAATCCTGCTATGAAGCCTACCTCAAAGGCGAAAGACCAAAAGAAGGCACCATTCTCGTCTCCGGCCCCGTCGTCGTCTTCACCAGCGACACCTTCGAAATGAAAGGTGAAACACTGGAAGACGGCGAGGAGAAATTCGTCTCCATCCTGGACAACGAAGCCAAGAGCAGGGCGGCCCTTTGCGAATACAAAAACGGCCGCCGCCTCCCCGCAGGCGCAGCCCTTGCTGCCATGAAAGAAGGATACTTTGCGTTCCAGAGCGAATACATGAACGAAGAAGGCACGCCATTTACACTCTCCTTCGACCCTTTGGAAGAAGTCATGACAGCCCAGGAAGCAGGGAAACTCTACGGAATCCCTGCCAAGAACATAGAAAAAGACTGCGAAAGCGCAGGCCTTGAAAGCCCCCTGAAACAAGGCGAAACCAGACACTCCGGCAACGTCTGGCTCCTCCAGAAATCCGCAGCAGAACGCGCCTATGCAGATAAAGAAGGCAAAACCTACGCCGTGAACCCGCTCCTCCTCGTCTTCTCCACCGTAGAAGGCGCCGACATCTGGAGCAGAGACAGCGGAGTCGTCAGAAGCGCCGCAGGCGGCGCCGGCCACATGAACGCCAGAATGCACGAAGAAGAAAGAAAAAAATCCGGCCGCGTATGGCTCGTCACCCGAAGCGCCATGGAAAGACTCTTCGGCCAGGCCCTCCCGAACAAAATGAAAGAAGCCATGAAGGGGATATAAAGGAAATCCCCAAGCGCCGCTAACACTTGCCTTCCCAGACGGGGAAGGAGGGCCA
>ERZ773241.2622-NODE-2622-length-13937-cov-4.178433_pt1 | contig 13937 bp, 9 predicted proteins | sample MGYA00580989_ERZ773241 | MGnify/ENA primary metagenome ERZ773241 (study PRJEB29015, sample SAMEA2737804) | human gut metagenome | biome: human gut; feature: human-associated habitat; material: faeces | place: China | collected 2012 ...
AAAAAGGCATATAAAAAAAGCAAGCTTGAAAATACCATAATTCGAAGGTGCTCCGCTTTACATAAAAAATTAACATAACTTCCAGTGCATTCTAATTTATCAGACCGTTTCCATTTTTTCAAGACGTAAATCGCAAAATTAAGAAGTATTTTTTACCAGCCTCGCGTCCGTTCGCCAAACGCAAAAGTTTTTACAGAAATTCCCGATTTTTGTCTCGACGCGCTCTTGCGTTCTTTTTTGTTTTATGTTATATTATATTATTATTATGTGGAATTCAGCCTGCCTCAGCAAAATCCGGCAGGCGCGAAAGGACGAACCATGTTAGCAATCGAACGGAAAAATGAAATTTTGCAGAAGCTGCGCGCCGACCAGCGCGTCCTTGTCAGCGAGCTTGCCGCGCACTATCAGGTCACTGAGGAAACCATCCGCCGCGATCTTGACAAGCTCGAAAAGGAGGGCTACGACTGGCTGATTAACGATTACAGGGAATGACGGCGCTTTACGATATAATCCGCGGGTTTCGCACGGCCGAGGGCGAAGTGTTCCGGATTGCCGGGGCGGAGAGCGAGCCTTTCGCTGCGGTCGATCCCCGGCGTATGCGTGTCGAGGTTGCGGCGGGGGCTTCGCTGCGGCTGGCCGTGCTCCATACTTCGCCCGAGGTGTCGGCCCTGGAGATCGTGCTGGAGAAGGGCGCACGCTTCGTATTGACCGAGTTATTCGTTTCCGAAGCCTTTGTGGAGGTGACCGTGAAACAGGCTGCCCGCAGCCTTTGCCATATCACGGCGGTGCAGCTTTCGAGCGCCAATGCCTCCTATACGGTCGATCTCGACGGGCCGGGTGCCGAAAGCCTGTTGGGCGGAGCGTTCCTCGCCGCCGGGCAGGAGCATTGCGTCGTCAGGCTGCGGACGAACCACAACGTGCCCGACTGCCGCAGCAACTCTTATATAAAAGGTGTCGCGGGCGGTACGGCCGTAGGGGAGTTCTGCGGGCTGGTCTATGTGGCGCCCGACGCCCAGCGCACCGATGCGCAGCAGCAGAACCGCAACATCCTGCTGAGCGAGACGGCGCGTATCACGACCCAGCCCCAGCTGGAGATCTATGCCGATGACGTGAAATGCTCGCACGGCGCGACGGTGGGGCAAATGGATTCCGAGGCGATCCTCTATATGCGGCAGCGCGGCCTGAGCGAAGCCCAGGCGCGGCGGTTGCAGATCGAGGGCTTCGTGGGCGATGTCGTACGCCGCTGCGACATTGAACCGCTGTGCGAGGCGGCGATGGAAGCGGTGGTTGCCAAACTGGAAAAATCATAACGATGTTCGACGTTGAAAAAATACGCGGGGAGTTCCCGATCCTGGGGCGCGAGGTCTACGGCAAGCCGCTGGTTTACCTCGACAGCGGCGCCACGGCGCAGAAACCGCTGGCCGTGATCGAGATGGTCGATTACCTGCAGCGCGGACTCAACGCCAATATACACCGCGGGGTGCACTATCTTTCGGAAGAGGCCACCACGCTTTACGAGGCGGCACGCGAATGGATCGGCGCCTTTATCGGCGCTGCCGAAAAGGAAGAGGTCATTTTTACGGCCGGCGCTACGGCTTCGCTCAATACGGTGGCCTATGCCTGGGGCGAGAAGTTCGTCCGTGCCGGCGACAATATCCTTGTCAGCGAGATGGAGCATCACTCCAACATCGTGCCCTGGCAGATGCTCGCCGAACGCAAGGGGGCGGAAATCCGCGTCCTGCCCTTCGACGACGAGGGGCGCCTGTGCACCGAACTGCTGCCGTCGCTGCTGGATGACAAGACCCGCATCGTCGCCGTTACGCAGGCTTCGAATACGCTCGGAACGCGTCCCGACCTGCGGCCCGTCATCGACGCGGCACATGCCGTGGGGGCGATCGCCGTGGTGGACGGATGCCAGGGTGTCGTGCACGGCGGTGTCGACGTGCAGGCTTTGGATTGCGACTTCTATGCCTTCTCGGGGCATAAGCTCTTCGGCCCGACGGGCATCGGCGTGCTGTATGGCAAACGTGCGCTGCTCGAAGCCATGCCGCCGTTCCTCGGCGGGGGCGATATGGTCGATACCGTGACCTTCGCCAAGACCACCTATGCCCCCGTGCCGCTCAAGTTCGAAGCCGGTACGGCCAATTTCACCGGGGCCATCGCCCTGGGCGAAGCCGTGAAATTCGTCGGGCGTTTCGACCCGGCCGAGGTCGAAGCGCACGAGGCGGCACTGCTGCACCGTGCGACCGAACGGCTTTCGGCCGTCGACGGGCTGCGGATTTACGGTACGACGCCCGGCAAGTGTGCCATCGTGTCGTTCAACGTCGAAGGTGTGCATCCCTACGACATGGGCATGATCCTCGACAAGCTGGGTATCGCCGTCCGTACCGGGCAGCACTGTGCCGAACCCACCATGACGCATTTCTCCACGACGGGGATGTGCCGCGCTTCGTTCGCGCTCTACAATACGCTGGCCGAGGCCGATGCGCTGGCCGGCGGCGTGGAACGCGCGGTGCGGATGCTGCGCGGATAGCGGGCCGGGCGACTTATTGAAGGATAAAAACTTAAATAATCAGGAATTAACCTATGTTCATAGTACTCGAAGGATTGGACGGGGCCGGTAAATCGACCCAAATCCGCATGTTGCGCCGTTTTTTTGCCGACAGGGGCGTCGAGAGCGAGTATGTGCACTTCCCGCGTTTCGATTCGCCCGTCTACGGCGAGCTGATAGCCCGTTTCCTGCGCGGCGAGTTCGGCGGCGTGGGTGAGGTCGACCCCTATCTCGTGGCGCTGCTCTTCGCGGGCGACCGTGCCGATGCCGCCCCCCGGATCAGGGAGTGGCTCGCGCAGGGCAAGGCGGTCATCCTCGACCGCTATGTCTATTCGAACGTGGGTTTCCAGTGCGCCAAGCTGCCCGCCGGTGAAGAACGCAACCGGTTGGCCGAATGGATCATATACCTCGAATTCTGTCATAACGGCCTGCCGCGTCCCGACGTGTCCTTGTTCCTCGACGTGCCGTTCACCTTTACCGAGCGCAAACTCTCCGAGCTGCGCGAGGGCGACGACCGCGAGTACCTGCAGGGCGGACAGGACATCCACGAGGCGTCGCTCGCCTTGCAACAGGCCGTGCGCAGCGTATACCTCGAAGCCGCGGCCAAAGACCCCGCGCTGCGGGTCGTCGATTGCAGCAATCCTGCGGGGGCGATGGATTCCCCGGAGGGTATTTTTGCTAAAATATGTGCCCAGCTGGCACCAATACTCGAAGCCGATGCGGAAGTCCAGGGCCTTTAAACTGCTGGCCAATGTCTGCCGGCTGATCCTTGCCTGCACGTTCATCGTGTCGGGCTTCACGAAGGTCATCGATCCGTGGGGCACCGCCATGAAGGTCAACGAGTATCTTTCCATCTACGGGATGGAATCCCTCCAGGGGGCGAGCATGGCCTTTTCGATCTGGTTGTGCGGTGCCGAGATGATGATGGGCTGTATGCTCCTCTTCAAGGTACGTATCCGCCTGATCTCGATCTTCGCCGTGCTTTCCATGCTCTTTTTTACCGCCCTCACCCTGCTCAGCGCTACGGTGATCCCCGTCGAGGACTGCGGTTGTTTCGGCGAGGCGCTGAAGCTGACGCCGTGGCAGACTTTCTACAAGAACCTGGCGCTGCTGCCGATGGCCCTGGTGGTCTGGTGGCGTTACCGCCCCGACAAGATCTTCGCCTTCAACCCCCTGGAAATCGTGCTTACCGTCACCTTTTTCTTCCTCACGATGTATCTGGGATACTATTGCTACCGCCACCTGCCGCTGATCGACTTCCTGCCCTATAAGGTCGGGGTCAATATCTGGGAGGGGATGCATGCCCCGGTCGTCGAGCCCGGCGAAACGGAGACCGTACTGGTCTACCGCAACATCAGGACGGGCAAGCTGCGCGAGTTTTCGCTCGACGACACGGCCTGGCAGGATGCCGAAAAATGGGAGTGGGTCGATACCCGGACTACGGACGAGATGCCCGCCATCCGCCCGCTCATGAGCGAATTCTCCCTGCGCGATGCCGAAGGGGATGCGACCGAGGAGATCGTGACCGCTCCCGGGCGCGTGTATATGCTCTGCGTTACGTCGTTCGACCGCCTGCCGCGCGGTTGCGCCAAGCGGTTCGCCAAGGTCGTGCGGCGGGCCGCGGAGGAGGGGGCCCGCGTCGTCTGCCTTACCCCGCAGCCGTTGTACGGGGTCACTTACCACGATTTCGGTTCGGGGGATGTACGGTGCTATAACATAGACGCTTCGACCATGAAGACCATGCTGCGCGCCAATAACGGCATGGTGGTGCTGGAGGACGGCGTGATCCGTGCTAAAAAGAATTGTCGCGATATTCGTCCGTAGGGACATTTTGCGGCATGTGGTATGAAAGTTGACCCCGGGAACGGAGTCAACTTTCTTATTATGCGAACTTTCCATGTTTTAATCGTAGTCTTTCTCCTGGGCGCTTGCGCCCGGCGCCAGCCTGTGCCCCAGACCGTGCGTCCCGTCAAAGTCACCACGGCAGCCGGTGCGGCGGTCATCGACAAGGACTTCGCAGGGCTGGCGACGCCCGATGACGCCGTGAACCTCGCCTTCAAGCTCCCGGGGCAGGTGCTCGATGTCCCCGTCGCGCAGGGCGAAAGCGTCAAGAAAGGGGCGTTGCTGGCCGAACTCGATCCCCGGGATATCGAATTGCAGGTCTCGGCCGACCGGTCGGCTTTCGAGGAGGCCCGTTCGCAGATGCAGCGTATGCAGCGGTTGTTGGAGCACGAAGCCGTATCCCGCCAGGAGTTCGAAAGCGCCCAGACCCGTTTCGCACAAGCCAAGTCAGCCTATGAAAATTCCCTCGACCTGCTCAAGGAGACCAAGCTCCGTGCGCCTTTCGCCAGCGTCGTGGAACGCAAGTTCGTCGACAACTACGAACGCGTACAGGCCGGGCAGTCCATCGTTCGCGTCGTGAACCCGGTGACGACCAAAGTGCAATTCACCATGCCCGAAAGCGGCCTGTCGCTCCTGTCGTCGCCTTCGACCCGCTTCGAGGTCGAGTTCGACAACTACCGGGGCGTCAAGTTTCCCGCCGTGCTGAAGGACTATGCCAAGACATCGTCCGATGCTTCGGGGTTCCCCGTGTCGCTGCGCCTTACGGATGTCGATACCGGGCATTATTCGATTTCGCCCGGCATGTCGTGCATGGTCACGATGCAGAGCGCCGATCCCGTCACGGATGCGGTATCCCTGCCCGTCTCGGCCGTTTATGCCCCGGCCGAAGGCGGCACTTACGTCTGGGTGGTGATCGGCGGCGACCGTGTCGAGCGCCGGGCCGTAACCCTGGGCGAATTGTACGGCCGAGACCGGGTTGTGATCGACAGCGGGGTGGAACCGGGTGAGCGGGTCGTCACGGCCGGGGTTTACCAGTTGCGGCAGGGTGAACGGGTGAGAATCTTAAACTGATGCGACGATGAGCCTGCCCGAATATTCATTGAAGAACAGAAAAGTCGTTGGGTTTTTCCTTTTCATCCTGCTGGCGGGCGGAGCCCTGGGCTTCGTTACGCTGGGCAAAAAGGAGGACTCGGTATTCGTCATCAAGAGTGCGTCGCTGGTCTGCTCCTACCCGGGCGCCACGCCGCTCGAAGTCGAACAGCTTGTGACCGAACCGATCGAGCGCGAAGTGCAGTCGATGCGCCTCGTGCATAAAATCACGTCCGAATCCTATTACGGACTATCGAAGATCCTGGTCGAATTAGACCCTGCGACCCGTGCTTCCGAGATACCCCAGTTGTGGGATGAACTGCGGCGCAAGGTACTCAACATCCAGCCCCGGCTGCCTGCCGGGGCTTCGCCCGTGACCGTGGCCGACGATTTCGGCGACGTCTACGGTATTTATTATGGCCTGTCGGTCGACGGGGGCTTCACCTGGGCGGAGTTGCGCGACTGGGCACAGCGGATCAAGACGGCGCTCGTGACGGTCGACGGCGTGCAGAAGGTGAGCCTTTTCGGCGAGCAGACGCCCGTCGTGAACGTCTATGTCAACCTTGCAGCGCTTGCCAACTTCGCTATCCGCCCCGAGACGATCGTGGCGACCATCGGCCAGCAGAACACCATCGTCAACAGCGGCGAGAAACAGGCCGGGGCGCTCCAGATACAGATTCTCGAGGCCGGAACCTACAAGGGCCTCGACGATATCTCAAACCAGATGCTGACCGCTGCCTCGGGCAAACAATACCGCCTGGGCGACATCGCCCGCGTCGAACGAGGCTATGCCGACCCGCCGCAGACGCTCATGCGAGTCGACGGCCGCCGTGCCGTGGGCATCGGCATTTCGACCGAGGCGCAGGTCGACGTAGTGAAAACCGGGGAGAAGATCACCCGGGTGCTCGACGGCCTTACGCGCCAGATGCCCGTCGGCATGGATCTTACGGTGCTTTATCCCGAGAACCGCATCGCGCAGCAGGCCAATGCGACCTTCGTGCTGAATCTCGCCGAGTCGGTGGCGATCGTCATCCTGATCATCATGCTCGTCATGGGTTTCCGCGCCGGGGTGCTCATCGGCAGCTCGCTGCTGTTCTCCATCGGGGGTACGCTGCTGCTGATGCAGTTTCTGGGCGAGGGACTCAATCGTACGTCGCTCGCCGGGTTCATCATCGCCATGGGTATGCTCGTGGACAATGCCATCGTGGTGACCGACAACGCGCAGCAGGCCATGCTGCGGGGTGTCGCGCGGCGCCGTGCGGTCGTCGACGGGGCGAATGCCCCGCGCTGGAGCCTGCTCGGCGCGACGCTGATCGCCATTTTCTCGTTCCTGCCGCTCTACCTGGCGCCGTCGTCCGTGGCCGAGATCGTCAAGCCGCTGTTCGTCGTGCTGGCCTTGTCGCTGTTGCTGAGCTGGGTGCTGGCCCTGACGCAGACGCCGCTCTTCGGCGACTTCATGCTCCGTGTCAAACCCGTCGCGCACGATCCCTACGATACGAAATTCTACCGCACTTTCGACCGCATCCTGGCTGCCCTGCTGCGATGGAGGTGGGGTGTGGTCGCGGGTGTCGCGGCGCTCTTTGCGGCGGCATTGGCGGTAATGGGTCTCATGCCTCAGAATTTCTTCCCGTCGCTCGACAAGCCCTATTTCCGTGCCGACGTGCTGTTGCCCGAGGGATACAATATCCGGGACACGGAACGCAACCTGCGCACGATGGAGGAGTGGCTCCATGCGCAGCCCGAGGTGAAGACCGTCTCGGTGACGATGGGTTCCACGCCGCCGCGCTACTACCTGGCCAGCAGCAGCGTTTCGCTGCGTCCCAATTTCGGGAACATCCTCGTCGAACTGCACGATAAGGAGCAGACCGAAGCTGTCGAGGCACGGTTCAACGCCTATGTCCGGGCGATGTGCCCCGACGTGTGGCTGCGCTCGTCGCTCTTCAAGCTCTCGCCCGTGCCCGATGCGGCGATCGAATTCGGCTTCATCGGCGACGATATCGACACGCTCCGCCGCCTGACGCAGGCCGCCGAAGAGATCATGTGGCGGACGCCCGGCACGGTCAACATCCGCAACAGCTGGGGCAACCGTGTCCCGACGTGGCTGCCGCTCTACTCGCAGATGAAGGGACAGCGTATCGGCGTCACCCGCAGCCAGATGGCGCAGGGCATCACCATCGCCACGCAGGGTTACCGTCTCGGCGAATACCGCGAGGGCGACCAGTTCATGCCGATCCTTCTGAAGGACGAGAATATCGACACCTACAACCTCACCAACCTGCAGGCGCTGCCGATCTTCACCCCCGCCGGCAAGGTCTACTCCATCGAGCAGGCGACCGACGGCTTCCGCTTCGAATACCGCGTCGGAGTGGTGAAACGCTACAACCGTCAGCGGGTCATGAAGGCGCAGTGCGACCCCGGCCGCGGGGTCAACACCATGCGGCTCTACGCTGCGCTGCGGGATTCCGTTCTGCGCGGCGTGGTGCTCCCCGAAGGGTATTCGATGAAGGTCTTCGGCGAGCAGGAGAGCCAGCAGGAATCCAACTCGGCCCTGGCCAGGTACATGCCCCTGACGATGGTGCTTATCTTCATCGTGCTGCTCCTGCTTTTCCGCAACTACCGCGAGCCGGTCGTCATCCTGCTGATGATCCCGCTGATCTTCATCGGCGTGGTGCTCGGACTGGCCGTCACGGGCAAGGTTTTCAACTTCTTCTCCCTGCTGGGACTGCTGGGGTTGGTGGGCATGAACATCAAGAACGCCGTGGTGCTGGTCGAGCAGATCGGCGTGCTGCGCTCCGAAGGCAAGGATGCCTACGAAGCCCTCACGGCGGCTACGCGCAGCCGAATCGTCCCCGTGGCGATGGCTTCGGGTACCACGATCCTCGGTATGCTGCCCCTGTTGTTCGACTCGATGTTCGGCGCCATGGCCGCCACGATCATGGGCGGCCTGCTCGTCGCCACGCTGCTGACGGTCTGCGTGCTGCCGGTCGTCTATGCCATTTTCTACAATATCCGCAAGTCATGAAGAATTATCTGATCCTCTCCGCACTGCTGGCCTTCGTGCCCGCCGCCGCCCAGACCTCGCTCGGCGACTACCGGCAGGCCGTGACCGAATACAGCTGGGAACTGAAGGTCGCCGCATCGAAGAGCGATGCGGCTTCCGAGACCATGGGACAGGCTCGTACGGGATACCTGCCACGGCTGTCGCTCGACGGCAGTTTCACCGCCACGGTACACCACTACGACGGGGTGGAGCGGTGGAATTTCAGCGTCCTTCCGCAACTCGTGCAGACCGTCTACGGCGGCGGGGCCGTACGTGCGGCCTACAAACAGGCCGAGCTGGGCTACGACATCGCCCTCTGCGACGAGGAATTCACGCAGCTCGATGTGCGTTATGCGGCCGAGTATACCTACTGGAACCTCTCCGCCATGGAGTTGTATGCCGCATCCATGCGCCAGTATGTCAACATAATCCGCTCGCTCAAGGAGGTCGTCGACCGCCGTTTCGCCGAGGGCTACATTGCCAAGGGCGACGTGCTGATGATCGACGCCCGTCTGAGCGAAGCGCAGTACGGGCTGGTGAGTGCCGAGCGGAACTATACCGTTGCGCTGCACAATTTCAACATCCTGCGCGGCACGGATCCCGACCTTGCGGTGGAACTTGCCCAGGGCATCCGCGATTCGCTGCCGCAGCCTGCGCGCCTGCTGCCCGACGAGGTGCTGGGGCGCCGTCCGGACTATATGGCTGCCCGGTTGCGCAGCGAACAGGCCGACGCGGGTATCCGGGCGGCGCGCGCGCCGTTCAATCCGCAGGTGAGCGTGGGTGTCGGCGGCATGTGGCAGCCCTATTACCCCAACAGCACGGGTGCGACCTACGTCGATGGATCGGCTTTCGTGAAACTCTCCGTGCCGATCTTCCACTGGGGCGAACGCCGCCGGGCCGTGGGGGCCGCGCGCGCCGTGCAGTTGCAGCAGGACTGGAACGCCGCGCTCGTGCACGACGACATCGTGCGCGAGGAGATGAACGGCTGGACGGCCCTCGTGCAGAGCCGCGCGCAGGTCGACGCCTCGGAAGAGAGTCTCCGCATCGCGGGCGAGAACCTCTCCATCAGCACCTATTCCTACGGCGAGGGGCTCTCTACGATCCTCGATGTGTTGCAGGCGCAGCTGAGCTGGATACAGCTCTACACCAATGCAATCAAGGCTCATTACAACTATGCCGTGGCGGTATCGGACTACCTGCGCATCACGGCGCAGTGAGCGGCGGCAGGCAGGCCATGCCCGGCAGGCCGTCGCGGCGGGGATGCCTGTTCCTGCTGCGGAAACCGCATGGCCGAGACCGCCTCTTCGGGACGCCGGCGCCGGTTTCCTGCCGGCGGGGCACAAAAAACGGGGATTTTCTGAAAAATCCCCGTTTATTATATTCTTTGCCCGTCGTTTCAGGCTTTCGCAGGCTCGGTGCTGACCACCGCGATTTCGTGCGATACGGGTGCGACCTTGCGCAGCATCTGCATCATACCGCAGTACTTTTCGTGCGCCAGCGTCACCGCACGGCTCACTTTGGCCTGGTCGTCCTCGGTGTCGCATTCGATGTTGTAGACTACGTGGAACGATTTGAAGGTGCTTTCGGATTGGGGCGTTTCGTCCGAGAGCTCGCCCGAAATGCCGATCTCGAAGCGCTTGGGGCGGAAACGTTCCTTATCCATAATCATCAGGGCCGTCTTGCCGACGCATTTCGCCGCGGCATAGAGCAGCAGTGCCTTGGGATTCATCTCCTCGCAGCGGGGCCCGCCTTCGGACGTGAAGTCCGCATCCCCGGAGAGTTGCAGCGTTACTTTTTCGATCATAAGTCACAGAATTAATGTTGAACGCCCGAAGCGGGGCAAGAATCGTACCTTACCGGTATGCCCCCGCTGTTTCCTCCGCTGTTTCCCCTGCCGTTTCCGTGCGGTGGACGGGGTGCACGATCTTAAAGCAGGTGCCCTCGCCCGGCGCGGAGACGACCGATATCTCGCCGCCGAGTAGTTCGGTGATCGTACGGCAGATGGAAAGCCCCAGCCCGACGCCTTTTACATAGGAATCGGCCTTGTAGAATCGCTCGAAGATCCGGCTCAGGTGCTCTTGCGAAATGCCTTTCCCCGTATCCCTGACGAACAGTTCGACCTCTCCCGCACCGTCGGCCGTGCGGTACCCGAACGTAATGTTGCCCTTGTCGGTAAATTTCGCGGCGTTGTTTATCAGGTTGTTGACGACCTGTTTCAGCCGCGAGGCATCGGTGCGGATCGTCGTGTCGGCCTGCGGGAGTTCGAGCCTCAGTTCGACCTGCGGGGGCATGGTGAGCAGTTGGGACTGGTAGATGTCCGACAGCAGCGTGTGCAGCGAATGCTCCCCGAAACAGAACTCCATGGTGTTCGACTCGATCTTCGAAAGGTCGAGGATGTCCGATATCAGACGCAGCAACTGGTCGCCGTTGGCCGTGATCAGGCGGCTGTACTCCTGTCTTTCCGTTTCGCTGAAGGGGACGTCGTCGCACGTCAAGAGGTTGGCGAAGCCGATGATGGCGTTGAGCGGCGTCCGGATTTCATGGCTCATGTTGGCCAGGAACGCCGATTTGAGCCGGTCGTTTTCGCGGGCCTTGTCGCGGGCTTCGCGCAGGCGTCCTTCGACCTCCTTGTGGGCCTGGATGCTCTGGCAGATACCCACCACGCGATAGGGCGAGCCGTCGTGTGCCTGCCCCAGGTATACGGATTGTCCCTCGAACCATTCCCATGTCCCGTCGCAGCGGCGGACGCGGTAGGCGTATGCCTCGGGGGTGAGTATCCCGGATAGCTGCTTTGCGAATGCTGCGGAAAGGGTTTCCCGGTCGTCAGGATGGACGAAGCCAAAAAATGTCTCGGTACTGATCGGGGCGCCGTCGTTCGGAATACCCAGGTGTGCGAACCAGCGTCGGTCGATGGTCATCCGGTTGCTGTCCTGATCGAAGAACCACGGAAAGATTTTCGTCTGCGACAACGCCGTGTCGAGGATGAACTTCCGGGATATTTCCTCCTCGGTGTCCCGGAACAGGAACACGACCCGGCGCAACTTCCTGTGCCGGTCGTATTGGCCGACGAAGCGGCCTTCGATATAGAATTTCTGATTGTACCTGAGGAGCTGGATGTAGGTCCACGGCGGCAGGTCGCCGCAGTCCCTGTGTTGCCGCAACTCCTCGAAAATAGCGGGCAGAAGGTCTTTTTTGTCATGACAGACAGAGAACAGGTCGGAAATCCTCAGCGGATGCGGAAAATCCCCCCCCCGAGGCGGAGTGCTTTGAATGCCTGCATGTTGATATCCGTTAATTCCCCTTCGGGCGTCAGCTCGATGCAGGCAACGGAAACCCGGCTGAGCGTGTCGCGCACGGCCGGGGTCTGTATCCCCGGCGCGAGGGCGGGCTTGTTACGATGGAAGAGACGCAATTTCATGTTGACTGGGTTAAGGGCGTAACGGTCTGGCTAAGGTATGGATAATTTTCAACAGATGCAAACCGTCCCGGTCGCCGCCGGGGTGTCGGTTCCGGTTTTATACCGGTATATTTGGTGCGGGGGTATGCGGGAAAGGCAAATTTTCGTATATTTGCCCTTTGTAAGAATTTATGTGCGTATGCGGAAAAAACTGAGCTTGTTGCTGACCCTCGCGCTGTGCGCGGTATGCACCCTGCGGGTGCAGGCCGGGGAGCCCAAAAGTGAGACCTTTATCGAGCGGGGACGGTCGTTGTTCGACTACGGCCGCTGGAGCGATGCCCGGCATGAGTTCCTCCGGGCCCGGGACGTGCTCGCGCCTTCCGACCGTGTCGCGGCGCAGACGGTCGATTTCTATCTGGCGGCCTGTGCCGTCGAGCTGGGCAGCCGCGATGCCGAAGGGGCGCTCCGCGATTTCGAGGCGCGTTATCCCGGTTCGGTCTACGCCAACGACGTGCGGTTTTCGCTGGGGTCGCTCTATTGCGCCGAGGGCGATATGAGGCGTGCCCGCGAGGCCTTTGCAAAGACCGATTACAAGGCGCTGAGCCGCTCGCGCAAGGAGCAGTACGACATCCGCATGGGCTATGTCGAATTTACCGAAGGCAGTTACGACAAGGCTTTCGGTTATTTCGACCGCATCGGCCCCCAGAGCGAATATGCCGACCATGCACTCTATTACAAATCCTATATCGACTATGCCGAAGGGCGCTACGGGCGTGCGAAACAGGGCTTCACGGCCTTGCAGCGCAGCGATGCCTACCGTGCCGTGGTGCCGTATTACCTCCTGCAGATCGAATTCCGCGACGGAAACTACCGTTATGTCGTCGAGAACGGCGACGAACTGGTGCGCCGCGCCGTGCCCGAACGCCGGCAGGAACTGGAGCGCGTCATCGCCGAATCGTGGTTTCACCTGGGCGACTATAACAAGACCATCGGGCATCTGGACGCTTTTACGGCTGCCGGCGGCGAACTCGACCGTGACGGCAGCTATCTGATGGGCTTCTCGCTTTACCGCACGGCCCGCTATCCCGAGGCTGCGGAGTTCCTGCGCAAGGCCTGCGGTGCCGAGGATGCGCTGACGCAGAATGCCTCGTACCACCTGGCCGACTGCTACCTGCGTGCGGGTGACAAGCAGGCCGCCATGCAGTCGTTCGCCATGGCTGCGGACGACAAGCTCGATCCGGCCATCGCCGAAGATGCACTGTTCAACTACGGCAAACTGCAATACGAGCTGGGCGGCGGTGCCTTCAATGGCGCGATCAACGTGCTGACGCGCTATGTCGCGCAGTATCCCGATTCTCCGCGCGTGGGCGAAGCCCGTTCGCTGCTGATCGCGGCCTACTACAATTCGAACGATTACGACGCGGCTTACCGGGCCATCAAATCCTTTCCGACGCAGGATGCCGACATCCGAGCCGCATTGCAGAAGATCACCTATTTCCGCGGTCTGGAGGCGTACAGCGCCGGCGACATGCGTGCCGCGCAGCGTTACCTGGCCGAATCCGCGGCCATCAATGTCAGCCCCAAATACAGTGCGCTCAACTCCTTCTGGCAGGGCGAAATCGCCTTCGCACAGGGCGACTATACGGTCGCTGCGGCCAAATACAACGCCTATCTGAAGCGTGCCCCCCGCAGCGAGGACGAATATGCCATGGCGCTCTACAACCTCGGCTACTGCGATTTCTCGCGCAAGGACATGGCCGGAGCGCGCAGTGCGTTCGAGAAGTTCCTCGAAGCCTATCCGGCCCACGACCGCTACCGCGCCGATGCCTACAACCGGCTGGGCGACATCCGCTATTCCGACCGCGAATTCGAAGCGGCCGTAGGGGATTACGACCGTGCCGTTGCGCTGAACACCCCCGAACGCTATTACGCACAGTATAAACGCGCCGTGACGCTCGGCATCCTCGGGCGCACGGAGCCCAAGCTGCAGGCGCTGCGGCAGATCGTTGCCGCAGGGC
>ERZ773241.2631-NODE-2631-length-13896-cov-9.362691_pt1 | contig 13896 bp, 12 predicted proteins | sample MGYA00580989_ERZ773241 | MGnify/ENA primary metagenome ERZ773241 (study PRJEB29015, sample SAMEA2737804) | human gut metagenome | biome: human gut; feature: human-associated habitat; material: faeces | place: China | collected 2012 ...
TCGCAGACCTCGAAGCAGAACTTGCTCAGGTAAGGGATGTTCGACCGATAGGGCAGGATCTTCGCACCGGCGGGCATGATGTGGTCGGTGGTGATGTTGTCGCCCACTTTCAGCACCAGCTTTGCCGTCAGGCTGTCGGCAAAGGGCTTGCTCTTGGGGAATTCCTTGATGTTGGGGCCGCGAAGCACTTCGGCGTCCGCCGCCTTGTCCGCGGGGAGAGGCGGCAGCACGGCGGAGTCGTTCACCAGGAATTTCTCCGGCATGGTCACGTGCAGGGGCTGGTCGATGGTGGTCGGGTCGGTGATGTATCCCGTCAGGGCGGAAGCCACGGCGGTTTCGGGGGAAACAAGATACACCTGTCCGTCCCGGGTGCCGGAGCGGCCAAGGAAATTCCGGTTGAAGGTTCTCAGGGAAACGCCGCCGGAGTTTGGCGAGAAGCCCATGCCGATGCAGGGGCCGCAGGCGCATTCCAGCACCCGCGCGCCGCTGGCGAGGATGTCCGACAGGGCGCCGCAGTCGCTGAGCATGGTCAGCACCTGCCGGGAGCCGGGGGACACGGACAGGCTGACAGAAGGGTGAATGGTCTTGCCCTTCAGCATGGCGGCGACCTTGAGCATGTCGTACAGGGAGGAATTGGTGCAGGAGCCGATGCATACCTGATCGACCTTCACGTCTTTCAGCGTCTCCACGGCCACCACGTTGTCCGGGCTGTGGGGACAGGCGATCATGGGTTTCAGGGTGCTCAGGTTAATGTCGATGATCTTATCGTACTCCGCGTCCGGGTCGCTGGACAGGGGAACGTAGTCCTCTTCCCTGCCCTGCGCGGCCAGAAACTTTCTCGTGACCTCGTCGGAGGGGAAAATGGAGGTGGTCGCGCCCAGCTCCGTACCCATGTTGGTGATGGTGCCCCGCTCCGGGACGGACAGGGTGGCAATGCCCTCGCCGCCCCACTCGATGATCGCGCCCACGCCGCCCTTGACGGAGAGGATGCGCAGCAGCTCCAGCGATACGTCTTTGGCGGTGACGTAGGGTCTGAGCCTGCCCGTCAGGTTCACCTTGTACATTTTGGGCATGGTGATATAATACGCGCCGCCGCCCATGGCCACCGCCACGTCCAGTCCGCCCGCGCCGAAGGCCAGCATACCGATGCCGCCGCCGGTGGGAGTATGGCTGTCAGAACCGATGAGGGTCTTGCCTGGCTTGCCGAAACGCTCCAGATGCACCTGATGGCAGATGCCGTTGCCGGGGCGGGAGAAATACACGCCGTGCTTTGCGGTGACGGTCTGCAAATAGCGGTGGTCGTCGCTGTTCTCAAAGCCGCACTGGAGGGTGTTGTGATCGACGTAGGCGATGCTCATTTCCGTTTTCACTCTGGGAATACCCATGGTCTCGAATTCCAGATAGGCCATGGTGCCGGTGGCGTCCTGCGTCAGGGTCTGGTCGATGCGCAGCGCGACCTCGCTGCCGGGGGTCATGTCCCCGGAGACCAGATGGGACGCAATGATTTTCTGTGCGATTGTCTTACCCATGATTTTTGAATCCTCCCAACATGTGCTTTTTCGCGTTTTCGATATGCTTTGCCATGAGGCTCTCCGCAAGGTCGGCGTTGCCGGAAGCCATGGCGTCCAGAATTGCCCTGTGTTCCTTCCGGGTGTTGATGGTGCGCGACCAGTCCTCCATAGAGATGCGGCGGTAACGCCGGGTCTTCCGGTGCAAGGGGAGCAGCGTGTCCACGATGACGGTACGCTTGCTTAAGTAGCAGATCGTGTCGTGGAACTGTTCATCCACCTGCCGCAAAAGCTCAGCGTCTCCCTTGTCAAAGTAAAAATCCTGAAGGTCTGCGATATGGGTCAGCCGGGCAAGCCCCTCGGGAGTCATGTTCTTCGTTGCGTAGTAGGCGGCAAGCCCCTCGATGCGCTGGCGGATGTTCATGATGTCCTCCAGATCTTCCTCGGTGATGCCCACCACCCGGGAGCCTTTTCCGGTGTCCTCAATGAGCCGTTCCTGTTCCAGACGGCGCAGCGCCTCCCGGATGGGGGTACGGCTGACGCCCAGCTGGTCAACCAGCTTCAGTTCCGTCAGTATCTCGCCCCGGGGGTAGACGCCCTGAATGATGTCGTTCTCCAGCTTCTCGAACACCTGATCCGCCAGAGACGTGGTTTTGAACTGATTCATATTCTTTTCCTTACCCTCTTTCAGCAAAGTCAGGGGCAAGCTGCCGTATTTTCTCTTTCAGCTCCCGTTCTGTCATGACCGTCTGGCGGCCGTCCTCATACTGCTGGTCTACCCATTCCTTCATGGCGATCACCAGCGGCGACTTTTTGTCCAGCTTCTCGCCGTCTTCCAGACCGTAGGTCTGGTTGATCCAGTAGGCGACGCCCGCAAGGCCGGAGGTTTTGCTGATCTGCACCGTGGCGGGCTTGTTCAGGATTTTCTTGGTATCGAAAATGGTGTAGATTTCCTCGTCCTTCATCAGGCCGTCGGCGTGGACGCCCGCCCGGGTGACATTGAAAGCGCTGCCCACAAAGGGCGTCATGGGCGGGATATTGTAGCCGATCTCGTTTTTGAAGTAATCGGCGATCTCGGTGATGACCGTGGTGTCCATGCCGTCAAGCGACCCCCGCAATGACGCGTACTCGAATACCATGGCCTCCAGAGGCACATTTCCCGTCCGCTCGCCGATGCCGAGCAGGGAGCAGTTGACCGCGCAGGCGCCGTAGAGCCATGCCGTGGAGGCGTTGGCTACGCCCTTGTAAAAATCGTTGTGGCCGTGCCATTCCAGATGCTCGCTGGGGACGTCGGAATAGTGCTGCAAGCCGTAGATAATGCCTGCCACGCTTCTGGGAAGCGCCGCCTCGGTGAAGGGAACGCCGTAGCCCATGGTGTCGCAGGCGCGAATCTTCACCGGCACCCCCGCTTCCCGGCTCAGCCGCTGCAATTCGTTGACGAAGGGCACCACGAAGCCGTAGAAGTCCGCCCGGGTGATGTCCTCCAGATGGCAGCGGGGAATGACTCCGGCATTGAAGGCTTCCTTCACCGTGGCAAGGTAATAGTCCATGGCCTGTTTTCTCGTCATCTTCATTTTCTTGAAGATGTGGTAGTCCGAGCAGGAGACCAGAATGCCGGTTTCCTTGATGCCAAGGTCATGCACCAGCTGGAAGTCTTCCTTCGTCGCCCGAATCCAGCTGGTGATCTCCGGGAATTTGAGGTCCAGCGCCATGCACTTTTCGATGGCCTCCCGGTCTTTTTTGCTGTATATGAAAAATTCCGTCTGGCGGATGATGCCGTAGGGGCCGCCCAGCTTGCTCAGCAGCTTGTAGATGTTTACGATCTGGTCAACGGAATACGGCTCCACGGACTGCTGACCATCCCGCAGGGAGGTGTCCGTGATCCAGATCTCCTCAGGCATGGACATGGGCACCCGGCGGTGGTTGAACGCCACCTTGGGAATGGTGCCGTAGGAATACACATCCCGCTGCAAATTCGGTTCCGCCACATCCTGAAGGGAGTATTTGTAGGATTTCTGCTCCAACAGGTTGGTCTTACTGGAAATCTCTAGCATATAGGAAGCCCCTTTCCGCTTTCTTGTCTTAATGTATACAATTATACAGCTGTACATTTATCTGTCAATGCACAAATACAGCAAAAAAACGGTCTGCCGCAGCAGACCGTTTGGTAATCTTTTTTCTTAGCCAAGCATCACGTCCAGAAGCATCATCACAGCAAAGCCCAGAATGATGCCCATGGTGGCGCAGTAGGGCTGCTCTTTCTGATTCTGCTGACACTCCGGTATCAGCTCATGTACCGCAACCAGAATCATCGCCCCGGCGGCAAAGGCAAGGGCATAAGGCAGGATCGCTTCCACCGTCACCACCAGCAGCGCGCCGATCACCCCGGAAACCGGCTCCACCAGACCGGAAGCCTGCCCCAGCAGGAAGCTTCTGCGCCGGGAGTAGCCCTCCCGCCGTAGCGGCACGGACACCGCCGCCCCCTCCGGGAAATTCTGCAAGCCGATGCCCACGGCAATGGACACCGCCCCCATCAGCCCATCCGGGCTTGCGCCGGTCCCCAGCGCCCCGAAGGCCACGCCCACGGCAAGCCCCTCGGGGATATTGTGCAGGGTGATGGAAAGCACCAGCATGATAATGCGGTTCATGCGTTCTCCGGGCATTCCCATGCCCTCTCTTTTTCTGGCAAAGCAGACGGTCTTATCCGACCCCCACAGGAACAGCGCCCCCAGCAGGAACCCGGATACCGCCACAAGCCACGCAGGTGTGTTCCCTACGGCCTCCGCCCGCTGAATGGCGGGCTGTAACAGCGACCAGAAGCTGGCCGCGATCATCACGCCGGCAGAAAAGCCCAACATAAGATTCAGCGCTCTGGCACTGGGGGATTTGAAAAAGACCACCGTGGCAGCGCCAAGTGCCGTCACAAACCAAGTCCCCAGTGTCGCCGCCAGCGCCAACCAGACATAATATTCCACATCGCACCTCCCGTAACCATTATAGTATCCGGGTGACGATTTGGTGCATGTGTTTGTCGAAAAAGCCGCTTAGAAACTACCTTTCCAGCCTGGAAATCAGTGCCGTGCCGTTTTCCCGCAGCCATTTCCGCTGGATTTCATAATCCGGCATGACCCGCCCGACCTCCGCCCAGAAGCGGGCGGAGTGGTTCATCTCCTTCCGGTGGCACAGCTCGTGGACGACCACGTAGTCCAGCACCTCCGGCGGCGTGAGCATCAGCAGGCAGTTAAAGTTGAGATTTCCTTTACTGCTGCAGCTTCCCCACAGGGTATGCTGACTGCGGATGGTGATCCTGCCATAGGTCACACCCACCAGCGGTGCAAAATGCGCGACACGTTCCGGGATTGTTTGCCGCGCCTGCCGGGCAAGCACCTGCAGCTGCTCATCCGTAAACACGGGAAGCCGCGCCGCGGCAGTCCGCTTTTCCAGATGCTTTTCAATCCAGCCGGATTTGCTTTCCACGAACCTGCGAATATCCGCATTGGACATCCGCCGGGGGCACCGCACCAGCACCTCGCCGCTTGGGGCTATCTGCACCGAAATGGTTCTGCGGCTGCTGCGGATAACGCGGTATGGGATATTGTATTTTTCCACTTTATCGTTCATAATTCCTTCAAATAATCTCATTTTACTCCTTTTCCAGAATTTACAGCTTGAAAATTGATTACAAACCGGTTACAATCCTTTTGTCTTCGCGAGGCAAATACTGAAACAGGAGGTTGGCAAGATGTTCTTTTTTAATTGCAACACCAACAATTCTGATTGCAGCTCCATTTGGCAGCTGCTGAGCCGGATGTGCGGTTTCGGCTGCTAAGGAAATTTTGTAGCCTTGGGCGATCCCGTGTTCCACGGGGTCGCCTTTATCAAATCCAAAACGCAGTACCGGTGATATTCCGGTACTGCGTTTTCTAGCGTTATACCCCGCCGCGGATCTCCAGCAGCTTGCCCTTGAGGTCGTTCTCCATTTTTGCCATTTCCGCTTCGGCGGCAATGCGCTTCTCCCGGCCTTCGGACTGGATCTTCATTACGTCGTCCAGCGTCTGGATCAGCTCGGCGTTGGTCTTTTTCAGGGTTTCGATGTCCACAATGCCCCGCTCGGCTTCCTTGGCGGTCTCCACGGACGCCATGTGCAGCTTCTCGGCGTTCTGTTTCAGCAGGGCGTTGGTGATGTCGTTGACCTGGCGCTGCGCCTGCGCGGCCTCGTTGGAATGGGCAATGCCCAGCGCCAGAACCATCTGATTCTTCCACAGGGGGATGGTGTTCATCAGCGTGGTCTGAATCTTCTCCACCATCACATTGTCATTGTTCTGGATCATGCGGATCTGAGGCGCGGTCTGGATAGAAATGGTGCGGGTCAGCTCCAGATCATAGATCTTCTTCTCAAACCGGTTGCACTTGTCCGCCAGATCTTTTGCCGCCTGCGCGTCCTCCGCAAGTCCGGTGGCCCGCGCCGTGGCTTCCAGCTCCTTGAGCTTGCCTTCCCGTACCTCCTGCAGCTTCTTCTTGCCCGCCAGAATGTACATGGTCAGCTCCTTGAAGTAGGCAAGGTTCTGCTCGTACATCTTATCCAGCATCGCGGAATCCTTCAGCAGCCGTACCTGATGCTGCTGGAGGGCGTCGCCGATCTTCTCCACGTTGACCTCCGCCTTGGCGTAGCGGCTCTTCATGACCTCCAGCTTGTTCGCCTGCTTGCGGAAGAAGCCAAGGAAGCCCTTTTCCTCCTCGGCGTCGAAGCCTTTCAGCTCGCCCACCACGTTGACGATCAGGTCGCCCACCTCGCCCAAGTCCTGCGTGCGCACATTGGCGAGGGCAGCGTCGGAGAAATCGGCCATTTTCTTCTGGGTTCCCGCGCCGTACTGCAAGATCTGGGCAGTGTTCTCCACGTCGATCTTCTGGGCAAAATCATTGACCATCTGCTGCTCCTGAGGGGTCAGCACCGGCTCGGCAACCTTGGGCTGCTGTAACTGCGTCTCCTCGGCCACGACCAGCTTAGGTGTGTTTTCCAGCTCCGGCTCCAGAGTCAGGCTGGGGATGGGGGCGGATTCGTTCATATCTTTGTATTCTGCGTCCATAATTGATCTCCTCTTCCAGTAATATGGTTATTTCTTACAGCGTCTGCTGTTTCTTCACTTGGGACAGGCCGTCCTCCGTCAGTCCCTCCTGCGCGAGCAGGGTGTTGAGGACGGAAATGTCGCTGGAAACGTCCATGGCGGAATCCCGGAACAGGTCGTCCAGCAACTTCTCAAAGGCCAGATTCAGCGTATCCAGCGTGGCCTCAATTTCCTTCTTGGAAGCCTGAATGTTTTCCCCCTGCACGGGCTGGGCGTCCATGTCCGCGTAGGCGTTCAGGAGCTTCACCGTCATGGGCAGGTAGTAGTCCATCAGCTTCTTCAGGTCGGGGACCACCTCCGGATGCGCCTCCGCCCGCTCAAAGATACGGCGGACGATCAGCTCCATCCGGGAGATTTTCTCAGAAATTTCCTCCCCGGGAATGGCGTCGTTGCAGGCGCGTATCTGGGCGATGAAGGCGTTGCCCCGATCCAGAACCTCCTGCACCTGCGGGTCATGGGGGCTGGACACCTTCGGGGCGCTGGCGGCGGCCTCCTGCCGCTGACGTTCTTCCAGAGCCAGACGGCTCTGCTCATAATGCCGGTAGGTCTCGTCGCTGGTGATGAGGCAGGTTTCCTCCCTGTCCATATGCCCTTCCAGAAACAGCCCCTTGTTGATCATCTTCTGCAATTCCCTGCGGACGAACTTCACGTTCTTTCCAACGCTCCGCGCCAGCCGCTCCAGCGTGCAATGGGTGCTCTCCCCAAGGGTTCTTTTGTACATCTTGAACCGGCTGACCCATCCCAGCTTGCGGATGCCGCTGACGATCAGCCACGTTCCGGCAACGACGCCGCCAACCGTGATCACGGTAGACGCGATTCCAAGACCAATTCCCATGATCAGCCTGACCAGCAGGGAAATAAGCGATATGAACCCGGTGAGCAGCGCCAGACCGCCGCCTACGATCTTCACCAGTCCTACGGCAGTCTCGCCGCCGGTTCCGGCATAAAGCACGGGAAGGTCTTTCTTTTCTTCCACGACCGTGGCCTCGACCTCCCGGTAAACGGGTCTGGCAGGCGGGGTCGTGGGACGGGCGGCGGCTTCCATCGCCTTGCGGACGGCTTCGCTTCCCATATCTACGGCCTTGCCCACGGCCTGACTGACCGTCTGGTTCAGCTTCTGAAAGTCCCGGGAATTGACGGCTCTGTCCACAATGTCCTGAATGCTTCTTCCAAGATCGTCCCAGTCCTGATTTTTATTTGCCATACGATCCTCTCCAAAAAATATTCTCTATCATTATAGCGTGATTCCGCGAAAAAAACAAGCGATATGAAAAAAATAAGCAATCCTTTCCCCGCCGCCGCAAAAATCGTTTCCTCGCCCTTCTGCCGTTCAGCGGTCAAAAATGACCGTTGAACGGATTTTTCAACATTTTTGGGTTCTTTTGTGCTATAGTGTAAGCGCAAGGAGGTGCCCCATGAGATTCAAGCTGATTATTGATAAAACGCAGGAGGAAACGGTGGTCGCTACCGTCCATGAGCGAAGCCGTCTTACCGACGAAATGGAGCAGCTCGTCCTGCGGCACGACGGCTCCGACCGGGTCGCCGCCTACACCGAGGACGGTATGCGGATGCTCCCCTTCTCCGATATCGAGTGCATCACCGTTCTGGATGGGAAGACCTATGCCGTTACACGCAGCGGCGAACGCTGCCGCTTAAAGCTGCGGCTGTACGAGCTGGAAGCCATGCTTCCCGCGTCCTTCATCCGCATCAACAAATCGGCGCTTGCCAACGAAGCCCACTTGGAGCGCTTCACCGCTTCCTTCAACGGCGCGGTGGACGTCGTCTTCCGAAGCGGCTACCGGGAATATGTTTCCCGGCGGTGCTTCGCAGAAATCAAAAGGAGGTACGATCACGTATGAAGCAATATTGTCTGACATTTCTGAAACGAGGTCTGCTGGCCGCTTCCGGCGGGCCGCTGATCCTCGCCATGATCTACGGCATTCTGGGTGCCAACGGGCAGGTCACTTCCCTCGCCCCCGGAGAGGTCTGCATGGGGATCGTGACCGTGACGCTGCTGGCCTTCATCGCGGCGGGCATCGGCGTCGTCTATCAGATCGAGCGTCTGCCGCTGCTCTCCGCTACGGCAATTCACGCCGGAGCGCTGTATCTGGATTATCTGCTGATCTATCTGCTGAACAACTGGATCCCCCGGGACTGGGCATTTATCGGCGTCTTTACCCTATGCTTCGCGGTGGGCTACGCCCTAATCTGGGGAATCATTCTGCTTTCCATCCGGCACAGAACCAACCGTATCAACCGCCATCTGCGGGGAGGAAAATGATGAGAAAACCGTTTCTTGACAATCTGCGCTACGGCATCGTGCTGTCCGTCGCAGTGTATCACGTATTTTACCAGTTCAACAGCGTCGGTGTCATCACCAACGTACTTATCCCCGGCATTCCGGCGCTGGACGCGCCGCTGTACGTGCTGTACCCATGGTTCATGGCGGCACTTTTCATGATCTCCGGCATCTGCGCCCGGTACAGTCTGGAAAAGCAGACGGGAAAGCAATACCTGAAAGGCAAAGTCCGCCGCCAACTGATTCCCTCCATCGCCATTATCTTCCTCATCGGGTGGAGCACCGGCTGGGTCACCGACCAGTACGCAAACATTTTTGGCGGCGGTCAGGTTCCGGGGTTTGCCAAATATCTTGTGTGGTGCATGTCCGGCATCGGGGTACTGTGGTTTCTCCACGAACTGCTGCTGTGCGAGGTGGTGCTGGTGCTGATTCGGAAGCTGGACAAAAAAGACCGGCTGTGGCAGCTGGGCGGCAAGGCGAATTTTCCAGTCATCTGCCTTCTGGTGCTCGGCCTGTGGGGCAGCGCCTATGTTCTGAACACCCCGGTGATTGAGGTTTACCGCAACGGATTTTACCTGTTCTGCTTTCTCGCGGGCTACATTCTGTTCTCCCATGAACATATTCAGGCTCTGCTTGCCAAATGGGCGCCCTATCTGTTGGCTCTGAGCGTAGGATTGGCCGTCGTCTACACGGTGCACTTCTGGGGGCAGAATTACGCGGCGCTTGACAATCTGAAAGCCCCCCTTACCAATTTCTACGCCTGGTTTGCCTGCCTTGCAGTGCTGGGCGCGGGGAAGCGTTGGCTGGACAAGGAAACCGCCTTCACCCGGTACATGGCCAGCCGCAGCTTCGGCATTTACGTTCTGCACAACCCCCTGCTGGTGCTGCTGGCCTGGGCGATGGATAAGCTGCTCCATTTCCCCGTGTGGAGCATGTATCTGCTTCTGCCGGCGCTGCTGGCGCTGCTCCTGCCGCCGTTGATCGCGCTTATCAAGCGCATTCCCGTCCTGCGCACATTGGTGCTGGGCGAAAAATAAAAAATCCGCGCCACGGTTCATGCAAACCGTGGCGCGGCGTTTTTTGGTTACTCGATGCAGATCCGATTGTTCTCGGGCAGCTTCTTCTGTCCGGCCTTCGGCACATCCAGTGTCAGGATACCGTTCTCAAACTTGGCGGACACCTCTTCGGGCTTCACATCGCCCACGTAGAAGCTGCGGCTCATGGAACCGGCGTAACGCTCCCGGCGGATGTAGCGACCCTTCTTGTCCTCCTCATCCTTATCAAGACCCTTTGCGGCCTGAATGGTCAGGTAGCCATTGCTCAGGTCAATGCTGATCTCGTCCTTCTTGAAGCCGGGCAGATCGACCGCCAGCTCATAGCCGTCTTCCTTCTCCCGGATATCGGTCTTCATCAAATTCTTGGCGTGCTTGCCATACAGGGGGCTGCGACCCTCCGAGACGTTCATCATGCCAAAGGGATCGTTAAAGAAATCATCAAACAAATCTTCTCCAAAAATGCTGGGCAACATAAGTCATTCCTCCATTCAAATCTTCTATGTTCCCTGCGGAGGGGCTTTCTTTTTTTCGCCCCTCTTTTTGGTACGCCTACACTATACCACGATTTTTAGCACTGTCAAGGTCTGAGTGCTAAAGTTCATAAAAAGATAAAAATGCGTTCACAGAATATGCGATTTCTCCGGCAGATATCCGGAAACCTCCCCGTAGAACGAGAAAAGCGAAAGGAACCCCCTTTCGCTTTTCCCGCTTTTCTATACCAGCGGCGCAAACAGCCGCAGAATGCACTGCCACATCCGCAGAATTGCCCCGCTTCCGGTGCTGTAGCGCTGAGTGACCTCGGTACACTGGGAGAACAACACGTCAAAATCCCGCGCCATGTCGCCAATCGCGTCACAGCCGTAGAGCAGAACGTCGTTCTCGAAATGGTGATACAGGCTCCGGTAGTCAAAGTTCGAGCTGCCTATGGAGGCGATCTTCCCGTCGCACAGGCACTGCTTTGCATGGCAGAAGCCCGGCGTATACTCGAAAATCCGCACGCCCTGCCGGGCAAGGCCGGAATAATAGGAGCGGGTGATGGCAAATACCACTTTTTTGTCCGGAATTCCCGGCGTAATGATCCGCACGTCCACACCCCGTTTGGCCGCAAGGCGCAGCGCCCGGCTCATTTCGTCGGTGATGATCAGGTACGGTGTAGTGATATACAGCGTCTTTTCCGCCTGAGCGATCAGATTCAGATAGACATTTTCCGCCGTGCGCTCCTCCGACAGCGGGTTATCGTTGAAGGGCTGCACGAACCCCTCCGACGTTACCTTGTGACAGATGTTGAGGTAGCGTGCGAAGTCCTCGTCTTCCTTGGTCGTCACGTTCCACAGCTCAAAAAACGACGCCGTCAGGCTCCGGACCGCCTCGCCCTCCAGCCGAAGGCCGGTGTCCTTCCACACCCCGTAGGGCCGGGCACGGCCAAAGTATTCGTCCGAAAGGTTGTAGCCGCCGATATAGCCCACCTTGCCGTCGATGACCGTAGTCTTCCGGTGATCCCGGTGGTTCAGGAACAGGTTAACCACCGGCACAGCGGGGTTGAACACCCTGCAGCGGATGCCGTCCTCGCTCAGCCCTCTGGCAAAGCGCAGATTTACAAAGCCAAGGCTGCCGATGTCGTCGTACATCAGCCGCACCTCGACCCCCTGACGCGCCTTGCGTACCAAAATTTCCCGTATCTCCTGAAAGGCCGAATTGTCCGCCACGATGAAATATTCCATGAAGATGAATTTCTCTGCCTTTTCCAGATCCGCTTTCATGGCTTCCAGCGTCTCCGCCCCGTCGCCCAGATAGCGGACGCTGGTATTTTCGTACACAGGCCAGTTTTCATGGACGGAAAGATAGTGAAACTGGTTGCCGGCAGCGCGGTTTTCCGATTCCAGCCGCGCCAGAACTGCCTCGTCCTGGGGAAGGCTCCCATCCATTTTCTCCCGGAAGCGGCGGATACGCTTCCCCGCCCTGCCCGGGTCGCCCAGAATGTCGAACAGCAGAAACAGGCTCAGGCCCATCACCGGAGCCGCCAGAATCAGCATGATCCACGGCATTTTCATGGCAGTAGAAGTGTGTCTGCCGTACAGGCGAAGCACCACCACGATGCTCAACAGGTTGACGCACGCGGATATCCAAGCGGAGTGGGCGTTCAGCTTCACCGCCATGACAATCAGCCATGCGATCTGAATGATAATGGCCAGTCCCACGAACGCGATTCTTGGGATGCTGTTGCGTTTACGACCTCTGCTCATTCCGCACCTCCTTTTTCCTTCTCTTCGTTCTCCTCGTCCAGTTCCCGCCAGAGCTCGTCCGCCCGCCGTTGGTTCTCCATCGCCACGTCAATGCCCTCGGTGCTGTCCTTGCTGAAAATGATCCGCAGCGTCAGGATAATCAGCCGGATGTCCAGCAGCGGCGAATAGTTTTCAATATACATCATGTCCAGACGCAGCTTGTCGTAGGCGCTGGTGTTGTATTTTCCGTAGATCTGGGCATAGCCCGTCAGGCCGCCCCGCACCTTCAGACGGTAGCAGAATTCCGGAATTTCCTTGGAAATCTCGTCCGCGAGGCACTTTCTCTCCGGCCGGGGGCCGACGATGCTCATGTCACCTTTCAAAATGTTGATCAGCTGGGGCAGCTCGTCCAGACGGGCGGCACGGATGACCTTGCCCACCTTCGTGATTCTGGGGTCGTCCTCCGAGGCCAGCACCGCGCCGGCGTATTTTTCCGCGTCCACGATCATGCTGCGGAACTTGAGTATCTCAAATTCCCGCCCGCCCCGGGTCATCCGTTTCTGCTTGTAGAACACCGGGCCGCCATCCTCGATTTTAATAGCAGCTGCGATAATGAGCATGACCGGCGCGGCGGGAATCATGGCAATGCCGCAGAGCACCAGATCCATGGCACGCTTGATGATGCGCTGCATGGGGGTCAGGCCGGTGCCCTTCACCATGAGCAGCGGGGTGTCGAACAGCGTATTGTTCTTCGCCCCCCGGAGCATGATGTCCGTGAGTTTGGGGGCGACGTAGGTACGGATGCGGTAGCGGTAGCAATATTTCAGGATATCGTTGCGGATCTGGGCGGGAATGTCCGTGAGGATGACCGCGTCATGCCTGCGGGTCTCCTTGCACACTGCCTCCAACCCCTCGTCAATGCTCATCAGCTTGCTGACATTATATTTATCCCGGCGGGAGTCCATCTTGATCTTCAGCCCGATGCCCCGCTTGTTGCCGTACACCAGCAGCATATCGTGTGGGGCATACAGCTTATAATACAGCTCCGTGTACACATAAATCAGCACCACCGCCACGACGATCTCCGCCAGGAGCAGCAGGAGCATCGGCCCCACGGCGATCATGGCATTGGCGATCAGGCACAGCTGGAAGTATGTGAGAAAATTTACCACAAACAGGGAGATCACCTGTCCGATGATCAGATCGAGCCTGTGGAGCTGCCCGAACAGGGTGCAGTCGGAGTTCAGGAACATGACGTACAGCAGCGCCCCATAGACGCCCATCAGCACATATTTGCCCTTGTATACAAAATGTTCGATTTCGTATCCCTTGCGGAACGCGCCGTAATACAGCAGGGTCATGACCACTACTTCCAGCAGCGTTTCCGCCGCCCGGACAAGTCCCTTGGTGTCCTCATATGCGCCGCGGCTCAGCTTTCTCATTGATAATACACGTCCTCTATGCAAAATATGACACAATTCCAAGAAAATATACTTTTTGCTATCATACCACACCCATCAAAAGAAAGCAACCCCGGAAACGAAACCGGTCGTTTCCGGGAACCCCGCCTCAAATAATGAAATTTTCTCTTTACAAATCCAACATTTTCTGATACAATCATTCCTGTTCTGTGGCCCGGTGGTGCAGTCGGTTAGCACGCCAGCCTGTCACGCTGGAGGTCGACGG
>ERZ773241.2643-NODE-2643-length-13837-cov-27.419097_pt1 | contig 13837 bp, 10 predicted proteins | sample MGYA00580989_ERZ773241 | MGnify/ENA primary metagenome ERZ773241 (study PRJEB29015, sample SAMEA2737804) | human gut metagenome | biome: human gut; feature: human-associated habitat; material: faeces | place: China | collected 2012 ...
GCCGCCGGAGCGGTGCTTAAGCCGTAAGGCGGGAATTGTGCGGTGTTGCCTTAAATAATTCTCCCAAATGTGTTAAAAATAGTACAAAGAGATAATTCTGTCCCATTATACCATGTTAAGCAGGTGAATACAATCTACAACCCCAAAAACCTGACGATGCAAAAACAAAACCCCAGGCAAGCCAGCGGCGCTGCCTGGGGGAAATGTACTGTAATACCAGAGATAAAGCAGGCTGTGGTTCAGCCGCGCTTCATGCGGCCCAGCAGCAAATAATACCCCGCCCAGTCCAGCTTGCCGAACAGGGGGCTCTGCGTGCGCGCAGCTTCGGACAACATCCATAGCAGACGTAAGCTGTTCCAGCGGCAGGGCAGGTAATAGGGGCTATAACAGTGCTCATGGCGCATTGTATCCAGCAGGCTTTTCAGCCATGGACTTTGCAGCGCGGTGCGGGCTTTGGCGCGGCGTGCGGGCATGGTGTCGGGGTCCCGCCGCAAAATGTCCGCGGCACCCTCCGCCAAAACCTGCAATTCCGCGCGGTGCAGCGGCAGCATATCCTGCGGCGGGCAGGCAGCAACGGTGCAGGCGGCGTTCAGCTTGGCAAAATGCTTGGGCCAAATTTCGCAGTAATTGGCGTGGTACTTGGTGGAAAGGGTGCCGGTGCGGCTGCAATCGTAAAAGGTCAGGGCACTTTCCAGCACAAGGTAGCTGAAATCCGGCTGGCAGCGCCCCAGCAGAGCCAGATAATCCAGCACAAACTGCAAATCTTCGCCAAGGGTATAAGCCTGGTCAAAGGCAAGCTGCCGGGCGTATGTGCGCCGGTAAAGCTTGTTCCACGGCATGGCGATCAGGCAGTCCAGGTGCAGGCGGGCCAGGTCGCTCTGTTGGGCCGGGTGGGCTACTGTGGTTACAGGGGTGGTATCGTCCGGCTGCATGGTGTAGTGCCAGAGCACAAAAGCGTTGGGGGCAGCGGCCTGTGCCGCAAGGGCGGCGGCCAAAGCGCCGGGGCGCAGGGCATCGTCACTGTCCAAAAATACAATATACTCGCCGGTGGCGGCCCGTAGCCCGGCATTGCGCGCGCCGGAAACCCCGCGTTCCCTGCGGTGCAGTACCATCACACGGGAATCCTTTGCTGCGTAAGCGTCACAAATTTCGCCGCTGCGGTCTGGACTTTGATCGTCCACCAAGATCAGCCGCAGCCCGCCCGGCAACTGCTGGGTCAGCACACTTTCGATGCAGCGGGGCAGGGTGGCTTCCGCCTTGTATACCGGAACGATCACACAGATGACGGGCTGTTCCATAGGTGACCTCCAAAATCGTACACAATGCGTACAAAATCATCATAAAAGCGTGCAGAAGAATAGCGCTGTGCCGTCTTTGCACCGGCGGCGCTCATCTGGGCGCGCAGATCCGGGTGTTCGTACAGCATGCGGATGGCAAAGCTCAGCTGCCCGGCTACATTGCCGTCACGGTCCACCAGCACGGCCTGGCTGCCATCCAGATATTCCGGCATACCGCCGCTGCGGGTGGCAAGCACCGGTCGGCCGCAGCCCATGGCTTCCACCGCCACAAGCCCGGCGGCTTCCTCCACCAAGGTGGGCACGCAGACAAGGTCCGCCAGGCGGTAATATTCCGGCATCGAATCATTGGGCACATAGCCAGTAAAGCGCACCCGGTCGCCAAGGGTCTCGGCCTGCTGTTCCAACTTGCGCAAAAACGGGCTTTGCTGGGTACGGCCAAAAAACGGGCTGCCCACAATCAGCAGCTTGATGCGCGGGTCATGGATATTCTCCATCGCTTCCAACAGCTTGTGGATGCCCTTATCCGGCTCCAGGCGGCCGCAGAACAGTACAACAAAATCTTCCGGCGCAAAGCCGAGGGAAGCCCGCAGCGCAGCATCCGCCGGGCCGGGCACAAAGCGGGCGGTATCAATGCAGTTGTGCAGGATGTAGGCATGCTTGCGGTCCAGCTCGCTGGTTTTGAGGTAATCATCGCGGATAAACTCGCTCAGGGCCAGAATACCGCCGTAAATGGCGTCCATCTCATGGCTGCAGCTGGTCTGGCCGTGCAGGTGGGCCAGGCAACGCCGCTTGCCGAACATTTTGCTGATGGCGCTGCACTGGGTCAGGGTGCCGCCCTCCGCCACAATCAGGTCCGGCGTGGGCAGCTCCAGTGCAAGGGAAAGCTGAACCTTTTGATACCACGGGTCATACGGGGCGGCAACGCCAAAGCAGCGCTCCAGAAACACCATGGGGTAATACCGGCGCACGCCGCGGGGCTTGGCAACGTACAGCATTTTGGTGTGCTGCAGCCCTTGTGCCTGGGCGGCGGCTTCCGGGTCCGGGATGCTGGCGCACAGCAGGTCCAGCTTGCCCGCCCGTTCATTTTCACGGATCAGGTGGGTGACAAGGGTTTCCACCGCGCCGCCCTGCACGGCAGGAACCGGCAGCTCCGGCGGCGGAACCAGCAAAATGCGCGGTTTGCGCGGTGTATTCGGCGAGCGCAGCGGCAAAATGGACAACCCCTTTTTTCGTTGGTTTGAAAGTTTGATGTGGACGGAAAATTAGTTAGGAGTTAGGAGGGAGGAGTTAGGAGTTTAATTAGGAATGGGGCAGGTAAAGAATAATTAAAAAAGAATAAAGAATAATGGTGGTGGACCGCGGCGCGCAGCGCCGCTCAGGAAATATTAGGTTTTGGAATGTTTGAAAGTGCGTGATGAGCGGCAAAATATTCCGTAGGGCGCGATGCCCTCATTGCGCCGGGGAGAAACGCAAAATGGTTATCGCAAACCTAAAAATTATTTGTAGGGGACGATGCTTGCATCGTCCCGTGGCCGTTTGTCCCATATACAATCCTTGGAAAAACGCTATGACATTAGGTCAGCGGGCGCACAATATGCACCCCTACGGTCTCTATGGGGAAAACGCGTGCTTCAATATGTTTTGAGCGTATTTTGTTTACCCGTTCGCTATCCAATCCCTATTTTTATTCTTATATTCTATTAAAGTTTTTTCGCCGAAGCCTTTTTTTCAAAAAAGGCTGGAAAGAAAGGCTGGAAAGCTTCCGTAAACAATCACTTTGCCGGGCAAAGGCTTTCGGCGGGCATCATGGCCCAGCGGGCGGCGGAAAGCTTTTCGGTCATCTTCATGTGGCGGCAGTTGGGCAGGTAGCTGATCAACCCCTGCATCAGAAACTGCTCCTTGCTGATGGCCTTGACCAGCTGAGGCTCCGGGTTCTGGCGTACCTTGGCGCACAGGAAAAGATACCGCCGCCAACAGGCAGCATAAGCCGAATCAATCACCGAACGGTCCGCGCCGTTCTCGACATAAAAGCGGTACCGGTCAGCCAGGCCGTCCACCGCGTCAAATGCGCCGGGTTTCAGGCTGGTGCGCATAATGCTGCCGGAACGCAGGCGGTAATTGTACAAAACGTCCGGCAGGCACACCACTTTATCGCACCGCCAGAACAGCCGGTGCGCCACAAAATCATCCTCGTGCAGACGGCCCTCCGGGTAATGCAGCAGCTTCCACACCTCGGCGCGGTAAAGCTTGTTCCATGCAACGGTGTAATAAGTGCCGTTGGGGGCATAAAAATCATTCAGCAGATCCTTGCCGCGGAACACACCTTCCTGCGTGGGCGGGGTGAACACCGGCTCCGGCAGGGGCTTGCCGTTCTCCTGTACGTCCTCCACTGCGCAGATCGCCATGTAGGCGTCGTGCGCTTCGCAGGCTTCGTACATCTTTTTTAGGTACGCCGGGCGCACCACATCGTCGCTGTCAATAAAGGCATAATAGCGGCCGCGGGCCATATCAATGCCGGTGTTGCGCGCGCCGGAAAGCCCCTGGTTCTCCTGATGCACCACTTTAATGCGGTTGTCCCGCTTGGCAAGGCGGTCACACAAAGCGCCGCTGCCATCCGTTGCGCCGTCATCGATCAGCAGCACTTCGACCGTGCCGTAGCTGGCCGGGAAATCCTGGTCCAGAATGCTCTGCACGCACTCTTCCAGCCAGGGCTCTGCGTTGTAAATGGGAACGATCACACTAACTGCAATATGTTCCATCTTGTTTTTCCCCCTCATTCCTCAGTCCGTTTTGCTACCATGCAGCTTGCCGCGGGCGTGTGCCAGCGTGTAGGTCAGCCCCGGTGCGGCGCAGAACAGCACAGCGCGCGCTTTTTCGGCACCGGGCACATGCGGGCAGCGCAGGATGTCCGGCAAAATGCTGTCCAGATGCTTTTTGTGCTTCAAAAATTCCGGTTTCAGCTTTGCCATGGCTCCGGCCTCGCTGGCCTGGCACCAGAACAGGTAAAACACCTTCCAGTACCATGCCACGGCCCATTCATAATAACCTTTATATTCGGTTTTGTCCGGCTGCGCGGCAAACCAGCCCAGCCAGTTCCAGTACATTTTCAAATCATCCAGCCGCCGCGGCGGAAACAGCACCTCGGTCATCTGGCCGCCGCGCCGCCGGTAGTGGTACAGCACGCGCGGCACACAGTAAACATACTCGCCGTCATACACGCGGTGCAGCTCGCTGGCGTCATCGCCAAAGAACATGGTTTCGTCAAAATGCACGCCTTTATCGCGGAACAGGCGGATGTCAAACAGCTTGTTCCAGCACAGCAGCCCGTAAAAGCCGCCGGTTTTAAAGGTATCCAGCAGCAGCTCCATGGCCATGTGCCGCCCGGCAATGTTGATGTTGACCCCGGCCCCCGGCACGGGCTTTTCCTGTTCGTCCACCGCGTCGGCATTGCAGGAGGCAATGCGCACATCATTTTCGCGGATGGCATTCAAAAGTGTTTCGTAGAGATCCGGATCCACCAGGTCGTCCGAATCCACAAAGCCGATGTAATCCCCGCGGGCATTGTCCAGCCCAACGTTCAAAGCGGAGGCCGGGCCGCCGTTTTCCTTGTGGAACACCCGGATGCGCGGGTCGGTTTTGGCAAGCTCATCACACAGCTCGCCGCAGCCGTTGGGGCTGCCATCCTCCACCAGCAGCAGCTCAAAGTCCGTAAAGCTCTGGGCCAGAATGCTGCGCACCGTGCGGGGGATGTAATCCTTGGCGTCATATACAGTTGTCACAATGGAAATGGTCGGGTTCGGCATGCAAAACGTTCCTCTCATAAAAAGCGGTTTTTCAGCTGGGTATAAGCGGCCAATAGCCAGGCGCTGTGCAAAAATACCCCCAGCCGGTAGGGCAGCGCCAGCAGGCGGTTGGGGTCCGCAGTCAGGCGGGCGCGCAGGGCCGCGCGGGCATCAGTATCCTGCAAAATGCGGGCAAACAGCTGCCGCCGCTGGGTAAACGGCATGCGGCCGGGGCAGCCGGTCAGCAGCCCATATTGATTTAACGCAGCACGCACCCGGCTTATTTGCACCAGGCGGTCAATTTCTGGTGCAGGCAGCTTGGCATCCGTCAAGAATGCTTCCAGCACGGGGCGGGTCACAGCCTCGGCGTCCAGCAAATCCCCCCGCAGGGAGCGGGACAGACTACCCGCAAGCATATCATTCTGATTATAGTATACACCTGCAAGGCAATAAATGGCAGAGTTTTTTTGTAAAAAAAGCAAAAACCGCAAATATTGAAGATTAAACAAAACATCTTCATTGATTTTTAAGCGTGGGTCAAACCGCAGCTTGTTCCGGCGGATCACATCCAGCCGGAACAGCTTGGGGTAGGGGGCGGCGAGGTAGCCGCTTTCAAACAGCAGCGGGTCCAGCGCATCCCCCAGCGCGGCGGGGCCGGCATAGCAGCCGGGGGCCAGCGGATTGGGGGCAGGGCCGCTGGCGCGCACCATGCCGTACAAAATCAGGCCCGGCTGCGCATCAAATGCAGCGGGCAGCGCCTGCCACAGTCCCGGCAGCAGGGTATCGTCCGCATCCACAAACAGAACCCACTCGGCACCGCTGCGGCACAGTGTATCCAACCCCGCGTTGCGCGCGGCGGATGCCCCGCCGTTGGGCTGGTGCAGTGCGGTAACGCGGGGGTCCTGGGCGGCAAGGGCATCACACAACGCGCCGGTGCCGTCCGGGCTGCCGTCCTCCACCAGCACCAGCTGCAAATTGTCCGGTGCACCCTGCAGCACGCTTTCAACCGTCTGGCGCAGCGTGTGCTCGGCCTTATAGCAGGGGATCACCACCCCAATGGCGGGCAGGCTCACAGTGTTCCCTCCCTTTGCAGGACTTTGCGGTAAATTTCAATCATCTGTGCGGTGTTTTTGGCCGCGTCATGGGTCACCCGGGCGCGGATCTGCGCGGCGGTGCCCAGCGCCGTGCCGTGGTCCGGCAGGGCAAGCACCTGTAAAATGGCCGCGCTCAGGGCGGCATCATCCCCGGCGGCACCGTACAGCATCCCCTGCACGCCGCTTTGCAGCATATCCGGGATGCCGCCTGCCGCGCTGGCCACGCAGGGCAGGCCCAGCAGCATGGCTTCGCCCAGACTATTGGGGCTGTTCTCGCTGTAAGACGGCAACAGGAAGAGATCGGCATCCAGGTAAGCCTGCCGCATGGCGGCGGCATCCAGCGGGCCGGTGTACTGCACATGGTCCGCCAGCCCCAGGCGGCGGATCAGCTGTTTGCACCAGGTCTGGTAGGGGAACATCCAGTCAATCACCGGGCGCAGCAACGGCCCTTTGTCCAGCGGGGGCCAGCCCGCCACCCGCAGCACCGCGCCGGGGTACTGCGCCAGCACGGCGGGCAGCGCTTTGAGCACGGTATGCAGGTTTTTGAGCGGGTAGTTGCCCTGGCTGAGCAGCAGCACCGGCGCTTCGCCAAAGGTGCGGGGGTGCCACACCGGTGGGGTGTAAAACTCCGGGCGCAGCGTTTCGTTGCAGGGGTAATAACTGGCCTGCGGGGCCAGCTTTTGAACGGCGGAACGGTCAAAGCTGGTGCGCCCGGTCACATGGCGGGCGTTGGCCAGCACGGCGGCTTCGCTCTGGGCAAGGGTGTCAAAACGGGTCTGGTTCACGTCCAGCAGCCCGCCCGGCACATGGCGGTCAATCAAATGCTGTGCCGCGCAGGAGTGCAGCAGCCGTGCTGGCACGCCGTCATTCAAGTGCAGGGCACAGTCAACCATCACGCCCTGAATGCCCACCAGCACCGGTATCCCCGCCGCCTGGGCCGCCTGCTGTATGGTGCGGGCGGCAGCGTACTCGGTGCCCCAGATATGGACAAGATCCGGGGCAATCTTTTTGAGCAGGGCAGAAAAGTTTTCCACACTTCCGGTGGGGAGCAGTGCAAAACTTACGCCGTTTTTGCTGCAAACGGTTAAAGTTTCCGCGCGGGCATCCACGCTGGCAACGGTAATGGCCGGGGCGTCCGGTGCGGCGGTCATGCCGCCCAGCGCGCCGGAAAGCCAACCCCCGCCGATCTCTTTTGCCTGCAAACCGCAGGCATCCGCGGCAGCAGGGATGGTGATGCTGACAAGCCAGAGTACCTTCACATTAGCCACCTCACAAATTCAGCCGCAACCGCCTGCGGCACCAGCTCAGGGAAGAGGTCACACACTTCCCCAAAGGGCAGCTGTTTACCGCACACTTCACCCAGCCAGCGGTGCAGAATATCCGCAGCATCAGCCTGGCCTTGGTGCAGCACCAGCGCCAGCGGATAGCGGGCCAGATAGGGCAGGGCAGGGTCGTTTTCGATCACGCAGAGGTGCAAAACTGGCTTGCCCGTAGCAAAATAGTCAAACAGTTTGCTGGGCAGCTGGTTGTCTGCCGCGTTGCCAAGGTTCAAAAGAACATCGGCCTGTGCCTGCATGGTGCGGGCGGTTTCGGCGGGCACGGGGCCGGGCTGTTCAAACTGTTCGCCCAATACAGCCTTGGTCTGGGCAGAGTCCGCGGCAAAGTATTGCCAGCCGCCGCCTGCCATCGTCAGGGTCCAGCCGCTGGCCGGGCCCAAGGCGCGGAAAAGTTCCAGCGCAAAGCCCGGCTCCCGCAGGCCGGGATACAAAGAACCGCAGAACACGCAGCGCTTTTTGCTGTCTGCTGCATGGTTCGGCACTGCCGCCGGGGGCACCAGACTGGGGAAATCCAGCACATGAACTTTTTCCGCCGCCGCGGCCAGCGGGGCGCCGGGGGCGTAATCCCCAACGGCCTGCCGGGTGATAAAGGCAGCGGCCAGATGGTTCAGCAGCTCCAGCTCCCGCGGGTAGCCGCCGGGGGCCTGATAATCCCGGTTGGAAGCATAGGGGTCCAGCTGCCAGATGGCCTTTTTGGCCTGTACCTGCGCGGTTTCCAGCGCAAACGCGGCGCGGTAGGGCGCACAAACAGCGCAGATCACATCAAAATGGAACGCAGCATCCAGCTTTTCCAGCTCCCGGCGGGTATCCACCACCCGGCGCGGGGCGTGCAGCACCAGCTGGCGGAACGCCGCCGCCACCGCCGTGGGGTGGCAGCAAAGCCGCGCCAGCCGCACCGGAATGGGCGAACCGCCACTGCGGCCGTTTTCCAGCGCGGCGTTCATCAGGCGCTCGTCCGCAAAGGCAAGGCAGTGCACGGTGCAGCCGGGCAGCTCCGGCTGGGGATGCAGGCCGTCCCATAGTTCCAGCAGGTGTACGGTGTGCCCGGCAGCACAAAGCACCCCTGCCAAACGCTGTGCCATCAGCACATTGGCAGAGGTTGGGTTTTCCACACTATCCAGTATAAATAAAATACGCATGGTGTTTATCCTGTGCAAAAGGAGTCAGCGCCGGTCTTTTAACATGGTACGGCACACTTTGCGCCACAGCACCGGGCAGTTGATGGTTGCCCACGCCGCCGCGCGGATGGCAAGCGGCAGCCGCGGGTTGCGGCCAAGGTTAGGGTCCTGCAGCCCGGCGCGGATGCCCACCCCCAGCTCGTTGATCTGCACGCGGTAGGCGGCGGCATCGTCCCGCCGCAAAATCATGCTGGCAAGGTAGACCAGCTTTTCGTAATAAAAGGCGTTGGCGCTCTGCTGGATGGCCGGGCTGGCATGCTCGCGGATGAACACGGCGGCCTGGCGCTGCTGGTCAATGCTTTCCGGCGGCAGGGCACGGTGGCTGGCCGAAGCCGCGTGCTGCCGGTAATGGTAGCCTGCAAAATCCACATAGGCACAGCCGTCTGCCGCGCTGAAAATCTGCCAGTTGGCCACAAGGTCTTCGTTGTAGGCAAGGCCGTTGTCCATGATCTCGGCGGTGATCAGCTCGTGGGCGTACAGCTTGTTCCATAGTCCAAAGTCCACCCGGTGGTCATGCAGCAGGGCATCCAGATGGGCGGGCGGCTGAAACACTGTGGTCTGGCTGGGCGGTGGGCTTTCCGGAGGAATATCCTCGGTAAAGCAGTCATACCGGCAGCAGGCGATCTGGCAGCGGGTGGTTTGGGCAGCGCGGTACAGCGCATCCAAAAACTGCTTGTGGTAGCAGTCGTCCGCATCACAAAAGGCAAACCACCGGGCGTTCAGGTTCAGCCCCGCGCGCACCCCGGCAGCGCGGGCGGCGGCAACACCGCTCTGGCGCTGGTGGATCACAACAAACCGGGCGTCCCGGCTTTCCCACGCGGCGGCAAGCTCGGCGCTTTCATCGGTGGAACCGTCATCCACCACAAAACAGGCGAAATCGCCAAAGGTCTGCGCAGCCAGGGATGCCAGACACTGCTGCAAAAACGCAGCGCCGTTATGTACCGGCACCACCACGGCAATGGCAGGGCCTTTGAACTGGGGCACGGTTTCACTCATGGCTGCACCTCCTTTGTATATTTCTGCGTCTGCTCCAGGTAAAATTTTTGCAGGATGCCCGCGCTGGTGTGTACATCAAATCCGGCGGCAATGGCTTTGGCCTGGGCGTTGGGGTCACGGGTCAGGTCCGCCGCGGCAATGGAATCAGCCCAGGCGGCTTCATTCTGCAAGGGCAGGTAGTGGATGTTGCCGGCAAACGCCGCGCCGGGGTCCACCGTATCGGCCACAAAGCAGGGCAGGCCGGCGGCCTGGGCTTCCACCAGCACAACGGGCAGCCCCTCAAACAAACTGGGCAGCAAAAATACATCCATGGCGTGGTACAGCGCGGCCATATCCTTGCGCACCCCGGCAAAAATTACCCGGTCGCTCAGGTTAAGCTCCTGGGCAAGGGCACGGGTGGAATCAACCAGCTCGCCGGTGCCGATCAGCACCAGCCGGGCGTTGGGCATGCGGCGGCTGACCCCGGCAAAAATGCGCAGCAGCCCGGCATGGTTTTTCTGCTCACAAAAACGGCCCACATGGCCAAACAGAATTTCGCCTTCCTGCACGCCAAGCTCAGCGCGCAGGAAGGCGCGGGCGGCGGGATCGTGGAGGGCGAACACATCGGTCATAATGCCGTTGGGCAGCACGGTGAACGGGTGTTTGCCGTACAGCATCTCCCCGGCGCGCTGGCTGCAGGCAAAGCGGTGGGTCAGGTCGTGGTCAAAGCGGGAACTCATCAGCCGGTCCAGCTGGCCCACCAGGTTGTGCTCATAGGCAGTGTTGTGGCTGTGGCCTGCCCGCACCGGCACCCCGCAGCGGCGGGCCACGGCATTATAAAACATGCCAAAGCCGCTGTAATGCCCGTGGATGACCTTGTATTCCGGGTGCGCGGTAAAAAAGGCGTGCAGGTCATGCAGGTATTTCGGAATATTATTGTCCTGCCGCACCGTCAGCTTGGTAATGTGCCCGCCCAGGGCTTCAATTTCAGCATCATAAAAGCAGGGCTTATCATAGTGGTACAAAAAGTCAAACTGTACCTGGCTGCGGTCCACGGCACGGTAGACATTCATGACAAAGGTTTCCATGCCGCCGGCATCCATGGCGGGCATGATTTGTAATACGCGGATCGGCGGCAAAGTGCGCCCCTCCTTTTACGGCTTGCCGGGGGAACATCCACCCGGCAGCGTTTGGCATTATTCCTGTTCCAGCGCTGCCTTGCAGTTCAGCAGTTCGGCCTTTGCATCGTCCGAAAGCACCGGGTATTCGTGGCAGCTCTTCTGCAAAGCATCCAGTACAATTTCGCTGACCAGGTAGCGGGTGTACCATTTCTGGTCAGCCGGGATGGCATACCACGGGCTGTGCTTGGTAGCGGTTGCGGTGATGACTTCATCAAAGGTATCCAGATATTCGTCAAAACGCATCCGCTCTTTCAGGTCGGAGCAGGAGAACTTCCAGTTCTTTTCCGGGCGGTCAATGCGCTCTAAAAAGCGCTTTTTCTGTTCGTCCTTGGAAACGTGCAGAAAGATTTTGACCACGCGGTAGCTGTTCTCGTACAGGTATTCTTCATAACTGCGGATCTGGCGGTAGCGCTTTTCAAAAAAGTCCTTCTTGCTGTCTTCCAGCACGCGCGGGGCCATCTGGTAGGTCTTTTGCAGGTCGTGGACCTGCACCACCAGAACGTCCTCGTAATAGCTGCGGTTGAAAATGGCAATGCTGCCGCGGGGCGGCAGAGCTTTGTTCACCCGCCACAAAAAGTCGTGGTGCAGTTCCTCGCTGGTGGGCTGCTTGAAGCTGGTTACCTGTACACCCTGGGGGTTCAGGCCGCCCATCACATGCTTTACGGTGCTGTCCTTCCCGGCGGCATCCAGCGCCTGCAGAATGATCACAAGGCCCTCGCGCCCATCGGCGTAAAAGGCGTCCTGCAGGGCGGCCATCTTTTCCAGGTTTTCGGCAGTTTTGGCCAGGATATCTTCTTTCTTTACATGGTCATCCTTGTTGTCGCAGGGCAGCTTGCGCAGCGCGCATGGGTGGGAACCATCAAACAAATAGCGGTCAGCCTTCATCCGGGCGGCCTCCTTTCTGCAAAAGGACAAAATTACACTCTCTCAGTATACCCGTTTTGGCCCCCATGTGCAACCGCAAGATGCAAAAAAGGCATTGCAGACGCGCGGCCCGCAATGCCTTTTTCATAATTACAAAACAAAATCAGAACGTCAGATTGCCGAACTCGGAAAGCTTCAGCTGTTCGTTGTGCTGTTCGGCCCAGTTGATGCTCCACGGGCTGCCGAACAGCAGCAGGTGGTTGCCCTTCAGGTCCTCGATGCAGCGGGTGTCGCTGGTCAGGTCCAGTGTTTTGGGGTCCAGCTCGTCCGGGTCGTTCATGATCCAGCGCAGGTGCTCATACGGCAGGGTCTGCATACGGATGTCAACGTTATATTCGTTGCGCAGGCGGTATTCCAGCACTTCCAGCTGCAGCACGCCGACCACGCCGACGATAACTTCCTCCATACCGGAGCCAAGGTCGCGGAAAATCTGGATCGCGCCTTCCTGTGCGATCTGCTCCATGCCTTTCACAAACTGCTTGCGCTTCATCGTGTCCACCTGGGTCACGCGGGCAAAATGTTCCGGTGCAAAGGTGGGGATGCCCGCAAACTGCACATGCTGCTTGCCGGTGCACAGCGTATCGCCAATGGAGAAGATGCCCGGATCAAACAGACCGATGATATCGCCGGCATAGGCTTCGTCCACGATGGCGCGGTCGTCAGCCATCAGGCTGGTGCCGGTAGCAAGCTTGATGTTCTTGCCCTCCTGCACATGGAATGCTTCCATGCCGCGCTCAAACTTGCCGGAGCAGATGCGCAAAAACGCAATGCGGTCGCGGTGATTCTTGTTCATGTTGGCCTGGATTTTGAACACAAAGCCGCTGAACTGCTCGCTGCAGGGATCCACCACATCGCCGGTGGGGGCATCCTTACGGGGCAGTGGCGGCGGGGTCAGGCGCAGGAACTCTTTCAGGAAAGGTTCCACGCCAAAGTTGGTCAGCGCGGAGCCAAAGAATACGGGGCTCAGCTGGCCGTGCTGCACAGCGTCCAGGTCAAACTCTTCGGCGGCGCCATCCAGCAGCTCAATGTCGTCAGCCAGCTTCTGGTGGTTGGCCGCACCGATCAATTCGTCCATTTCGGGTGCGCCCAGCTCGGCGGTGATCTCGTCCACCATCTTCACGCCGTTGGCGCGGCCATCGCTTTCAAAAGCCAGCACCTTGCGGGTGCCGCGGTCAAACACGCCCTTGAACTCTTTGCCGCAGCCGATGGGCCAGTTCATCGGGTAGGTTTTGATGCCCAGGATCGTCTCAATGTTTTCCATCAGTTCAAACGGGTCGCGGGCTTCGCGGTCCATCTTGTTGATGAAGGTGAAAATGGGGATATGGCGCAGGGTGCAGACCTTGAACAGCTTGATGGTCTGGGCCTCAACGCCCTTGGCGGCGTCGATGACCATGACGGCGGAATCCGCCGCCATCAAGGTGCGGTAGGTATCCTCGGAGAAGTCCTGGTGGCCGGGGGTATCCAGAATGTTGATGCACTTGCCCTGATAGTTGAACTGTAAAACAGAGGAGGTAACAGAGATACCGCGCTGTTTTTCAATATCCATCCAGTCAGAAACGGCATGTTTGGCGCTCTGCTTGCCCTTGACGGAACCGGCGGTCTGGATGGCTCCCCCGTACAGCAGCAGCTTTTCGGTCAATGTGGTTTTGCCGGCGTCCGGGTGCGAAATGATCGCAAACGTCCGGCGGCGCTCGATTTCTTCACGCAAAGTTGCCATGAAAGTCAATACTCCTTTATTCCATTGCAATGTGACTTTTTACGGTTGTCTGCTTCCGTCACATGGGGAACACTCCTCTATCACTCTGGTTTTCAGGCGGCACCTGAACTATTACAAGAAAGGTTACAAGACATACCTTTTTATTTTACTATGATTTTTAAGGGATTGCAACGCCTGATACCGGATTTTTGGCCGGTAAGGGGAGAAAAAAGCAAAATTTGATAGAAAATGCGTGGTGGGGGGGCCATCATCCCGCCGGGGGAGAAAGGCAAATGTTCGACTGTACGCCACAGATTCTAAGGCAACACCGCACAATTCCCGCCTAGCGGCTTAAGCACCGCTTCGGCGGCT
>ERZ773241.2658-NODE-2658-length-13767-cov-4.626167_pt1 | contig 13767 bp, 14 predicted proteins | sample MGYA00580989_ERZ773241 | MGnify/ENA primary metagenome ERZ773241 (study PRJEB29015, sample SAMEA2737804) | human gut metagenome | biome: human gut; feature: human-associated habitat; material: faeces | place: China | collected 2012 ...
AAGTGGATGCTGCTAAACAGGAAGTGGATGCTGCTAAACAGGAAGTAAATGCCGCTAAACAAGAAGTTAATGCCGCTAAACAAGAAGCAAAGGCTGCTAAACAGGAAGCTGAAAATGCAAAGACTCAATCCGATGCTAAAATAGCTGAACTTGAAGCCATAATTAAAGAGCTTCGTAAAAATCTTAAATAAAGACCTTGCATGACAATGCACTTTACTTAATAACATCAACAGCCCGGACATATCTTAATTGATAATATCCGGGCTGGTTTAATATTATATTTATAAAATAATTATTAGATAAGCAAAGAACTACTTGCTCCATCATGTAGTTCTTTGCTTTTTCTGTTGATTCTGCATAATTTTCAAGATCCAAATAATATTGAATTGTCAACATATCATGCATAGTATAAATCAACTTTATAACATGCAAATGATGTAATTCATAAAACACCGCAATACAGCCCATGCCATATTGCGGTGTACACTCTCCGAACAATGCCGGAAACCATAATTTTTAAAGATTATAGCACCCCTTAAATGCACTTGCATCAACCTTAACTGATGCTGTGTCATAATCAATTTTTTTGAGACTGATACAGTCTATGAAAGCTTCTGAATCAATCTTTTGAAGCGACTTTGGACAAACCACTTCTTCAAGATGTATACAATTTTCAAATGCATTGTTGCCAATCTCTTTTACACCTTCCGGAAGAACGACTTTAACAATATCTGTACGCTCTGAAAAAACATCTTCTGATATGTACGAGAAGTCTGACATATCAATCTCTTTCATTGTTTTGTTGTAAAGGTATACTTTGATTCTTTCCTTCATACTCCCCACCCCGCATATTCTTTATTGTTCTAATAATTTTGCTATCAGCGGACTTACTGCTGATGCCTGTGCTTCGTAGAAGCTCTGTGGACTGTTTTTCATTATACTTTGAAATGCCTGTGACATTGCCGGCATGACCACACTGTTTAACTGTAATTCATCAAAATGCTTTAAATCAGGAACTGATGTTGATGAAACTGAATTGCTGCTGTCAACTGACTGGATTTTTGAATCAGTGCTGTTTCCCTGTCCGTTAATCTTTTCAAGAAGTTCTGTAATTGTATTCTGAAAATATTCATAATCTTCATAACTAAAAAGGTTACTGCTCATATATGAATTCAGCTTACTGCCACTGCCCGAACCAATTGAATGCACCTCTGTATTAACTGAAAGACCAGGATAATATGTATTTCCTGCATTTCCTGTGCTTACATATGCATGGCTCAAATCTGTTGCCTGCATTGAATCGGTTGTCCATGAATCGTTGCTCAACGCACCGTCTAATATGTCATTAATCTTATTTATGTAATTAACCGTCTCATCATATGGAGGAACACCACCATACTTCTGAACCGCACCACATCCGGCATTATAGCCTGCAAGTGCAAGTGAAACATTGCCATTATAATCATCTAAAAGCCATGACAAAAGCTTGGCACCTCCGGTTATGCTCTGTCTTGCATCATATGGGTCTTCCACTCCATATGATTCTGCCGTTGATGGCATAAGCTGCATTATTCCCATTGCACCGCATGATGATGTGGCATTGACATCAAAACCTGATTCTGCCTGTGCTACAGCTTTTAAAAGATTAACATTAACTCCATATTCCTGTGAAACATCTTCAAAAATCTCATCGAGTGTCTCATCGCCGCATGAACGGTTATATACATTATCAAATGATGTAGCCTGACCTGTCTTATCTGCCGGACCCTGTACAAGATATTGATTACCATCTAGTATTGTAACCGGTTGAATTACATTCATTCCCATCTTCCCTGCCTTCTAATATTAATATATTCATTATAAGCCTTTTCAAGTATCTGTCTTTCATTGGCAAATCGTAACAGATGAAATGCCTCATGGTACTTATAATACCCGGAATCTTCAAAAAACTCTTCTCTCTGCGGTTTGCTGTAAAAGCTGTCCGCAGCACAAAGATACCAATGAACAGTCTTTTTTATCGTATCTGACACCGTATTAAACGTATATTGTGTGTCGCCTATATACTTAACTATCTTAACGGATGCACCGCTCTCTTCCAATACTTCCCTTACCGCAGTATCATGTGGTTCTTCTCCCGGTTCTACCGTTCCTTTCGGAAGAACCCAGCCTTCATATCTGTTCTTGTAATTCTTGTACAATACAAGAATCTTGCCTCTGAAAATAACCACGCCACCACAGCTTGTTGCCTCAGCCATTGCAATTCCTCCTGTGATATATATTAATTATACAACTAAAGAACCACAATATCAACCAATGAATCAGTATTCTTCTTATTTAAAATACAAAATCAGTATTTTAAATCAATTTTTTTCAATCAATATTCATCAAAAAATGCATCCAGAAGTGCTTTTGTTACCTGCTGTGCACCAGGCACGCCTGTATATCCACCTTCAAGTATAACGCAGAAAGAAATCTGCGGATTTTCATATGGTGCATAACCGATAAACCATGAATGTACCCTGTCGCTGTTATCAAACTGTGCCGTTCCTGTTTTTCCGGCAACTGTATATGATGTATATGTAAATGCGTAACCTGTACCCTCAGTCACAACCGCACGACAGAACTCTCCAATTGTATCAGCCTCAGACGGCGTACATACAACAGACTTCTGTTTTGGTGTTGTCGTACTCACAACATCGCCAGAACGCGTCTGGACTTTTTCAACAAAATACGGCTGCATCATAACACCTCTGTTTGCAATTGCAGAGATAATCATAAGATTGTGCATAGGTGAAACCATTGTTTTACCCTGACCGATACCGGTCTCCTGAATCTCACTCACCCCTGAATTTTCGTCAAGTGTAAAGCTGCTGACGCTCGACTCTATTCCGATATCAAGATTTTTGTTATAATAAAAATCTTCGCAGAGCTGTCTGTATTTTGAAAGATTCAGCCTGAATCCTATTGTTGAAAATACACCGTTACAAGAATTGGCAAATCCCAGTTTTAAATCCTGATGTCCATGGACAGAACCATTATAACATGGAATTGTTGTTCCTCCGTTGACATAGGCACTTCCTGTACAGTCAAAAGAATAATTTTCATAATCAGGATATTCCCTTACATATTCAAGAGCAGTAAGTACCTTAAACGTAGAACCCGGCGAATAAAGTCCCTGTGTTGCCCTGTTAAGAAGCACAGAATCAGAGCTGTCATAGCCAAGCCACTCACTGTACATTTCAGGTGCTTCATTCGGGTCATAATCCGGCTTTGAAACCATTGCGAGAACCCTTCCTGTCGAAGGTTCCATTGCAACTACTGCGCCTTTATTACTTCCCAATGCCTTATATGCAGCCTCCTGAAGCTTTGGAACAAGCGTTGTAACAACATCATATCCAACTGATTTCTCACCGCTCAGATCATCTGAGAGCTGATTAATTATATTACCTGATGTGGACAATAATTCATAATTGGCAACACCTTCAACACCTGTTTTTGCAGAAGCCAGTCCTACAACATGGCAGAACACTTCGGAAAACGGGTAAACTCTCGTCTCATTTCCATCCTCATCAATATCTGTTTCTGCAAGGATCTGTCCGTCAGCTGCAAGAATGTTGCCTCTGACAACCTTATTTTCAAGATTATCGATTCGCTTATTATAAGGATTATTTACAATTGTAGAAGCCTCAAAGACATTAAAATATACAAGATAACTTGCCATCATGAGAAATAATGCAACGAAAATAAATGATATTACATTAGTTTCACGATTTCTAAGCCCCTGCTTTTTTTTATCAACTATATCATTAGGCTTTGTGTTTTTCTTTTTTAAGTTTCGTGTTTTTACCTGCTGATTCATTCTTAATTTCAACCTCGTCCTGTCTCATATTATACATTCCGTTAATCAATGCAAACATTATAAGTGAACTTACAATAGAACTTCCGCCGTAACTTACAAAAGGAAGCGTGACACCTGTCATAGGTATCATCTTCATAGCACCTCCAACCGTAAGAAACACCTGAAATCCATATGTAACACCAAGTCCTACCGCCACAAGCCTGTAAAACAGTGTTTTACATCTTGAAGCAATATTCATCATCAGTATAAGATTATTAAGACATATAAGCAGCAATGCAACTGCAAATATAGCACCGAACTCCTCTGTTATTGCCGAAAACATAAAATCCTTTTCAGCAACAGGAATTTTATCCGGAAGTCCCTGTGCAAGTCCGCTTCCAAACCACGACCCCATGCCTATCGCAAATAATGACTGGCATATCTGGTAACCTGTTGAATCTATTGTGCTCCAAGGGTCTTTCCAAATAAGGACACGCTGTCTTACATGGTTGAAAATCTTATATGCACCAGCTGCAGCAACACTTCCGGCAGCAAGTCCTATTCCGACATAGCTAAGTTTCCTTGTCGCAATAAAGAGCATCATAAGATAAACAACGAAAAATATAAGTGCAGCACCCAGATCTTTTGATATTACAAGTATAATAACGTGAATTGCCGCTATAACAGTAACTTTTACTGTCTGTTCAAATGACGTAGATTTATTAAACATTGAAGCAACAAACATCACAAACAGAATTTTAACAAATTCTCCAGGCTGTACAGAAACAGGTCCCAGTGTAAGCACAAGATTAGCACCGAATACTTCCGTGCAGAAAAGCACAGCAAGCAGGAGTGTAATACCTGTTATGCAATAAATCCAGCCCATATTTCTAAAACTCTTTACTCTTTTTAACAACGCCGGTATAAAAAAAGTAATAATAGTTCCACCGGCTGCAATCAGAAACTGCTTCACACATTTATCATAATCAAGACGACAAATCATTATAAATCCAACAGCCATAAGCATACACATATTATTTACAAGCAGACGCGAAGCTTTTGGATATAAAACGTCATACACAAATATCGTAACAAAAAGATATATAAACTGTGCGAAATATAATATAAGATATTTTATATCTTCATTATTAAGCTGATAAAGTATCAAAAAGCCCAATAAATGTATCATAAACATTATTACATTCTGAAATGCGTATGTAAACTTTCGCTTCTCTTCTTTCATAGCGGCACCACGATATGCCGCTGCCGCATAAAAGCAGAGCAAAAATGCAAATATATACTTTGATACTTCTATAAACACTAACTGCATTATTCCACTCCTACAGCATAATGACCTGTCCATGCAGTTTCATCATGCATATTATCATAATCCTTTCTGATATAATCAGGATTAATCTCTTCTAAAAGACTGCTGTCATAGCCGACATCAATTCTTTTTGCACTATACATAACACTATGGCAGAAAGAACATACGCTTTCAACCATATATGTTCCGCTTCGTTTATTATTAAGATAAATAATTCCGTTATTATGATCACACAATCCGTAAGTTTTTCTTACGCACTGCTTTGAAATCATAACAGGCACAAATCCTTCTGCAACAAATTCTGTCGGAACACCATAATTTACCATATTCATCTCTTTATAATTAAGTTCATATGGCAGTGTTATTCTTGTCAGTTCACAACCACATACTGATATTATGTCACGAAGCTGCAATACCGAAAAACTATTCCAGCAATACAATCCGGCATCTGTGACAATCTTTGGAACAAATCCTGTCTTTTGTCCTAGATTCCCAAGGCACCCAATTTCTTCAAGATTTCTCACAAGGAACATCTCTATATTACATGAACGGATGTTTTCAATCAATGAGCCAAAAATCCTGTTTTGCGACTGTGTTATTATATATGGAAGTGCAGCTGTAACATTCTGTGAATCTGCAAGTTCTTTAATATTTTTCCTGCATTCATCATCATCAAACAACTTAAAATCAGCATACACATTATCATTATTCAGCCCTGATAAAATATATGACTTTAATTGTCCTTTGGTTTTCAAATAAACCGAGGTCCTGTATTTTCCATCATGTATACTATCATTGACTGTTCCAGATATATCTTTTGATGATGCTTTACATACATTATATACCGATTCATCCACAGTCTGTCTTCTGTATTTATCAAGAATTGTTTCTGTGAGCTTTTCTATTCCTTTTCTTCGTAAATCGTTAAGAATACTTACAGGAACAAATACATTTGTGCCGATATCTGCTGTAATCTTTCCGGCTGTAAAGTCTGTATTTCCAAGCTTTGAAAGATTCTTTATACAGCTTTCAACCGTAGCCGGCTGTTTTCCGGCAATCTCAGCAGACGCACCAAAAACGCTTACCTTTGTATTACATGCTTCAAGTTCAAGTTTCATCGGCTTGCCACATTCTGCCGTAAAAAGCATATTTACTGGCTTCTTTAGAGTACCGGCCTGCGAAGCGTATTTTTCAGCAATTTCTTTTGTGACAGAACCGTTTTTCATCCTGTAAATAATTCTGTCTTTATATAAAGGAAGTTTTTTGGGCAAATTAACAGTAAATGTACTTCCCTTTTTGTATGAATCACCACTTGTATATGCATTATCAGAATCAATTTCAAACACATCCTGCGGATTAATGTCAGTGAGTGCCTTAAAAAGAATTCTTCCGTTATCATTTTTTACAACCTGGAGTGCTTTCACTCCCATGTGATTCGGTCGTGACAGCGACATCATGTTCTTTCCTTTTTCACTGTTGTAGTATCCGCTTGTAAATGAACCCCTGTTAAATATATCAAGAAGCATATTCTTATCTTCCTGCGATACGTGATATCCTTTTCGTCCATTTTCAAGATATATGTCTGTATATTTTCTGTAAATTGATGTGACACCGGCTGCATATGTAACATTTTTCATTCTGCCTTCAATTTTCATTGAATATACTCCCGCATCAATTATATCAGGAAGAATATCTAGTGCACACATGTCTTTTGGACTTAAAGGATATGATGACTTTGAATCATTTATCACTTTATCATTATTAACAACCGAATAATCAAGACGGCAAGCCTGTGCACATCTTCCTCTGTTGCCACTTCTTGTTCCATTCATACTGCTTAACAGGCACTGTCCCGAATAGCAGTAACACAAAGCCCCATGCACAAAACTTTCTATTTCTATATCACATTTTTCATGAATCTGTCTTATTTCATCAAGTGTAAGCTCCCTCGCCGTAACAATACGCATTGCACCCATCTCTTTTAAAATGGATGCACCTTTTTCTCCCGTAATTGTCATCTGCGTACTTGCATGCATGTGCATATCAGGAAATGCACTGTGAAGTATCTTAAATACACCCATATCCTGAACTATACATGCGTCAAGTCCTGCCTCATAAAATGGTGCAATATAATCGACAAGCTCATGCGTACACTCATTTTCCTTCAAAAGAGTATTTACAGTAAGATAAATCTTCTTGTCACGCAAATGAGCATAATCTAACGCTCTTATCATCTCTTCTTTGTTAAGATTGCCTGCATATGCCCTCGCACCAAACATGTCACCGCCAAGATAAACCGCATCAGCTCCGGCATTTATCACGGCTTTCATAATATCATATGAACCCGCCGGTGCAAGCACTTCTACATTGTGATTCTTCAACTCTGACTCCTATTTTGCATTAAGTTCTGTTTCTAACTGAACAATATTTTTCTGATATTTAGCAATTTCTTTTTTTAATTCTGTTATCTCTTTTTCTGCTGCATCTGTCTTAATCTGTGCAGCTATGAGTTCATGTTTTAAATCATATATCTCTTTGTCTTTATTCTCCATTTCTTCTGAGAGACTGTCACCGAGCTTTTTGGCCTTAAAATAGTCATCTGCTATGTTAAGATACATAAGATTAGCACGAACTTCCGCATTCTGTCTGCGAAATGAATCTTCTTTGCTGTACTCAGCAAGCTTGTTATTAATATAAGATGCAACTTTCTGTAGATATTCCTCACTCTCATATCCACTTAATGTAAATACTTTTCCACCCAAAATTACTTCTGTATTATTTTTTGATGACATGAAAACGCCCTCCAATACTTTATCCGAATTATTTAATTATATCATTTTTATACTTTTTGTTCAATCCCCAGATTAAGATACGCCTCGTTCGTTGCAACACGTCCTCTCGGCGTTCTGTTAATAAATCCATTCTGTATAAGATAAGGCTCATATACATCTTCAAGTGTTCCGGCATCTTCACCAATAGATGCTGCAAGAGTGTCAAGCCCCACCGGACCACCGCCGAATTTCTTTATTATTGTGCCAAGTATAAGCCTGTCATTTGCATCAAGACCATCCCTGTCAACATCTAAAAGATTAAGTGCATAATCGGCAACCTCGCCTGTAATTCTTCCGTCATATTTCACTTGTGCAAAATCACGCACTCTCTTTAACAGACGGTTGGCAAGTCTCGGGGTTCCTCTTGAACGTCTTGCAAGTTCGTTGGCTCCCTGCGAATCAATCTCTACACCAAGTACATTGGCAGAACGGATTATAATTGTCTCAAGTTCTTTTACCGTGTAATACTCGAGATGATTTACCACTCCGAATCTGTCTCTTAAAGGTGCGGACAAAAGACCTGCTCTTGTTGTTGCACCGACAAGTGTGAACTTAGGTAGTTCAAGACGAATTGAACGTGCTGTTGCCCCTTTTCCTATCATAACATCTATCTGGTAATCTTCCATTGCCGGATACAAAACTTCTTCAACCTGTCTGTTAAGTCTGTGAATCTCGTCAACGAACAGAACATCCCCCTCAGCAAGATTATTAAGGATTGCCGCCATTTCACCCGGTTTTTCGATTGCCGGTCCTGACGTCACTTTAAGATGTGTTCCCATCTCATTGGCAATTATCCCTGCAAGTGTTGTCTTTCCAAGTCCCGGAGGTCCATAGAAAAGTACATGGTCAAGTGAATCATTACGTGCTTTTGCAGCTTCTATATACACTTTCAGATTGCGTTTTACTTTTTCCTGTCCAATGTAATCTTCAAGAGCAAGCGGACGTAAATTATTTTCAATTTTTATATCTTCTTCAACAAGCTCTGTTGAAATCACTCTTTTTTCCATCAAATTCCCTCTCAGATAAGTCTTTTAAGTGCTTCTTTCAAAATAGTCTCTGTATCTTTTTCTTCTATATTTTCTATATTCTTAACTGCACGAAGTGCCTCAGCATTGCCATAGCCGAGTGCAACAAGTGCCTCAACTGCCTCATTCCTTGCACTGAAATCAACTGACATGCCGGTGCTGCTCTCCTGATGTGCCAATGCCTGCTCAAATGCATCTGAAAGCTTAATCCTGTCTTTAAGCTCAATTATAAGCTTCTGTGCTGTTTTAGCACCTATTCCCGGTGCACTTGATATAAGCTTTACATCATCTGATAGCACGGCAAATCTCAAATCATCAGGCGAAATTGTTGAAAGAATTGCCAAAGCACCTTTCGGTCCGATACCATTTACATTGATAAGCATCTTAAATATTTCAAGGTCATCTCTTGTGAGAAAGCCATAAAGACTGTGTGCATCTTCCCTTATCTGCAAATATGTATATACCTTTACCTGCTCACCCGTAACGCAGAATTCACTTATAACAGTTGCAGGAACACGGATATTAAAGCCGATACCATTATTTTCAACAACAATAGCATCTTCCATTATCTCTGTAAGCTCTCCTTTAATATAGGAAATCATATCTCTTTCTCCATTCCCAGACAATAATTAACAAACTGCTGTGCAGTTCTTCCTGAAATGCCGCCATGGCTTAATTCCCACTTATTTGCTTCTAACTTGAGTTCGTCATCTGACATAGTCACGCCGCTTCTTCTTGCAAGTTCGATAACAATCTGGAAATACTCCTGCTGTGTCGGTTTTGAATAACAAATCTGACATCCGAAACGATTTACCAGTGAAAGCTTTTCTTCCATCGTATCTGAACGGTGTAAGCCGTTTGATGACTCCATATCATCACGATCATTCCATGTTTCTTTGATAAGATGTCTTCTGTTAGATGTTGCATATATAAGGATATTTTCAGGCTTAGTCTCAACGCCTCCTTCAATTACAGCCTTTAAGAACTTGTATTCAATCTCAAATTCCTCAAATGACAAATCATCCATATATATTATGAAGCGATAGTTACGGTTCTTTATCTGTGCTATTACATTTGATAAATCTTTGAACTGATGTTTATATATCTCAATCATCCTTAATCCGTCATCATAATACTGGTTGACAATTGCCTTAATACTTGTAGATTTACCTGTTCCGCTGTCACCGAATAAAAGGACATTGTTGGCTTTCTTTCCTTTTACAAATGCTTCTGTATTCTCAACAAGCTTCTTTTTCTGGATTTCATATCCGACAAGGTCAGTAAGCATAACTTTGTCCATATTGTTAATTGCCATAAATTTAACGCTGCCGTCAGGATTATTGCCGATTCTGAATGCTTTGTTAAGACCAAACATGCCAACACCGTAATCTTTATAAAATGTAGTAACACCATCAAAAAACTCTTCGTCTGTTGTTGCGGCTGCAAGTTTTTCGCTTAATGTGCGTACTTTTTCGCTTACATTTCTGTTATACATAAGTTCTTTTTTCACAATTGCTTTGTAGTTTGTAATAAGTGAAAAACAATTTATTGAAAGTTCTTTTTCAATCTCGCTGAAATCATAGTGGAACAGCTTTCTGAATATTCCGAAATCATTCATGGCAAATGTGTTAACACTTCCGTCATTGGCACCGACCTTCTCACATGTTATGCTGAATGGGTTTTCTGTTGTGATAAGTATAAATGTAAGATAATTCTGCCATAGGTTCTTATCAAATCCATAATCTGTCGCGACTTTAAGAATTCTTTTAATCTGCGTATAGATTTCTCTTGTAAGTTCCTCTTTTCCCGTATCCTCAACATCAAACTTTCTGAAAATGTCTGCCATGCGTGAAAGGATGCTGTCTTCATCCATATCTCCGTATATTATCAGTCTTGAAATTTCTTTGTACATAGCTTATTTTCTCCATTCCATTTCATAATTAAAATTAAGTGTATTTCTTATTATACTATATCAATAAAGTTTTTTGTCAAATATTTTCTTATTTTATTTGAGTTATGACCTATTTCTTATTATTGAACTATTGACACAAAAGAAATTAATGATATAATCAACAAAGGACTTTGGGTAGTCCGCAATACTATATTTTTTCATTTTTTAAAATGGAGAGGACTTTTAATGAAAGCTATTGCTTCAATCAACACCGTTATCTACACCCTGTTGACTGTATTGTATTTTTATCAGTTTATATATATTGTGATAGCCTTAATCGGTGAAAAACGAAAGAAGAAGCAGCCAGAATACGAACCTAAGAAACTTCACAGGTTCGCTTTTATTATTGCAGCCCGGAATGAGAATGCCGTAATCGGTAACCTGATTAAGAGCATCAAAGCACAGAACTACCCTTCTGAACTTATTGATGTTGTTGTCGTTGCTGATAACTGTACGGATAACACAGCCGAGATTGCAAGAAGCTGCGGTGCAATTGTATATGAACGTTTTAACAAGGTATTAGTCGGTAAAGGCTATGCTCTTGACTATGCATTCAACAAGATAAAAGAAGATGAAGGTGATTATACCGCCTACGACGGTTATTTTATTTTTGATGCGGATAATGTCATTGACAGAAATTATGTCCGTGAAATGAACAAAACTTTTGATCAGGGGTATCGTGTGGTCACAAGTTATCGTAACTCAAAAAATTTCGATACCAATTGGATTACATCAGGATATTCGCTCTGGTTCTGCCGCGAAGCAAAATATCTTAATAATCCACGAATGATTCTTAAAACAAGCTGTGCTGTATCAGGAACAGGCTTTCTTACAAGCAGTGAGATTATTAAGAAAAATGGTGGTTGGAAATGTAATCTTTTGACAGAGGATATTCAGTTTTCAGTTGTTAATATTCTTGAGGGAGAAAAAATCGGCTACTGTGATTCGGCAATGTTCTATGATGAACAGCCGGAGACATTTAAACAGTCATGGAACCAGCGTATGCGTTGGTCAAAGGGCTTCTATCAGGTAATGTTCAAATATGGTCGTGAACTGATAGCCATGGCATTCAAAAAACGTCAGATGTTCGTATCATGTTATGATATGTTTATGACACTTGCTCCTGCTACTCTTCTTTCAGTAGGCTGCATGCTTTTGAATCTCATATTTTTAGTGCTTGGTGCACATAACTTTACTTTATTTAAAAAGGTATTTCCGGTCGCTATGGAATCAATCGGTTTTGCCTGTGTAAGCTTTTATCTGCTTATGTTTTCAATCGGATTGCTGACAGTAATAACAGAATGGAAGAAGATTCTTGCTTCTCCTAAGAAAAAGATTATTTCGCTGTTCACTTTCCCATTATTTATGCTTACATATATTCCAATTTCTCTTGTCGCTTTATTCAAGCGTGTTGAGTGGAAACCTATCACACACTGTGTTTCCAAATCTATGGAAGAAATTGAATTGCAGCAGCAATATAAACAATAAAAGAAACGGCATTCAGTTAATCTGAAATGCCGTTTCTTTATTTTTGTCCATATGCTCTTTCAGTGCGTTTCACCACCATAGCTGATACAATTCCTATTACTGCTCCAGTCACTGTTCCGGTTATCATAAGTACAGGAAGATAATATACTATCGCACCGCTTCCCATTATAAATACAGCTGCAATTATCTGCCCTATATTATGAAGTACTCCGCCGGCAACACTTACACCAACAGACGAAAAAAACTGTATTTTCTTTAGTATTATCATTATTATCATGCTAAGAACCGCTCCTGACATGCTGAACAAGAAGCTGTTCAAATTGCCAAAAAGAACAGCAGTTAATATTATTCTTATAAGATTAACTGCAACTGCTTCTTTTATTCCGACAACATATAAAATCGTTATTATAGCAATATTGGGAAGTCCTACCTTAATTCCCGGAACCGGAAGCGGCACGGAAATCACGCTTTCGATATAGCCAAATATCATCGCCAAAGCCGTAAGTACACCGCAAAGTGCGAGTTTTTGCGTCCGTGTTGAATTCTTCATATTTTCATTCACCTGTTTTTATTTGTTAATTTTTATTTATATATTTTATTACCTGTTTTCATCTATCTGACAAGCGAATCTACATTGCCTTCACCGCCCTGTATCTCGACAACCACGCGATGCGGAAGGCACACTATCGTCTCTCCATTCTTACTTATCTTTCCTGTTTTTTCACACAATTTATCAGGACAGTCGGCATCTTTCATATAAACTGTACCATTTTCTATAACTACAGTATTACTGCCGCCCTGATAACCCTCAACAGTAACAGACGCATTTTTGTCAAGAGGAAGCATATAGACAATATTTCCGTCTACCTTCACAACTGCTGTAATACCATCCTTTTTTACAACAAAATTAATAATCAAAAATGCTGCTGCACATACAATAATCAATGTCGCTATCAGCATTATATCTCTTTTAATCTTCTTTTTTTCCAAATGTCATTCTCTCCGAAATATTAATTAGTATCTTTTAAAGTTACTTATATAATATACACTTTAAACCGTAAAAACACAATATTATCATTTATATGTTTTGTATTACATTTGTTTAAAATGCGTGGTATATTATATATCTCAATAGTGTTATTTATAGTAATTCAACTTGCAACAGTAGTTAAAATCCTCTAATATATATCTATATTATATAAGAAAAGGACTCTCTTATACCATAAAAATAACGGCACCGTACATCACTTTCGCAACATACAATGCCGTTATCATAGTGGAGTAGACGGGAGTCGAACCCGTGTCCA
>ERZ773241.2661-NODE-2661-length-13758-cov-2.519156_pt1 | contig 13758 bp, 9 predicted proteins | sample MGYA00580989_ERZ773241 | MGnify/ENA primary metagenome ERZ773241 (study PRJEB29015, sample SAMEA2737804) | human gut metagenome | biome: human gut; feature: human-associated habitat; material: faeces | place: China | collected 2012 ...
GCTGCGCCCGGCACGGAGAATCCGGGCGTGGCCGAGAGGATCCAGTTCTCGCGGTTCGGCAGCGGGCACGCGTGGGGAAAGGTGAGCAGGGTCTTGCGGCCATAGATCACGGTCTTCCCGGTCGTGAGCGCGCGGAAGCGGCGCAGGTCGGTGGGAATGGAGACAAGCAGATCGCCGTCCTTCCCGATGCCCCAGTTTTGCGTGACGTTGACGATGCAGTCCATGGCTCCTCCTAAATGGCGACAGGAATTCTGGCCGAAAACGGATGATAGCGGTAGTTCTCCACCTGCACGCTGTCCGGCGTGAAGGCATAGAAGTCCGTGACCGCGGGATCGAGCCGGAATTCCGGCGCGGGATACGGCTCCAGCTCCAGCATCTGCTCGACAAGCGGAATGTGGCGGTCGTAGATATGGCAGTCGGCGATCACATGCACGAGCTCGCCTGCGACAAGACCGCTGACCTGCGCCAGCATGTGCACGAGCACGGCATACTGCACGACATTCCAGTTGTTTGCCGTGAGCATGTCCTGCGAGCGCTGATTCAGAATGGCGTTGAGCCGGTTGCCGCTGACATTGAACGTCATGGAATAGGCGCAGGGATACAGAGCCATCTCGTGCAGATCGGCGAAATTGTAGAGGCTTGTCAGAATGCGGCGGCTGGCCGGGTTGTGCTTCAGGTCGTATAGCACGCGGTCGACCTGATCGAACTCTCCCTCCGGGAAGCGGTATTTGATGCCGAGCTGATAGCCGTAGGCCTTGCCGATGGAGCCGTTCTCATCGGCCCAGCTGTCCCAGATATGGCTGCCGAGGTCGTGGACATTATTCGACTTCTTCTGCCAGATCCACAGAAGCTCCTCCACGCATGAGCGCCAATAGGTGCGGCGCAGCGTCATGAGCGGGAATTCCTCCTGCAGATCATAGCGGTTCACCACACCGAAGCACTTGACCGTATGGGCCGGGGAACCGTCCGCCCAGCGCGGGCGAACGGACTGATCGGTGTCCCAGACGCCCTCGCGCAGGATGCGTGCACACGTCTCGCGGTAGAGCAAATCGGCGCGGCTCATTTTGCAGTGGATTCGAAGGTATAGGCGATGGAGCGATGGAACGTCTCACCGGCCTTCAGCACGGAGGAGCCGAATTCCGGATGGTTCGGCGTGTCGGGGCAGGCCTCCGGCTCAATGGCAAAGCCCTGATTCGGATGGAGCTTGCCCGAGAGGAATTCACCGGTGTAGAGCTGCAGGGCAGGGTAGTCCGTGTGCAGCGACAGGCGGACGCCGCCGTCCTCTGCCACAAGAGCGTCCTGGCCGTCGAGCACGAAGCCGTGGTCAAAGTTCTGCGCAATGGCGTGCGGCGTGCGGAAGTCGAACGGACCCTCGGCCGGGCGCAGCTCGCCGGTGGGGATAAGCTCGCCGTCCACGGGGATCCAGCGGCCGGCGTTGATCTGCAGCGTCGTGCCGAGGATGCTCTCCGTGCCGCCGAGGTTGAAATACATGTGCGTCGTTGGCGCAAGGATGGTGTCCTTTGTGCTGATGCCCTCAAAATCGAGGAAGAGCCGGCTGCCCTCTACGCGATAGGTGACGTGCATCGTCAGCGCGCCGGGATAGCCCGCGTCGCCGTCCGGCGTGTGCAGCGTGAAGCGAACGGCCTGCTCGCCGAGGCACTCGGCGGTCCACACGCGCTTGTGGAAGCCGACGCTGCCGCCGTGCAGGTGATTGCGGCCCTCGTTCTGCTCGACCTGCACCGTCTTGCCGTTCAGCGGGAAGCGGCCGCCCGCAATGCGGTTGGCATAGCGGCCGACGATCGCGCCGAGATAGCTGGTGTCCTGCAGATAGTCGTCCGGGGTCTTCAGGCTGACCACGACATTGCGGCCAAGATAAGCAAGCCTTGTGACGGTCGCACCGAGGCTCATCACGGAGACGGAAAGCGTATCGGAAGAGATGGTATACATGCTGTAGCCATAGAAATCAGATAACTGGATCATAATGCTGCACTCCTTCCCGCCGGGGGCGGATCATAATATACAATTAAATTATAGCGTATTTTCGGCGCTCCGTCAACGGCGGTTATAGGGTCGGAACGTTTTTCATCCGGCTTTACAATGCTGCGGAAATATGCTATACTGAATAGGTTAAAAACAAAAAGCTTTTGTGGCTCCGGCAGGGCATATGTGCAGCCGGAGATGGACAAGGGAATGCAGTGAGAGCCTGCAACGCCGACCGGCGCTGTATGTGCAAGACGCGAGCTCCATGGGCGAAAGCCGGTCATTGGGGCGACCTGAGAAGGCTGAGCGCCGCGTTGCGGGGGAGACCCGGGAGCACGAGTCAGAAGACCTACAGAAGCATGCGGCGCAGGTGCGCCATGACGCAGGAAAACGGCTGCGGCAGGGGAAACGAGGCCCTCTGCCGCAGTGTTTTTATTATTTTCGTATTAAGAAAGGAAGATTGGATCATGAAACGAATGATCGCGGCGATCCTTGTGCTGTGCATGGTGCTGTGCAGCATCCCGGTCGCAGCAGCGGCAAGTTTTGATGAGTTTTTTGCGGACGTTCCGGCGACCGTGGAAAACGACGCCTCCTATCCCTTTGCGGAGAGCGACGACGAGACTTGCCTGATATCCGGCAACAAGGGTATGGGGGGAACGACTTCCGCCCTCAAGCTGACCTTCCGGAGCGGCGGTACGTTCCGCTTCTCCTATAAGGTCTCCAGTGAGTCCAAATACGACTATATGGCGGTTACGAAGAACGGAACGGACCTGACGAAGTCCAATGCGACCTCGTATTCCGGTGCGATGACGTCCTTCCAGACCTACACGATGGAGGTCGCGGCGAATGACGTCGTGACCATCGGGTATTCCAAGGACTACAGCAGCGATCAGAACGATGACACGCTCTATCTGAAGGACTTCAGCTGCAAAACGTACTATGGCGTCACGTTCACGGGCGCGCCTGCAGGCACGGCCTTTACGCTGACGGACAGCGCGGATGCTTCCTATGCCGTGACGGACGGCAAGGCCAGCGTTCCGGCGGGCGAGTACCGCTATACGGCCGAGGCCTTCGGCTATGCGCAGGCCACCGGCAGCTTTACCGTGACGGATACGGCCGTTGAGGTCCCTGTGACCATGACGGAGCTTGCACGCCATAAGGCGGCGTTCTCGATCACGGGCCTTGCCGCAGGCACGACGGCGGCCGTTACCGTGAAGCACGGCGACGAGGTTATGCAGGCCGAGGAGGACGGCTCCTACCTGCTCTTCCCGGCGGACTATTCCTATCAGGTGAAGGCTGCGGGCTATAAGACGGCACGTTCACGCTCGGCGAGGCCGACACGACAGTCAAGGTCACCATGGTCCCCGGCATCGAGTGGGACGGAACGGTGGCTGACGGCTTTGCGGGCGGCACCGGCACGCAGGCGGATCCCTATCTCATCTCGAACGGCGAGGAGCTGGCCTATCTCTCCGCACAGGTCGCCTCCGGCAATGCCTTTGCCGGAAAGTATGTGACACTCGCAGCCAATCTGGACATGGGCAATGTGGCCTTCACGCCGATCGGCAGCGATGCCCGCCGCTTTGCGGGCAGCTTTGACGGTGCGTATCACACGATCGATAATCTGCTCGTCTCGCAGACGACGGACTATGCCGGTCTGTTCGGCTGCCTGGATACCGGCGCGGCCGTACGCCGCCTGACGGTCCGCGGCAGCATCTCCGGCCGCGGCTATGTCGGCGGCATCGCCGGTCAGGCGGACAGCGCCACGATCGAGGCCTGCGCGAACTATGCCACGGTCACCGGTACGAGCCGGAATGTCGGCGGTATCGTCGGCCGTCTGAACGGCAAGTCCGCTGCGCGTTCGACCGTCCTGCGCTGCGCGAACTTCGGCACGATCAGCAATGGTACGAACAATTTCTCGGCCGGTATCGTTGGCACTGCCTACTATACTACGCTGAGCGAGTGCTATAACGTCGGCTCCGCCACCGGCAACCGCGTCGGCGGCATTCTCGGCCAGACGGATTCGAACACGACCGTGACGTCCTGCTACAATGCCGGTGCGATCACACTGGCCGCAGCGGGCAACTATAATTATGCGGGCTCGCTCATCGGCTACAACGACGGCGGCTCCGTTTCGAACTGCTATTACCTCACGGGCATGCAGGCCATCGGCAGAGGCTCCGGCGACACAACTGCCCTCACGGAAGAGCAGCTGAAGTCGCTCGACACCGTGCTGAAGCTCGGCGGCGCATTCGTGAACGACGCGAAGAATCAGAACAGCGGCTATCCCGTCCTTGCCTGGCAGGATGCGGATGCCAAGCTCATCGTGGCCTTCTCCGTCAACATGACCGGCGCTTCCGTCCATGTCTACGATGCGCAGAACATGGAGCAGACCCCGGAGGAGGACGGCACCTATCGCCTTGTCTCCGGAAGCTATACCTATCTTGTCACGCGCGATGAGTGCGACGATGTGACCGGAAGCTTTACGATCGATGGCGCAGGCCGCACCATCACGGTCACCCTCTCGGTCCGCACCTACCCCGTCAGCGTGACGCTGACCCCGGCCGAGGCAAAGCTCGTTCTTCGCGATGCCGATGGCAAGCAGTGGAGCGCCGTGAACGGCGCATGGCGCCTGCCGAAGGGCAGCTACACCTATGAGGCGAGCCTGTTCGGCTACGAGACCGCGTCGGGCAGCCTGACGGTCACGGGCGAAAGCGACAGCCTGCATGTCACGCTGCAGCAGGCGGCGCGCCATAGTGTGCGCATTGCCACCGTGAAGGCGGACGACGGCAGCACGCTGAGCGGCGCGGACATTACCGTGACACATGCCGAGGGCGGCGAGCAGACGGCGGTGAACGGCGTCTACAGCCTGCCAGACGGCACCTATTCCTATGCCGTCATGCTGGACGGCTATCTGAATGTGGCCGGTTCCTTCACGGTCGCGGGCAAGGATCTGACTGTTACGGTCAGACTCGAGGAGGGCAGCAATGTCTGGACGGGCAAGGCCTCCGATACCGCGCCGGAGACGAAGACCGAAAACGGCGTGACGTGGTACCTCATCAAGACGCCTGAGGAGCTGGCGTGGTTTGCCGCGAAGGTCAACGGCGGTGAGACGACGATCAACGCCCGCATCATGGTGAACCTCGTGCTCAACAGCACGGAGGCTCCGAAGGCCAACCGCTGGGGCGGTATCGGCAAATACAGCGCGCAGTTTGGCGGCATTCTGGACGGCAACGGCAAGACGATCAGCGGCTACTACAGCTGCGATAATGACGATACCTCCGAATCTGCGATGGGCCTGTGCGGCTACCTCGGGGCAGACGGCGTGATCAAGAATCTGACGCTTGTCGGCACGATCGAGGGCGACGGCGCGATCGGCGCCTTCGCCAACCAGAGCTACGGCCGTATCGAGGGCTGCGTCAGCCGTGTGAACGTGACGAATGCGGCCTCCTACGGCGGCGTGACGGGCGGCATCGCCGCGCGCGTCTATGCCAGCGGTGCGATCGTGAACTGCGGCAACGAGGGCAGCGTGACCTGCACGCTGAGCAGCGCCTATTCCGACGCGAAGGTCGGCGGCATCGTCGGCGCAAGCTACGCGCCCATCACGGGCTGCTATAACACCGGCGCGATCAACGGCGGCAGCAACAACCGCGGTTATGTCGGCGGCATCGTCGGCTACACCGAAAACGGCAGCGTGCAGATCCTGAACTGCTACAACACCGGCTCCGTCACCGGCGCGACCTGCGTCGGCGGCATCGCGGGCAAGCACACCGGCGGCACGGACCCCACGGTCACGAACTGCTATAACACCGGCAGCGTCAAGGGCGCTTCCTGCGGCGCGCTCGTCGGCGAATATGCGGCCGAAATTCGGAACAGCTATTATCTCGAAGGCTCCGCCTCTGCTGCGACCGGCAACACGAAGGACGGCGTCAATGTCGAAGCGACGGCCAAGACTGCCGCGGAGATGAAGGAGACTGCCTTTGTCCTTGCACTCGGCAATGAAGCCTTCCACCAGGACGACGGCCGCAACGGCGGCTATCCGCTGCTGGCATGGCAGGGCGGCACGCATGTGGTCAACACGGCGGCGGCCGAGGCCATTGCGCGCGCGGCGGAAAAGCTCACGGTCGAGCCGACGCTCGTCACCGAGAACTGCACACTGGCGCTTGCTTCGACGGTCGAGGGCTTTGACGGCACGATCACCTGGGCCAGCTCGAACGGCGCGGTCATCACGCCGGAGGGCGTCGTGACGCTCCCGTCTGCGGGCACGGTCTATGTGAAGCTGACGGCGACGCTGGCCTATGGCGGCGAGACCGGCACGAAGACCTTCCTCATCACGGTGAAGTCCCTGAAGGCGCAGAACGACGAGCTTGTCACGGCGGCCAAGTCCCTGCTGGACAGCAAGTCCACGCTGAACCCGGTCCCCGGTACGGATACGAACCTCTGCACCTATGTGGAAAACTATCTGAGCAGAAATAACCTTGACGGCATCACCGTCACCGTGAAGGACCCCGGCGCGCTCGATTACCCGATGGATGTGGCGCAGACGACCGGCATCGCGGCCGACGGCAAGATCACCTATTTCAATGCGGACCCCGCAACGCTGGGCATTGCGGCGCACTTTGCCCGCGTCTCCGGCGTGGAGCTGACGCTTACGCGCGGCGAGAGCAGTGCGGATATCACGGCGATGGTCATCCTGAACTGGGATCTGGACATCGTCCGGGATTACCTCGAAAAGGCGGCGGCCTCCGTTACGTTCGATACCATCCGCAATCAGAATACAAGCGAAGCGGAGATTATCTCCGACCTGCAGCTCCCGCAGCGTACCGGCGCTTATCCGTTCGTCACGTTCGCCTGGACATCCGATTCCAAGCTGATCTCCATCGAGGGCAGCACGGCGGGCGAAGTCCTGACGGGCCGCGTCACACGCCCGAGCGTTGACACGAAGGTCCATCTCTATCCGACCCTGACGTTCCAGCTCAACGAGAGCTCGCTGCAGGCCGAGGGCTTCCGCCTGACGCTCCCGGCCGAGGATCTCGAGCCGCTGCGTCAGCAGATGCAGAAGGAGCTTGACGAGAACTATCTCGTCACAAAGCTGACCTATGTTGTGACCGGCGAGGTCATCGACCCCGAGGCCGTGAACGGCGACATCCAGCTTCTCACGGCACGCGCTACCGGCATCGAGAACTATGACGATTATAAGTTCATCGTCACCTCGGGCGATCCGGATGTGGCCGAGATCAACGCCTACCGCGCCAATATCTACCGCCCGATGCCCGGCGAAGCTGCTGCGGAGGTGACACTGACCGTTACCATGCAGCACAAGACAAAGGACGTCTCCGTGCAGAAGCAGATCGCCCTCAAGGTCCTGCCGCTGACAAAGGCGGAGCTTGACGATGCGCTGAACCTCATGGAGCAGGCCAAGGCCCACTACTGGGACGGCCTGAACGACGGAGCGAACGAGTCGCAGTACGCCGTGACGAAGAGCCTCCACGCCTTCCGCGAGGCCGTTGCGGGCGAGAACGGCGGCCTGACGTGGCTGTATGACTACCGCGACGCGCATGGTGCTGGCATCGTGGCCGGAGATCAGGCGGATTATTCCTCCGTCGGCGGTCAGGAGCAGTATAACAAGTTCAAGTCCAGCAATCCGGCCGTCATTGCCCATGAGAATCTGGTGCTGACGCAGCCGAAGTACAACACGTCCGTCACCGTTGAGAGCGTGCTGGAGCATGCCGTCTTTGCCAAGTATGCCAAGAAGATTACGTCCGGCGCATGGTATGACGACTACTTCTCCAAGCTGACCGGTCAGAAGGTCTCCGCCACCATGACGGTCCTCGGCACGGACGGTCCGAACCCGGGCGGCGATCAGCCTCCCGTCAGGACGACGGTCACGGTCGTGCTGACCGGCGTGAACGGCGTCGGCGCAGTGGACCGCACGTTCGACACGACGTCGGATAAGACCGTGGCAGAGGCTCTGCAGGAGGGCCTTGGCGAGGACTACACGCTCACGGTCAGCGGCTATGGCTACATCGGCAGTCTGACCGGCCCGGACGATTTCAACGCCGCCAATGCGGGCGTTGAGTTCTGGGGTCAGTATTACTACATCGACGGCGCGTATGACACGTCCTCTCCGCTGACGGTCCCCGTCACGGACGGCGCAGTCTACGGCATCTTTGCCAACGAGAAGAACACGACCGGCGAGAACTACGGCTACAAGTACAACGTCTGGATCCACGAGCGCAGCGTTACCGCCGAGGCCGAGACGGCCTTTGACGTCACGGTCTGCCAGATGCAGGGCAATACCGCCGTGCCGCAGGCAGGCGTGAAGGTCTACGCGGACGGCAATGTGATGGGCGTCAGCGATGAGAACGGCAAGGTTATCTGCCGCTTTGAGCATGCGGGCGACTATGTGCTCACGACCGGCGACGAGCTGCACACCTACAGCCAGTGCCGCGTCCATGTGACGGAGAAGCCCTTCAAGGCGACGGTCACGGTCCGCCTGACGGGCGTGAACGGCATCGGCGCGATCGACCGCACGCTGGAGGTCTCTTCCTCCAGCACGGTCGCAGAGGCGCTGCAGCAGGGCTTCGGCGAGGACTATGTCCTCACGGTCAGCGAATATGGCTACATCGGCAGCCTGACCGGCCCGGAAGACTTCAACGCGGCCAATGCGGCAGTGGCATACTGGGGCCAGTATTACTTCGTGAACGGCGCGTATGATACGTCCTCCCCGCTGACGGTCCCCGTCACGGCCGGCGGCATCTACGGCGTGTTTGCCAATGAGTCGACGGCCGACTCCGACAGCTACTACGGCTATAAGTACAACGTCTGGTTCCACGAGACCGCGCTCACCGCAGCGGCGAGCGAGACGTTCACGGCAACGGTGTACCAGATGGGAACCGGTGTTGCTCCGGCAGAGGGCGTGCAGATCTTCTGCGGCGGCGAGCTGCTCGGCAGGACGGCCGCGGACGGCACGTTTGCCTGGCACTTTGACACCGCAGGCGTCTACGTCCTCACGACGGGCGACAGCAACCACACCTACAGCCAGTGTGTCGTCACGGTGACGGGCAAGGCCCCGGTGTGTGACGGCGGTGCGAACTGCCCGAGCCGCGCCTTCCCGGATCTTGATCCCGCGCAGTGGTATCACCTCAGCACGGACTATGCCATCACGAACCATCTGTTCATCGGCTTTGAGGACGGTACGTTCCGCCCGAACGGCCAGATGAGCCGCGCGATGTTCGCCATGGTGCTCTGGCGCGTGGCAGGCAGCCCGGCAAGCTCCGCGGCGCTCCCGTTTGCGGATGTCGCTGCCGATGCCTGGTATGCCGATGCAGTCCGCTGGGCCTATGCGGCCGGCGTGATCAACGGCGTGTCCACCACGGCGTTCGACCCCGAGTCCCCGGTGACCCGCGAGCAGATGGTCACGATGATCGTCCGCTATGCGGAAAAGATCGGCGCTGTCACCGACAGAGGCAAACTGAATATTCATGAGGAACCCTCCAGCCGATACCCGGGAGACAGGAGATGGAACATCTCCTGTCGCAGCGGTGCGCTGGGCAGTTGCCGTCGGCCTGCTGCGCGGTATGGGCAACGGCCGCCTCGAGCCGCAGGGCACGGCGACCCGCGCAGAGGTCGCAACGCTGCTGATGCGCTTCGCTGCTCTCCGCAAGTAAGGCTATGGCGCAGACTGTCAAAAAATCTGTCCGGCCGAAAATTACGGAGGGAAGGATCGTGTGAAAGGAAACCGTCAGGGTGTCCTTTCACGTTCAATCACCCGCCGCAGCGGCAGAATTGCAAAATCATACTGCAAAATTTGATTTTGCAATTCTGAAAGCAGCTTGGCGGAAAAGTCCGAAGAGACTTTTTTGACAAGCTGGATTATGGCGCTCCCGTACCGCTCTGCAGCGGTGCGGGAATGCTGCGAAAATGGCGGATGCCGCATCGAGATTGATGTTGGCATCCGCCGCTTTTTGTGATATTATATTGAGGCAGCACCACGCGATTGCATCTTCGGCCTTCGCCGAATGCTCTTACGGAATCGTGCGGTGCGGCTTTGAAAAAATGTGCGGTGCAGCTTTGAAAGTGAGGGGAAGGCATGCAGACTTTAATCGGAAAGCTGTTTCTCTCCGGGATGGATGAAAATGCGGCTTCGCTGGCCCGGAAATGGGGCCTTGGGCTGGAGCTGACGGATTTCTGCGAGGCGCGGAAATTGGAAGAACCTGCGGCCATGGAGGCTGCGCGGGCGCGCTGCAGCGGGATCGGCTCTCTCTGGCTGCATGCGCCGTTTGCGGAGCTGTCGCCCTGCGCCATCGACCCGCGCGTGCGCGAGGTCGTCATGCTGCGCTTCCGGCAGACCGTGCAGGCGGCGCTGGCGCTCGGCATCCGGCGCATCGTGGTGCACAGCGGCTATATCCCGCTCGTCTATTTCCCGGAGTGGTTCACGGCCCGGTCCGTCGAATTCTGGCGGGAATTTCTGCGGGACGCCCCGGACGGCCTCTGCCTTGCGCTGGAAAACGTGATGGAGCCGGGGCCGGATATGCTCGTGCAGATCGCTGCAGCGGTCAATGACCCGCGCTTCGGCCTGTGCCTCGATGTCGGCCATGCCAATACCCGCGTGAGCGAAACGCCGCCTCTGGATTGGATCGCGCCGATGGCCCCGTGGCTGCGCCATGTGCACCTGCACAACAACGACGGCGACTGGGACCTGCACGACGCGCTCGGGCAGGGCATGATCCCGATGCCGGATATCCTTGCCGCGCTGGCGGAGCTGAGCCCGGCGGCGGATTATACGATCGAAAATCAGAACTGTGAGCCCTCGCTGCGCTGGCTTTGCGCGCGGGGCTATCTGGAGGAACCATGACAGAGCAGGAATTTCAGACCTTTCTGCGCTCCATCCGCCCGGCGGACCGCGCCGCGATGGACGCTGCCGCCCGCCGTCAGGCGGAGCTGGCCAAGCCGCCGGGCAGCCTCGGCGCGCTGGAGGATGTCTCCATCCGGCTGGCAGGACTGACCGGCCGGGTGAAAAATCGGATCGACCGCTGCCGCGTGCTCGTGTTCGCGGCGGATAACGGCGTTACGGCCGAGGGCGTTTCGGCAACGCCGGTCTCGGTCACGCTCAGTCAGTCTATCAATATGACACGGCATATCACGGGCATGTCCGCCCTGGCGGCGGCCTTTGGCGATTCCGTCGTCGTGACGGACGTCGGCATCGACGCGGATGTCCGCTGCCCGGAGATCGTGGATCGGAAGATCCGCCGCTCCACCGGCGATATCGCGCGGGAGCCCGCCATGACGCGGGAGCAGGCGCTGACGGCCATTTCCGTCGGCATGGAGCAGGCGCAGCGCGCCGCGCAGGACGGTATGCAGGCCGTCGGCATCGGCGAGATGGGCATCGGCAACACCACGACGTCGGCCGCCGTTCTGGCGGCGCTGACCGGCCTTGCGCCGGAGGAGCTGACCGGCCGCGGCGCGGGCCTGACGGACGATGCCTTCCGGAAGAAAAAGGACGTGATCCGGCGTGCGCTCACGCTGCACCGGCCGGACCCGGCAGACCCCGTCGGCGTGTTGTCCGCCGTCGGCGGTCTGGACCTTGCGGCCATGACGGGCGCGTTCCTCGGCCTTGCCGCAGCGCATGTCCCGGCCGTAGCCGACGGGCTCATCTCCGTGGTCGCAGCCCTGTGCGCCGTGCGCCTGTGCCCGGCTGCGCGGGATGCGATCTTCCTGTCCCATGCCTCAAAGGAGCCGGGCTACCGCCGCGCTGCGGAGGAGCTGGGCCTTGCGCCCTTCCTGCAGCTCGGCATGCGGCTGGGCGAGGGGAGCGGCTGTCCGCTCGCCTTTCAGGTGCTGAAGGCCGCCTGCGCCGTCATGAATGGCATGGCGACGTTTGCGGAGGCCGCCATCAACGACGATTATCTGGAGTCCATCCGCACGCCGGATGCGTTCCAGCTGGATACACCATGAAAATTTTACTGCTCGGCGGCAGCAAAAGCGGAAAAAGCGGCCTTGCGCAGCGGCTTTGCGTCCGGCTTGCCGCTGGTGCACCCATGATCTACTGGGCGACGATGGAGCCGGTAGACGGCGAGGACCGCGCCCGCATTGCCCGCCATCTGGACGAGCGCGCGGGCTGGGGCTTCAGCACAGTCGAGTGCGGCCGGGCGCTGGAGCGCGCCGCACTGCCGGAGAGGGCTTGCGTGCTGTTTGACAGCGTGACGGCTTTGCTTGCAAACGAGATGTTCTCTGGCGCGCAGCCGGATGCCGCCGCCCCGGAGCGGGCAGCGCAGGAGCTGCTGGCGCTCAGCTGCCGTGCGGCACATCTGGTCTGCGTCTGCGACGATATTTTCCGCGATGGTGCGGCCTATGACGAATGGACGGAGCGCTACCGCAGCGGCCTTGCGCGCGTCTGCCGCACGCTTGCGGCGGAATTCGACACGGTCTGCGAGGTCACGGCCGGACTGCCGCATCTTTGGAAGGGGGAATTGCCGTGAAGCACTGGTTCACGGGCTTTATGATGTCATGGGGCATGTTTCTGGCCATTCCGTGCCCGTGCCGCATCTGGGACGAGAAGGCGCGGCCGCACATGGTCGCCTGCCTGCCGCTCACGGGCGGCGTAGTCGGGCTCGTGTGGGCGGCGATGGCATGGCTGCTGCAGCGCCTCGGCTGCGCTGCGCCGCTGCGGGCGGTGCTGCTGGCCGCTGCGCCGTGGCTCGTCACGGGCTTTCTGCACCTCGACGGCTTTATGGATGTCTGCGACGCGCTGCTCTCCCGCCGCGATCTTGCCACGCGGCAGAAAATTCTGAAGGATTCGCACTGCGGCGCCTTCGCCGTTATCTGCATGGTCCTGCTGGCCGCGGGCCAGTGCGCGCTGTTTGCGGGTGCGCCGTGGCTGCGTCTGCTGCCGCTCGGGGCGCTCCCCGTGGCGAGCCGCGCCTGTGCTTCCGTTGCCGTGCAGCGCCTGCGCCCGATGGGCACGAGCCAGTATGCCGCCATGCAGCGCGGAACGGGCCTGCAGCTCGTGTTCCCACTCGCGTGCCTGCTGGCGGCCTGCGTTGTCCCGCCTGTGCTCTGCGGGGCGGCCGGGCTTGCGCCGCTTGCGGCGGCGGCGGGCTACTGCCTTGCCGTCTGGCGCGGCTTCCGGCCGTTGGACGGCATGTCCGGCGATATTTCCGGCTTCGGTCTGACGCTCGGCGAGCTGGCCGGGGCGGCGGTCTTATGTTTTGTGAGGTAAGAAAATGATCCTGATCTTGGGCGGCGCGTGGCAGGGAAAGCTCACCTGGGCGGCGTCGCATGGTATGGTCGGACCGGTGTTCGACCTGAAGGATGGCTGGCCCGAAGCGCCCGTGCGCTGCTGCCGCCATCTTGAAGCGCTGACGCGCGCGGCTTCCGACCGCGGCGAGACGGCGCAGCAGGTGCTGGACCGCCTGCTGCCGCTGACGCGGGATGCATTTGTCATCTCACGCGAGATCGGCTCCGGTGTCGTGCCGCTCGATGCGGCGGAGCGCCGCTGGCGCGAGGTGCACGGCGCGGTGCTGCAGGGCCTTGCGGCCCGAGCGGAGCACGTCAGCCGGATATTTTGCGGACTGGAGGAACGGTTAAAGTGAAATTGACCCTGATTCGGCATGGCCTGACGGAGGGCAACATCCGCAGGCTTTATTATGGCGCGATGGACCTGCCGCTGCTGCCTGATGGCATCGAGGCCCTGCACGCGCTGCGCGACGGCGGCGGCTATCCGGAGGCGGAGCAGTATTTTACCAGCGGCATGACCCGCACGGAGCAGACGTTTGCCGC
>ERZ773241.2663-NODE-2663-length-13749-cov-4.032423_pt1 | contig 13749 bp, 10 predicted proteins | sample MGYA00580989_ERZ773241 | MGnify/ENA primary metagenome ERZ773241 (study PRJEB29015, sample SAMEA2737804) | human gut metagenome | biome: human gut; feature: human-associated habitat; material: faeces | place: China | collected 2012 ...
TAAAAATAAATATTAGAAATAAAATATCGGCTCTTAATGGAGTTGGTGCTTTTTCTATGCTCGGAGAAATCCGGGCTTTTATTATGCAATTTTTTATTTTAATTATTCTAAAATAAATAAAAAGTGCAATGAACATTTGATTTCTAAACTTTCACTGCACTTTTTCGTTTTACAATAACAACTATTTTTTGTTTATGTACTTTTTTCATTTCTCATTGAGTTTAAAATTTTCTTTTCCAGTCTTGACACCTGAACCTGCGTCATTCCCATTTCTTTTGCTACCTGACTTTGAGTTTTATTTTTAAAATACCTCAAATTTATGATTTTTCGCTCCTTACTTTCCAGCATGTCCATTAATTGTTGAACCATAATTTTATTCAAAACCGTTTCTTCTATATTAGTGTCATCCTCCGCCAAATCCATTAGAGTGTATGCTGAGTCTTTTGAATACATTTCTTTGTCAATTGACTCAACATTTCTTGAGGCATCCATCGCCATTACTATTTCTTCTTTTGTCAAATCACAGACCTTTTCAAGCTCTTCTATGGTTGGCTCCTGCTTTTTTTCATTTATATAAATTTCTCTTTGGTGCATTATTTTCATTTGATTTTCTTTTATTTTTCTGCTGATTTTTACAATGCCATCATCTCTTATAAACCTTCGGATTTCTCCTGCTATCATTGGAACTGCATAGGTTGAAAAAGCCACGTCAAATTCTGTGTCAAATCTGTCTATTGCTTTTAGCATTCCAATGCATCCGATTTGAAACAAATCTTCGCCTTCGTGCCCTCTGTTTAAAAATCTTCTGACAATACTCCATATCAAACCTGTATTTTCAATTAATATTTTATCTCTTGCTAACTTATCTCCCTGATGAGCCCTGTTTATCAAAGTTAGCGTATCCATTATGCCCTCTGGCCGGACTTTTCTTTCAAATTAACTAGCCCAATGGATTTAGAATTAGTGTGGTTCATCAACTTACTATTATATTGACTACTTTTTATGCTGTTTTTTTCTATAACTTTTTTAAGTTTTTTCTCCATTATAACTGTTGTGCCTTTCCCCGGCTCTGAAATCACATCTACTTTATCCATAAACATTTCCATAAACATAAATCCCATTCCGGATCTTTCAAATTCCGGTTTTGTGGTAAACAAGGGCTCTCTTGCTTTTTCAATATTTGTTATACCAACTCCCAAATCTTTTATCTCAATGGTAATAAAACTACTAACCGTATATGTATCCTGCTTTTCGTACTGATTGCATACAAGCTTGCACTTTAAAGTTATTTTCCCCGGTCCCTCATTGTAGCCATGAACAATTGAATTAGTTACTGCTTCTGATACTGCCGTTTTAATATCATTAATTTCTTCAATGGTTGGATCAATCTCCGTCAAAAAAGAAGCAACTGCAATTCTTGCCAGACTTTCGTTTTCGGACTTTGCATCAAACTCCAAAGTCATATTGTTTTCCTTACTTTTATTTTCCATGCGTCCCTCCAATTACCATTTCACCAAGCTGGGTGTTTCCGTTTTGCTCACTATTTTGTAAAGCCCCGAAATAGTAAAAATTCTGTCAATTGAATTGTTAATATTTGTAACTGTAATGCTTCCACCTCTCTTTTTTACAAGCTTATACCTGCCCATTATCACTCCAATGCCTGAGCTATCCATAAACATTGTTCGCTTAAAATTAAAAATTATGTTTTTAATCTGGTTTGAAACAATATACCAATCCGACTGCTCTGTAATTGTTTTCGCATTGTGATGATCAAGTTCCTCCGGCAGATAAATCAAAAGATTCTCGCCTCTTACTTCATATAAAACTTCCATAAATCCCCCTTTATTCTTAAACGCAGAAAGAGAAGAGCTTTCGCTCTTCTCTTTCGTAAATCTTTTCTAAAATCTAACTAGATTCTAGTATTATCAATTGTAATCTTTATCCCTTATTCTGAAGTGCCACCGTCGCCATTATCTCCATTATCGCCGTTGTCTCCGTTATCGCCGTTGTCTCCGTTATCTCCACTACTGCTACTGTCATCTATGTTAAGCTGGCTCTTTGCTGTGTCATAGTGTGATGAATTAGGGAAGTTATCGTATATCTCTTTGAAGTACTTATTGGCATTCTTTGAATCGCCTTTGTTTTTGTAACTCCATGCAAGATAGTATATTGCGTCTACATTACCTGAGTCAGCTTCAATACATTTCTTAAACTGCTTAATTGCTGTGTCATAATCTGCCTTATCTCTTGCTGTCATTCCTGCATTGTAAGCTTCTTCTGAAATACGTTTTGATAATTTACTGCTTAACCATTTATAAACAGTTGTAAAGTCTTCAGAGTCCATCTTAAGCTTACTATCAACATCACTTAAAGCTGTTGCCGCGTTCTTATAGTCATCATTTAAATAATAATTTACTGATTTTAACAGGTTACTGTAGTTTGATGCAACTGTATTTCCTGTGTCTGTATACTGTGCCAAGTCTGACTTAAGTTTCTTCTGTTCTGTTTTTAATGTATCAACCTGATTCTCTAATTCAGATATTGTTGAATTTTTTATTGCAATCTTCTGATTGTATTCAACGCCTACATTGTTAGCCTGATCTGTCAGATGTGACATTCTTGCCGGTGTTACAATAAAGTAAACCAATGCCGCACCTAAAAGCAAACCAATAACAATATGAAGAATACTCTGTGCTCCTGTTATGGCTTCCTTAAAGTTATTCTTAGGAATGATAACATCATTTCCGCTAAGATATTCTCTGTCTACCATAACTCCACGAAGGTTTCTTCTCCTTTCCATTCGCTTGTCCGGATCAGTTTTCTTCTCTTCATCCATATATTCGTTAATCTCTCTTAAATATCTTATGCTAAGAGGATTACATTTATCTATTTTCATAGATTTTTTTATGGATTTTTTTGCACGCTCATACTGTCCGCCTTTTAAATACAACAGTGCCAACAACTGGTATGCTTTTATAAAGTTAGGATTCTGATTCAATACTTTCTTAAGCTGAATAATTGCCATGTCATCTGTACCGCTTTTGGCATAATCAAGAGCAATATTAAACTTCTTAATTGTATGATTTAATTCGCTAACCTTACCTTTATCCTGCTGTATTGCAACAAGATATTTCTCAGCCGGGTTATTATCCGGCTGAATATTTGTACTCATTACCCATTCTGAAAATGCCTGAACAGTCTCACCCATTTCAAAATAAACAAGACCTAACAGATTTCTTGCATCAATGTTTCTCTTGTTAAGTTTTACACTTCTTCTAAGAGTATCTGCTGCACCTGACAAATCCCTGTTTTTTGCTTTTGTAAGACCGGCATTGTAATAGGTATTTGATAATTTTACTATTCTTTTGTATACGCTTACGTCCATACCACAATGACTGCAATAATCACTGTTAGTTAAGACATTTCCACAATTGTAGCATATCATTTATACACCCATCCTTTGCCTTTTATTTGTCGCCTTTAAGTTCCTCAACCATCTGAATCATAACATCTGTAATATCAGAAATGTTATTGTTGTAAATGGCATCCTCTGCTTCTTCTATTTCTAGACTTGGGTGAAACTTCTTGATTTCCTCTTCAAAATTTATCATGGTCGTTTCCTCCTACTTCTGTAATCTTGCCAACTGTTCCTTTACCTGATCCATCATCTGCTGATATTTAGCCTGTTTAGCCTTTTCTTCGTTAATCTTCTTTTCAGGAGCCTTGCTTACAAAATTAGGGTTGCTTAACATACCGTTAACTCTTGCTAATTCTTTATTAAGCTTTTCAACTTCCTTATTAAGACGTTCGATTTCCTTTGAAATATCAACTAATTCAGCAAAAGGCATATAAATAGTAGCCTTTGGAATAACTACTGATACGGCATCATCACCAATACCTGACTTGTCATCCTGAATAATAACTTCGCTTGCATAACCTAATGTTGCAAAGAATACTTTACCATTTTCGAAAATGTTCTTAATTTCTTCTTCACTTGAAACTACGAAAACTTTAGCTTTCTTACTTGGGGCAACGTTCATTTCTGAACGGATATTTCTAATATTTCTAACTGCCTCTTTAATAGTTTCAACTGCTTTTTCTTCTTTGGCGAAATCATATTCTTCTGTAAATTCAGGCCATTTTGAAAGCATAATTGTTTCTTCTTCATCCTGTAAATTGCAGAAAATTTCTTCTGTAATAAATGGCATATATGGATGTAAAAGTTTTAATGCATCGATTAATACCTTCTTAAGTGTCCAAAGTGCTGCCTTTTTAGTATCGTCATCATCATTGTACAATCTTGGCTTAACCATTTCAATATACCAGTCACAAAATTCTTCCCAAATAAATTCGTAAATTTTGTCTGCTGCGATACCCAACTCAAATTTATCAAGATTTTCTGTCACATCTTTGGCTAAAGTGTTAACTTTTGATAAAATCCACTTATCTGCATCTGTAAGATTTTCAGGTTTGTTCTTCACATCAATACCTTCTTCAGGCATATTCATCTGAATAAATCTTGATGCGTTCCAAACTTTGTTAGCAAAGTTTCTTGAAGCTTCTACTCTTTCCCAGTAGAATCTCATATCATTACCTGGTGCATTACCTGTAATAAGTGTAAATCTTAATGCGTCAGCACCGTATTTGTCAATAACTTCCAATGGATCAATACCATTTCCAAGAGACTTACTCATTTTACGTCCCTGAGAATCTCTAACAAGTCCATGTATCAAAACTGTATCAAAAGGAACTTTTCCTGTATGTTCAAGTCCTGAGAACATCATTCTGATTACCCAGAAGAAAATAATGTCATATCCTGTAACAAGTACATTTGTAGGATAGAAATAATCTAATTCTTCTGTGTTGTCAGGCCATCCAAGTGTTGAGAAAGGCCATAATGCTGATGAGAACCATGTATCAAGTGTATCAGGATCCTGTCTCATTTCCTTACCACACTTAGGACATACTGCATGATCTTCTTTTGTAACAACCATTTCCCCACAATCATCACAATAGAATGCAGGAATCCTGTGTCCCCACCATAACTGACGTGAAATACACCAGTCACGGATGTTTTCTAACCAATGGAAATATGTTTTGTCAAAATGAGGTGGTACAAACTTAGTGTCACCATTTTTAACAGCTTCAATTGCAGGTTTTGCAATTTCTTCCATCTTTACAAACCACTGTTTTGATACTCTAGGTTCGATTGTAGTATGACATCTGTAACATGTACCTACATTATGTTCATGGTCTTCAATCTTAACAAGGTATCCTTCCTTATCCAAATCTTCAACGATTGCTTTTCTTGCTTCATATCTGTCCATACCTGCATACTTAGGATAATCATCCACAATCTTAGCATCATCTGTTAATACATTAATAACAGGTAAATTATGACGAAGTCCAACCTCAAAATCGTTAGGATCATGAGCAGGTGTAATCTTAACAACACCTGTACCAAAATCAATCCCTACATAATCATCTGCCACAATAGGAATCTCTCTTCCAACTAAAGGAAGTGTAAGTGTTTTTCCTACTAAATCTTTATATCTGTCATCATTTGGATTTACTGCTACTGCTGTATCTCCTAGTAATGTTTCCGGTCTTGTTGTAGCCAGTTCAACCCATCCGGTGCCATCTGTAAGAGGATATCTTAAATGCCAGAACTTTCCTGCCTGATCTTCATATTCAACCTCTGCATCTGAAATAGATGTAAGACAATGAGGACACCAGTTAATAATTCTCTCACCACGATAAATCTGTCCCTTGTTGTATAAGTTTACAAATACTTCCTTAACTGCCTTTGAACAGCCTTCATCCATTGTAAATCTTTCTCTGTCCCAGTCACATGAAGAACCTATTTTCTTAAGCTGTGAAACAATACGTCCACCGTACTGTGCCTTCCACTGCCATGCTCTGTCTAAGAATTTCTCTCTTCCAATGTCTTCCTTTGTAATGCCTTCCTCACGCATTTTTTCTACAATCTTTGCTTCTGTAGCAATTGATGCATGGTCAGTTCCAGGAAGCCATAAAGCTTCATATCCCTGCATTCTCTTAAAACGTGTAAGAATATCCTGCATTGTATTATCAAGGGCATGTCCCATATGAAGCTGTCCTGTAATATTTGGAGGTGGCATAACAATTGTAAAAGGTTTCTTACTTCTGTCTACTTCTGCATGGAAGTATTTCTTTTCCTGCCACTTACTATACAATCTGTCTTCAATCTCTGCCGGATTGTAATTCTTTTCAATTTCTTTCATCTTTCTTCTCCAATCGTAACCTTTTTCATAGGAATGTTATTAACATACCATATCCTATTTTTTTAATTTATTATCATTTTTGTCTGCACCGGATTTTCGTGAACAAACACGAAAGTCGTGCTCTCCTTTGCAGTATCAGCACGACTTTCTTATGTATAATGCCGGTACCGCATAAAGGGCGATTGCTCGCGGTACCACCTTTATCTTTCACTTATCATATCCTGTAACGGGGACGAACCGTAGACAACTACTCAATTCATCATCTCTGCTCCAAAACTACCTTCACAGACACTGCTTTAAGAGGCTTCCACCGTCCCTCTCTCTCTTTAAAAGGTTATCTGCTACTCCTTTTCTTCTACGCATTTCCATATATGAACTAATAATAATAATTTTAAATTGGTTTGTCAACTATGTTCACAAAACATTTAACTGTTTATTTCTACAATATATTCTTTCTTGCACTGCTGCATATATTGATCTTCCTGTTTTTTGTTCCAACCTGTTTTAATTTCAGCATTAAGCTTAATTATTTCTGTCTTAATTCTGTTGATAACAGTGTCGGAAACACCATATTTGTCCTTATCCATTTTTAGTCGCTTCTCATTATCAGTAATAAGGTCGCACATTATTATTGATTCCAAAGACTCTGCCGAAGCATTAAGCCTATAAGCACATCTAAAAGCTGTTGCAGCCTGATCGTATTCAAACAATCTTGCGTAAGCCACACCAAGATTGTTATAAACATCACCATAAAATCTTTCAGGCAAATCAGTATTAATGGACTTACTTAAAATACTATTATAGTAATTAATTGCCATATTATACTTGTCTGTTTCCATCAAAATATCTGCCTTAGCCTTAATTCTTTCTGCTGCTGTTTTTGAACTAAGCATAACAAGATGGTTTTCTAATTTTTCTGCTTCACGCTCAGTATAGTAACCGGCGTTTTTTATAAGAAAAGAAATCTTTTCTCCCAAAGCTCCTTTGTTGGCATTAATCTGTCTTATACCTGATGCAATGTGAGGTTGCTTAAGTTCGTTTTCAATATAATCAATTAAGCCTTCACTGAAAAACTGGTCATCAATTAAATAAAGGTAATTAAATAAGTAATAACTTAATTCTTCTATAGAATATATATTCTTGTTAATTTCTTTAATATAATAAGGCTTTTCCGTATGCATTGTACATAATGTTATGTCATTCATATTCATTTACTCCTTTAGCCAATCTCTATTTCCTTTGTAACTGACATTCCCGATGATTTAAAGAACTCTCCAAAACCTAAATCCGTAATTGTAATCTGGAATTTGTTTTCTGTTAAATATTTAAAATCAACACTGATTCTTGTTGTTTTTGGTGGTCTTTTTGGAAATTCCGTCAAATCAATTCTAAACTCTTCTGTTGTATGTTTCATAATATTATGAATTTCAAAAACAGCTTCTGTAGGTTCTTCCATTATACATTCTGTTTTTGATTTTGCCTGATACCAATAATCACCAATATCTGACAATGTTACCATACTGTCTCTTTCTTTATGTTTAACAGACATTGTAACTCTTACTCTTGTTCTGCCCTTACATGAAATAATGTAATCCTTAAGGGTTTTCATATAAAAGAACTCTTTTGCCCCGTAAGCTGCACCTTTTACAATTAAGTTATTTCCCTTAAAAACTCTTCTGTTTCTGCATATAGTCTGTAAAGTTTTCGCCCAGCCTTCTGCATAAAAACCTTCACCTGACAAAAACACACCTGATACAACATTTTTCTTAAGCTGGTCTTCCATATAATCTGCCACAATTTCATCTGCCATATCCATGTTATTCTTTACCGAATCATATGTCATCCTGTCATTTAAGTCTTCAACTGTAACATCTGCCACATGAACCTGCTTGCCTTTTATAACATTAAGCTTTCTGCAGGAAAAATCATTTCTGTCAAAATTAAGGAAGTAAACCTGATTAATCCAAATATCTTTTCCCTGATTTAAAACATAATATACAAAACTTTCTGAATGACTTATTATCTTAATATCATTTGCATTGTAACCTAAATTAGTAAAAGAGGTTGTAATTAATTCAATCATTTCCGGTGTGACTTCATTTAAAGTTACAAGAACATTTTTGATTAATTTGCCATTGCTGTAATTTACTGCAACCTTTAGCAGATATGACATATACGTTGTAATAATCTGTTTTGTTAAATCTTCCCCATAGTTCTGCTTTAAAATCTCCGGCAATTTTCTATATTCAGTGCTATTATTTAATCTGCTTTTGTTAACAGCCTCGTCACCTGCTGACCATTCATTTAATTCGCTGTTATAACATACAACAGACGGTATCAAAAAATTATCTTCTGTTCCTATACTAATGGATCTTGGATTAATTTCATCATCCAACACAGCCATTTGCGTAAAGTCTATGGAAAAATCGATTCCCAATATTATTCCTTTTCCCAAAGTTTCATCCTCCTATATTGTCTGCCCTGATTACAATAATCTGAATAATTTTCTTCCTGCTTCCTTGCAAAGTTCGTAAGTCTGCATCATATCTCTTGCTGCATCATCCTCGCCTAAAGCCTTGCAAATCATCATACTGTTAATTATTCCAAAACGGCTTTCGTCGTTGTAAGCATTCTTCTCTGATATTCTCACTGAATAGTTATCAACAACCTTGCCTTCCGGATATTCATTAGAATACTCCTTTATACTGTAATCTATTTCCTCACCGTAGAACATTATTACTTCTTTTGAGAAAATTCCCGGATAAATGCTTCCCATTTCTTCTGTAACTTTTCCGGTTTTTCCTTCCTGATTTTTAATCTCATAAGTAATATCAACCCTATGTTTCGGATTAGTTCTAAAATCTATAATTGTCTTATCTAAAAGATTAAACGGAATCTTGTACCATTTATTAAACTTCTTATAAAATTCAAAATTAACATTGCTCTTAACTAAAGTATCAATTAAGTCCTTTGTTATTTTAATTTGATTTTCAGTAAGCTTATCTTTCTGTGACATTACTTCCACAAAAGCGATTTTTGTAATTAATGTTACATCAAATCCGTTTTCCAATTCCTGTTCGACTATTTCCCATACTCTTTCAGGGCATTGAACTTTTTTAATAAAATAATTATAAGAAACATATGTGTAAAATGCCTTTCTTATAACTGAAGATGTTGGTCCCTTAATGTATTCTTCATATATTTCATAAATAGACTTATCAACACTGCCTTCAAAAATAAGCTGTACCAACAACTTTTCAGCCAATGTATTATCATTAATATTTCTTGACTGAACCGCCAAAAACATCTGATATAATTCAAGGGAACCTGAATCATAATACTTGCCTAAGAACTTAAGAACATTCTCATCCCTGCAACCATTTCTGAAAGATTCAGCACACATCTCCATAAGAATTTCGTTTTTGTCAAACTCAGGCTCTTTAACCAATTCCACACAAAGTTTTTCAAGCAAGCTTACCTTTATACTTTCATAACCATACTTGGCAATATGTGGATAAACCATTTCCATAAGATTTCTTTCTATTAAAATCTCCATTATCTTCTTTCGGGAAACTTTGGATAACTCTGCCAGATTAAACTGCATAATATAAATGTCCATTTCTCCCAAATCGTAGCCTTTGTAATAATAATCCACAATAAATTCCTTTAGTGAATCACGATATTGCTTTGATAATTCAGGAATTTCCACTGTTTCCTTTAATTCCTGAACCTTACCTTTGTACATATTAGGATGTTCAAGAATCTTTTCTGTTTCCACAAGCTTAGTAAGATTACTGCTTCCTTTTTTTGTAATTGAAGCTTCGATTTTTAAATGTTTTATCTGATAGTCAGACTCCCAAATAAATCTGCCCTTGTTATCCATAAATAAAATAACAGGATTCTTTGTATATAATCTTACGTAAGCCACTCCGTTATTCACAGTTGATGTAATAATATTTTCTGTTTCTTTATGACGTACAACAACTGTTTTTATTTTTTCATTTTTTACTGTTATCTTGTAAGTATTAAGAACCTGTGGCATTGCCTGCTGCATATTACCTACAAGGAAATCATCTGTTATTAACTTAGAGTAAATTAGTCTTAAATGGTCATTGTTGTTGCCTTTAAGTAATTGTTCTGTTGCATATTTTTCCACGCCGTCACGGAATTTTAAATATTCATCCTCTAACATACTAATGTTAGTTAACAGATTTGCGTAGAAATAATCTTTGTTATACATTAAAGTATCTGTTCCGTAAGAAAAATACTTATATGCTGACTTCTCCAATGGCTTATAATTAGAAGTATTAATTGTATAAATATAATATTCATACAAATTAGTAATTCTAAGTTCTTCCCTGACACCTTCTGTAAGCCACTTGGAATAGCTGTGGTCCAACTTATTGCCATTAATAATCATTGTACATATACATGTAAGAACCTCTTCTTCCTTAGTCTGCTCATAAAATCTTGCAAGTATGTTAAAGTATCCTTCATTATATGCCTTGTCCTTAATCATGAGTTCTGATGTCTGCTTGGCAAGGTCTTTTGTCACGATTTTGTATTTTGCCGCAAAGTTTAATACCTGAATTTCAAAACTGTTAAGGATTCTTAAAAGTTCAGGCTGATTAATTAAAATATTTGCCGCCTCAAAATACATAACCGGACTGAAACATCCTTCTCCAAACATTCGCTTAATCATTGTATATTTTAAGCTCGGATTTTCGTCATATCTTTCATCCATGTAAAATAAAAGCCACAATAACTGCCATGTGTCATGACCACTTTCAAAGTATTTCTTGATTTCTGCCTTTATTTCGTTAGTATAATTAGGATTGTTTTTATGTAATGTTTTTAAGTACAGATAGTAACAGTATTCTTCTACATTATTTTTGTCCTTTATTGCCATCTGCTTAGATGCCCTGTCAAGATATGATGTAGCTTCCTCTGTTTTATTTTCGGCAATTGCCACCTGAGCCTTAACCAAAATACCAACAAGGTCGTCTTCGTTCTTTTCCAGTCGTTCCTGTGCCATTTTTGACATTTCATTAATCCATTTTTTACCATCAATAACACCAGTTCTAAAATCAAGATAGTTCTTTATAAGACCTATGTTGTTCTTCTTTTCTTCTATGTAATCGTTAATTTCATCTTTTTCATTTACTATTACAATGTCGTAAACAATTGTTTCGTTAGTTGTCTCAAAAATTAATCTGCCGTGGTTGCTTCCTCCGTGAAGTCTGGCTGCATTAATATAAAACTCATATTCTGCAACTTTGCCATTAAAATCATCGCCCTTAACCTGTGACTTGCAGTTATAAAGGAAATCACCTTCAACCGTAACATTTATTTCCGCATATCCAAGACAACTTCTTTCAAGATTAATCGTGTCTGCATAGTTCTCTTTAATATTGGAATATTCTCTATAATTCTCCTTTGTACTAATGGCAACTCTCTTTTTTAGTCCCATTCCCACAAGAAACTCTTCCATTGCAATTCCACGGTTACTGTTATGAAGCACCATGTCATACAATGTAGAGCCGAAACTATCGTTTTTTAGGAAAAACTCCTTAAATTCTTTTGAAAGGAATAATATTAATGCCTCGTCATAACTTTCATTAATAAGTCTTAAGAAGTCATTAAAACCTCCAATCATTCCTATTGTTGATTCCAGCTCTCTTTTCTTTATTGTTATTGCAAACGGAATGTCAAAACCCCCTGCAGTTGTAACCATGCTTATTGTTCCGTTGCAGATCTGTCCCTGCTCCAGATTCTTACTGCTTACGCTATATCTAATCACATTGTTAATGCCGTTAAACTGATTGTTCTCGAAAGTTATATGATTATCAGTAGAAAATACAACTCCTTTTATAGGAAGATTGTTTTTGCTTTTTATGTTTAATTCTCCCCGTTTGTAATCCCCTGTTTCCAGCTCTACGGCTATTCTGTTTTCTAAAACTTCCGCATCAGGCATTTCATATGTTGAAACTCCTGCTGCTAACTTGTCAATTAAAGTCTTCAATTATTTCACCTCTGATTTTAACTCTCTTAGGATTATGGAAATGCAAAACAGTTCACAATCCTTTTAATCCGGATTTGGATATTTTACACTAATCTTCCTTTATCTTTTTAAAGTAATTCTTAACTTCTACTTCGTATCCTAAATCTCCCGGTTCATAGAACCTGCTATCTTCCAAACCGTCAGGAAGATATTGTTGTTTCACATAATGATTTGGATAATCATGTGCGTACTTGTATCCGATTCCGTGACCAAGCTTGGCTGAGCCTTTATAATGTGCATCCTGTAAATGTGCCGGAACCTTTGCTGTAACAGTACTTCTTACCACTTCATTTGCTGCAAAAATTGCATTGCAGGCTGAGTTGCTCTTTGGCGATGAAGCCACATAAATAACTGCCTCTGACAATATTATCTGGGCTTCAGGCATACCAACCTGATGAACTGCCTGGGCTGCTGCATTGGCAACAACTAACGCCTGTGGATTTGCCATGCCAACATCTTCTGCCGCACAAATCAAAATTCTTCTTGATATAAAGTCAACGCTTTCCCCTGCATAAAGCATTCTTGATAAATAATACACTGCCGCATCAGGATCAGAACCTCGCATACTTTTTATAAATGCAGAAATTGTATCGTAATGATTATCTCCTGACTTGTCATATTTTAATGCTCTCTTCTGAACACATTGCTGTGCTACTTCCAATGTAATATGTATCTTGCCATCCTGTGCCGGATCTGTAGTCAAAATACCAAGCTCTACTGCATTTAACGCTGTTCTTGCATCCCCATTTGAAATTTCTGCCAAAAACATAACCGCATCATCATCGATTACTCCGTTATAAATTCCCATTCCGTCAGTTTTGTCATTTACTGCCCTTAGTATAAGTGTCTTAATGTTTTCCACACTTAAAGGATGTAATTCAAAAACAATTGACCTTGATATTAAAGCTGAGTTAACTTCAAAATATGGATTCTCTGTTGTGGCCCCGATAAGAATGATGGTTCCGTCCTCCACAAAAGGCAAAAGATAATCCTGCTGTCCTTTATTAAAGCGATGAATCTCATCAATAAACAAAATCGTCTTTCGCCCATACATTCCAAGGGCATTCTGAGCCTGTTTTACCACTTCTTCCATATCTTTCTTGCCTGCTACGGTGGCATTGATCTGGGTAAAGTCTGCGCTAGTAGTATTGGCGATGACTTTAGCCAAGGTGGTCTTTCCGGTTCCTGGAGGACCGTAAAAAATAACGGAAGTCAGCTTATCTGCCTTGATGGCTCTGTAAAGTAATTTATCTTTTCCCACAATGTGCTGCTGTCCCACTACTTCCTCCAGTTTCGTAGGGCGAAGACGTGAGGCAAGTGGGGATTCATTCTCCATTGTCCTGGATTTCGCATATTCAAATAAATCCATGTATTTCTCTCCAATTCAAAAGTAATTTTCCGTACATTTGTTCTAATTATAATCTA
>ERZ773241.2668-NODE-2668-length-13722-cov-5.521475_pt1 | contig 13722 bp, 6 predicted proteins | sample MGYA00580989_ERZ773241 | MGnify/ENA primary metagenome ERZ773241 (study PRJEB29015, sample SAMEA2737804) | human gut metagenome | biome: human gut; feature: human-associated habitat; material: faeces | place: China | collected 2012 ...
GTATTTTACCCAATATAGATTAGTCTTTTTATCCGATTTAATGCTCTGTTAGTAAGATTTAAGTTAAAACGTCATGTGCAAACTGATTCTAAGCCCGGATTTATCTATATTAGGTAAATCGCGGTAAGTCAAACGCCATACATAATCCACCCGGAGCACTTTTAAAATATTCTCAACACCTACCCCTACCTCCACATACGGAGTGTGTCCCATAGTAGTGCTTCCTGCCGGAAAGGCAAACAATCCTTCACTGAATTCCGGATTGTTCTTGTCGCTCAGATTTCCATAAATTCCCCGACAGGACAACACTTCGCGCCATTTCAATTTTTTCAACAACGGAATGCGGTTGAAAAGGAAACCGTTCAAAAAGTAAGTCACATCCCACGAGGCATATTCATCGTTCATAAATTCCATTGCATTCATCAGCGAGTAAGACTCCGGCTGAATGGTGTAGGACAAGTTGGCATTGGGAATGATAAGCAGCGGAAAAGGAACTTTATTCCACACCTTACCGGCTTTCAGTATGACGTCCGTATAGCCGAAAGCCGAGAACCAGAAACGTTTCTGAAATCCTGCCTCCGTATAATGATACGTATAGTCTCCACCCAGCACTCCTTTGGCGGCCATTGTATGCGTCAGCGTAAATACCGGAGCATCCAAAGATACCGGAAAACGGTTCCACTGTGTCTGAAAGAACTTCTCATTAGGAGCATAACGCAGTTTAAGTTCCAGTTCACTGGTCGAAATACTTTTTACAAACGACTTATCTTTATCCTGCCTGATGAAAGGAATGAGATGCGAAGATTCATCTTTCCGCAGACGTGTGGTCACTTGAAAGGAGAAGCCCGAATGAAACTCGTTCGTATACGTCAGTTCCGCTTTCCGCTGATAGCCGATACGGTCGTCCTTCTGGCGTTTCAACGCCAAAAAAACGTTATCCTGACTGGTATAGAGATAATGTTGCCCATACTGGTTGACATCGGACAGATAACGGAATTTGAGCGAGTGAATCGGAAACTCATTGGCATACTCTTTTTTCTTATGGAAAGAATATTCCAGTTCCGCCAACCCTTTCACACGTTCGTCGCGGAAACCGTACGCCACATATCCCCTGCCGAACAAATGCGGATTAAGCCATGCCGTTGTCATCCCACCGGCACGCACACGCACTCCTTCCAGCGCATTACCGCTGATGGTGGTGTTCATCATACCGATATAGAACAAAGGAGCTTTCTCCTTAGGTGCGGGAATATATCCGGTAAACAGCACCTTCAGCACCTTCTCCGTCCAATAATAAACCGGATAGCTGCGAAGTTGCGCCATCATCTTGTCTACGGAAGTCTCTTTCTTGCTCACTTCCGCAAGGCGGTTGGCATCCCAATAAGCATCGGAATGAGCGGAAGAGTCCATGCCTTCAATCACCTTCTCGGGTTTTCGGAACGCCTGCAAGGCATCGGCAGTAGGTTCGTAAGCATAATTCCGGTAATAGACATCCCGTTTGGCATAGATGCCGTCGCTGTTGTCCACCAATTTGAATTCCGTCGTGATACTTTCATTCATAAGTTGCCTTGTACCGTCTTCCGCATGGTCGAAGTCCTGTTCTATCTTCATGTAATCCACAAAGTTCAGATTGATTTTCTGAGGAAAGTTCATCACTACACGACGCACGAAATACGTGCTGTCCAGCATGACGTACAGATGCCCCGTAAAGCCGAACGACTCGGAGTTGAAAGGCACAAAAGTCAAGTCCACGCAAGGCTTTCCGGCAACGGTCAGCGTATCCATCAGATAGTATTTGTAGAACGAAGGGCCTAAAGAAGATAACGGACTGACAAACTTATTGGTAAAGAGCGTTATATTGTTCTGATAAATATCCACGTCCGTCATAGTGACGCTGATGGCCTGCTCCATCCCCTGCTGTGACAGCATTTCGTCCACTCCCGCCTGCCGCCGCGCCTTCACCCATTGCTTTTCGCTGTGCGGCGACTTACGGTAATAATCCGTAGCCAGCAACTCGCGGTTGGACACCGCCAGTACTGGTTTTCCCGTCACGGCGGAAGTATCCACATAATCGGTCAGGAACTTGAACTTGCGATACAGCCACTTCTGCTGTTTCACACTGTCGAAGTTGTTAATGGCAAACGTCATTTTCTCATAACGCTCGCGCTGCCAGAAGTCGCGCTCATCCGGAGAATAATCATCCCGGTGCTCTATCATCTTCCGCACAAACTCCACAGCCGGATTGTTTTTCTTCTTGTAGCGCTCGCGTTTCGGCTTCACCACCACTTCATTCAGTGCATAAGTGGTGGGGGCAAGCGCCACTTTTATACGCTCCCCGCGTGCCGGATGAATCAGCCGGGTGTATTCATTATAGCCCACGGCCGAGATTACCAGCCGTGCTTCCGGGCGATAGGTCTTGAAAGAAAATACCCCCTTGTCATCAGTCATTCCCCCCTCTGTGGTTCCTTTCAGATAGACCGAGGTATATGGCAACGGCTCCCGTGTCAGCGAATCCGTGACAACACCTTGCACTATATATTGCGCCCTCACAGGAAGTGCAATTATCTGCAACAGCAGAAATACCCTAATAAACAACCTCATACCTTACCCATCTATCATTCAGTGCGCAAAGGTACGGAAGAAAACTTTTTCTAAAAGTCCGGTTTTGCGGAATAAATGTTCTAAAAAACCACTTTTATTCAAAACACTTCCCGTTAAAACCCGTTGTATAGCGAATACGACTTACAAAAGACGTACAAACCGACCTAAATACTTAATTATGGAATGGATTTTCAACCAACTCAGAGAACGTCCCGAATTAGCCATTTTCCTCACCATTTTTCTGGGGTTCTGGCTGGGTAAGCTGCGTATCGGCAAGTTTACTTTGGGAACCGTCACCAGCGTGTTATTGGTAGGCGTAGTGGTAGGGCAACTGAATATTGCCGTACCCGGCCCGGTCAAGTCAGTGTTTTTCTTGCTGTTTCTGTTTGCCGTAGGCTACAAGGTAGGGCCGCAGTTCTTTCGCGGACTGAAAAAAGACGGATTGCCCCAAGTGGCTTTTGCGGTGCTGATGTGCGTATCCGTTTTGGGAGTAACCTGGCTGCTTGCCCTACTCATGGGATATAACATGGGAGAAGCCGCCGGATTGCTTGCCGGCTCACAAACCATATCGGCCGTCATCGGCGTGGCCGAAGATACAATGGCAAACATGGGACTGGACGAAGCGCAACGGCAGAGCTACGTCAACATCATCCCCGTATCCTATGCCGTAACCTACATTTTCGGTACCGCCGGCTCGGCTTGGGTGCTATCGTCCATCGGACCGAAAATGCTGGGCGGACTGGATAAGGTGAAAGCCGCCTGCAAGGATTTGGAAGTCCGCATGGGCAACTCTCAGGCAGATGAACCCGGCTTTATTCATGCCGCACGCCCCGTCACTTTCCGCGCCTACCGCATCGAAAACGAATGGTTCAAAAACGGGAAAAGGGTCGTAGACCTTGAAGTGTACTTCCAGCAACAGGACAAGCGCCTGTTTGTGGAGCGGATACGCAAGGCAGGCACTATCCGTGAGGTCAGCCCCAACGTGCAACTGGAAATAGGGGATGAAGTCGTACTAAGCGGACGCCGGGAATACGTTATCGGCGAAGAGGATTGGATAGGACCTGAAATACAAGACCAGCAGCTATTGGACTTCCCCGCAGAAAAACTGCCCGTCATGATTACCAAAAAGACCTTTGCCGGAAAGACCGTTTCGGCCATCCGCAACGAGAAGTTCATGCACGGTGTCAGTATCCGCAGCATCAGGCGTGCGGGCATCGACATCCCCGTCATGGCGCAGACCACCGTAGATGCCGGCGACGTGGTAGAGGTAGTGGGAACCAGGCAGGAAGTGGAAACAGCCGCCAAACGTTTGGGCTATATAGACCGTCCTACCAATCAGACTGATATGATTTTCGTAGGGCTCGGCATCCTTGTAGGCGGGTTGTTCGGTGCACTATCCGTCCACATCGGCGGCGTACCAATCAGCCTGAGCACCAGTGGCGGAGCGCTGATAGCGGGATTGCTCTTCGGCTGGCTGCGCAGCAAGCATCCCACTTTCGGACGCATTCCCGAACCGTCGCAATGGGTACTGAACAATGTAGGGCTGAACATGTTTATCGCCGTAGTAGGCATATCGGCAGGTCCCGGTTTTGTACAGGGATTTCACGATGTGGGTATCAGCCTGTTCCTTGTAGGCGCAGCAGCCACCACTTTCCCACTGATTATCGGGCTGTTGCTTGCCAGGTATCTGTTCAAGTTTCATCCGGCCATCGCATTGGGATGCTGTGCGGGCGCAAGGACCACTACGGCAGCCCTCGGAGCCATACAGGATGCCGTAGAGAGTGAAACGCCTGCGCTGGGTTATACCGTGACGTATGCCGTAGGCAACACCCTGCTGATTATATGGGGAGTGGTTATCGTCCTGCTGATTTAATGCCCTGAAGACTTTAAGCAGATTACCTAATAAGTAAAAACTGTTTTCAAGCTTACTAAAATCTTTCCGTCCGACAGCTGTCGGACGAAAATTCAACAATTGTCGGACGATAATTCAACAGCTGTCGGACGAATGGAAAACAATTATCGGACGAATAGATTTTAGCATACCTGGAATTAGTTTATGCCGACTGTCACTTTAATTATAACGCTTTTTAAAAACTAAACTTCAGATTATATGAATACAAAACTTTTAGAAAAGAAGATGGAGAATATCAGTCCCTTTGAACTGAAAAACCGTCTTATCGACATGGCAGATGAAAGCCTGAAAAAGACCGCCCGTACCATGTTGAACGCCGGGCGCGGCAATCCCAACTGGATTGCAACCACTCCACGCGAAGCCTTTTTCCTTCTGGGAAAATTCGGACTGGAAGAATGCCGTCACGTCATGTTTCTCCCCGAAGGCATCGCCGGCATCCCCGAAAAACAAGGTATTGCCGCCCGCTTTGAGCAATTCCTCAAAAGCAATACCTACCAGCCCGGAGCCAAACTGCTGGAACAAACCTACCACTACATGCTGATGCAGCATGCCGTCGACCCCGACAGCCTCGTACACGAATGGGCGGAAAGCGTCATAGGCAACCAGTATCCTGTGCCCGACCGCATCCTGCAATTCACCGAAATGCTGGTATGCGACTACCTGAATCAGGAAATGTGCGACAACCGTCCGCCTCGCGGAGCTTTCAACCTGTTTGCCACCGAAGGCGGAACGGCTGCCATGTGTTATATCTTCGATTCGCTGCAAGAGAATTTCCTGCTGGACAAAGGCGACGGTATCGCCCTCATGGTTCCCGCCTTTACACCTTACATAGAGATTCCCCAACTGGACCGTTACCGGTTCAAGGTGACCGAACTGCATGCCAACCGCATGAGCAAAGACGGGCTGCATCTGTGGCAATACAGTGACGAGGATATAGACCGGCTGAAAAATCCGGCCATAAAGGCTTTGTTTGTCACCAACCCAAGCAACCCGCCCAGCTATACGCTCAGCCCCGAAACAATGGCGCGCATCGTAAACATCGTAAAGGAAGACAATCCCAACCTGATGATTATTACGGACGATGTGTACGGTACTTTCAGCCCGCATTTCCGCTCGTTCATGGCAGAAATTCCGTACAATACGCTTTGCGTGTACTCTTTCTCCAAATATTTCGGCGCTACCGGCTGGCGCAATGCCGTCATAGCGCTGCACGAATACAATGTATTCGACAGACAAATATCCCGATTGCCGAAAGAGAAGCGCGAAGCCCTCAACCGCCGCTATGCCACGCTGACCCTGCATCCCGAAAAATTGAAGTTCATAGACCGCATGGTAGCGGACAGCCGTCAGATAGCCTTGAATCATACGGCAGGACTTTCATTGCCTCAACAGATGCAGATGAGCTTATTCGCCGCCTTTGCCCTGCTGGACAAAGAGAACAGCTACAAGCAGAAAATGCAGGAAATTATCCGGCGCCGCTTGCAGGCTCTTTGGGACAATACCGGGTTTACGTTAGTGGAAGACCCCTTACGGGTAGGCTATTATACGGAAATCGACATGCTGGTATGGGCCGAAAAGTTCTATGGAGAGAAGTTTGTGGAATACCTCAAAAAAACGTACAGTCCGCTGAACGTAGTATTCCGCCTTGCTCAGGAAACATCTTTAGTGCTTCTGAACGGTGGCGGCTTCGACGGGCCCGAATGGAGCGTACGTGCTTCCCTTGCCAATCTGAACGAGAGCGATTATGTTACAATCGGCCAGGGAATCAAGCGGATATTGGATGAGTACGCAGAAGAATGGAGGAAAATCAGAAGTTGAGAATTGGGAATTCTCAATTAAACAAGATTCGGAAGCGGGTCAATCCGTCATTGTATGTGCGCAGGGAGAATGCACAACCGTGACGGCTCAGCACTTCCCTGATAAACACCAGGCCAATCCCCTGCCCGTTCGGCTTGGTGGAGAAGAAGGGACTGAAGAGTTTAGCTTCGGTCTCTTTGCTGATTCCGGGACCATTGTCTACGATTTCTATAAGAGCGGGGGCAGTGGTCCTTACCGTTATTTCGCCCTGCTTGCCTGCCGCTTCTCCGGCGCTCTCTATACTTTCGGCAGCATTCTTAATGATATTTACCAAAACCTGCTCGAACAGCGAAGCATCCAGGCGCACCTGCCCTACTTCGGGGTCGCATTCCAAACGGAGAATAATGTTACGGTCATTGCACATTCCCTCCATAAAACGCTTGCACATGGATACCAATTCGTTCAGTTGAACCTGCGCTACCGTAGGTTCGGGTATCTTCACCACATCGGCAAAGCGGGTAATGAAACGGCTCATAGAGAAACAGCGCTCCGTACACACGCGCATCACCTCGCAAATGTCTTCCATATTTTCTTCCGTAGAAAGCGCCTGCTCCACCGTATCCAAGGTAGAGGTAATGCCGGCAGTGGTATTGTTCACCTCGTGGGCAATCATACGGATAACCTTTTCGTATGCACGCTTTTCCGCTTTCATCACTTCGTCGGTGAGGGTTTCTACCAAGTAGAAGGGATGCTGAAATCCACGATCAATGAAAGAAGAATGAGTACACCGGTAGATATTCGAGTCGTTCAGACGGACGGTTACCTTCTCTCCTTTCGGGAGGTTGGCTAATTCCACCGCTAACGGAGAATCAATCTCTTTCATCTTCTTGCCTTGTACGTCTTCCAAACGAACACCCAGCATTTTCAAAGCCATCGGATTCAATTCCGAAAGGTCTTCATCAAGGGAAGTTATAATCACTCCCATCGGAGAAGCTTTAATCAGCAAATCAAGAAAATTATTCTGTTCACGCAGGCGGAGACGTTCATTCTTGAGCTGTTCCATCATGCGGTTGAAGATATTCACCACACGATCGGCCTCATATTGGCCTACAGGGCTAAGACGGCTACTGAAATCCTGCTCACGCAACAGTTCCATACCGCTTCCGATTGTATTCAACGGCTTCACGATCTTACGATAGAAAAAGGTCAGATAAATGAGGATGAAAAGTATCAGCCCCTCCCCTATGTAGAAAAAGATTGTATTCAGTTGACTGGAAAGGAACAGCAATACACTACCTAATGCCAGCAGCAGAAAGACTAGTATGTAAAAGAATCCTTTTATACGCACGTTATCTGTGGTTAACGGTTAATCTTAATATTATTAGGCACGTGCCTAAATTTATCACATTGTTATATTATATTTTTCGAGACGGCGATAGAGTGCTGCACGGCTGATACCCAATGCCGTAGCTACCTGACTCAAATTTCCTTTGTAACGGTCCAACGCCTGGAGAATGGTCTGGCGTTCTATTTCATCCAAAGTCATACCAGCCAGAGCTGCGCCTTCGGTCACTCTTGCGTCATCGTGGCGAATATACTGCGCATCAAAATCGGAAGCATCAAGCAGCGGTTTACCACTTACCAAAATGGTACGTTCCACCAAGTTCTTCAATTCACGAATATTCCCCGGATAGGGCAAACGGCTCAAGAATTGCAGGGCATCGGCAGAGAACTCCGTACGGGGCAATCCGTTGGTTACCGCCTGACGGTCGGCAAAATGACGTGCCAGCAAAGGAATATCTTCGCGACGTTCGCGCAAGGCCGGCAGTTTCACTGTGATCAGATTGATACGATAGAAGAGGTCTTCACGAAAAGTACGTTCGCCCACCATTTTGCGCAAATCGGCATTGGTGGCTGATACTACCCGGATATCCGTCTTGCGCGGACGGCTGTCGCCGAGCACTTCAAATGTCTGATCCTGCAATACACGCAGTAACTTCACCTGGCACGAAGGATCGAGATCACCTATTTCATCCAGGAAAATCGTCCCTTTGTTTGCCATTTCGAAACGTCCGATACGGTCTGCGGAAGCATCGGTAAAAGCTCCTTTCTTGTGCCCGAACATTTCACTTTCGAACAGGCTTTGAGAAATACCTCCAAGATTCACTTTCACAAAGGGGTGTTTGGCTCGCTGACTGTTGATATGAATGGCCTCGGCTATCAATTCCTTACCTGTTCCGCTTTCCCCTGTAATGAGGACAGAGGCATTGGTCTTTGCTATGCGGGCAATCGTATTCAACACATCCATCAATCCCTGGCTACGCCCGATGATGTGGCTGCGGTCGAAAGAATCGCTCTGTTCCTGCGTTGGTTCCTGTGGAGTGCCCGAAAGTTGGAGTGCCGTTTCAATGCGTTGCAACAAGGCGGCATTATTCCAGGGCTTCGTTATGAAATCAAAAGCTCCCGCCTGCATTCCTTGTACAGCAAGTTGGATACTTCCCCAAGCAGTCATCAATATCACCGGTGTTTCGGGACGGAATATTTTTACTTGTTTGAGTAGGGTCAAACCCTCCTCACCCGTTGTAGAAAGAGTGAAGTTCATATCCATCAGGATTAAATCCGGAGCTACGGAACGTACCACTTCCATAGCTTCCCGTGGACCGGGAACGGTCTGTACTTCATATCCTGCCCGCTTCAACATGAAGCTAAGCGAAGAACGCACTGCGCTGTCATCGTCAATTATCAGAATCATAGTTATATTTGAGTTTTGCCCAGTCAATTAACAACTTTGTCTCACACTCCAAAGGTACTAATAAATAGTTTGCTACCAAATGATTGATATATAAATCACGGAATGCACGCTTCAATAATACAAGTTACGTAATAAAGCTGTTTTCTTATTATTGTATTTAAGATTTTCCACTGCACTAAATAAAGATTTTCAGTACAGTAATTTATAATTGTTTATGCAGTCGAGTAATTATCCAGTTACAATGGGACAAAAGTCACCTTATAGAGTGATAAATATCATCTTATAAGATGACTATTGTCACTCTATAAGATGACCACCTGTCTCCGAAAGGATTAAAACTCTTAAGATACGAAATTAATTCGTAAAAAGCAAGAACGGAATAGAAAATAATACTATTTACTGCAAGTTCCTCCATAAGATTCAAAAGCTTTTTCCTACCCTTTCTATTGCCGGATGATTTCATCAAAATCAGCTTCAAGTTCGGTATTGGTACGAAAATCCCATAGCGTCAGACTGCGAATCTGATAATAGTAATACCAATAATAATAGAGTTCGGAAATATGTTTCTGTCTTGCCTCATCTTTAGAGTTCTGCGCATCATTCAGGTCTAAGGTATTAATTTTGCCTATCAGGAAAGTTTCAATACTGGTCTTATAACGTTGCTGTGCAATTGCATCGGCTTCCTTCGCTATGTCCAACTGCTGTGCCTGATTATTGAAATGCTCCACCAACAGAAAAATGTCCTGATTGAAGTTGATCTGTTCCTGACGAATTTTTGAAAGCACTACATCCCGGTTGCTCTTGGCTACCCGGACTTTCCCACGGCGTTTTCCCCAATCGAGAATCGGAATCTTAACGCCTACCTGAACAATCTGATTGTCCTGCAAGTTCCTGTAAACGGCCGGAAAATTCCGGTTCTCACCCGTATATCCTACGCTTGCAAACAAATCGACACTACGCAAATTTCCGCGTGCGGTAGCTACCTCATAATCGGCTTCCAACTGGCGGCGACGGATATTCTGTGCAAAAGAATTACGTTCCAATGCTTTATTTAACACCTGATTGTACTCCATCCTCGGGCCATCCACAGCTTCGGGAAGAACCGGGTTTAGTACTTCATCCTCTCCTACTCCCAAAAAGGCACGGAGCTGGAACATCTTGGCATTGAGATCACTCTCTGCTTCCGTCAATGCTGCTTTCGCATTCAAAGCGGAGAGTTTCAACTGCAAGAGTTCATTCTCGGAAATCTGCCCCATTTTGCGTTTGGCAAGGGCCACTTCATAAAGGTGGTCGGCATTTGTCTGGTTCTGTTTCGCCGTGCCAAGATTTTCTTTTGCCAACAAAAGATTAAAGTAATAAGTGATGGCACGCATCGTCACTTCTTCGGTAGCAGTGATAAAAGCTGCTTTCGCTTCGGCATAACGAACCGGTTCGATGCGTCTGTTCCACTTTATATTATTGACTCCAAAGATGGGTTGTGTAAGTTGTAATGTGACAGGAACCGACATAAAATGCCGGTCTCCTCCGGCTCCCAATTGCTTGATATAGTCGAGAGAGGAAGTCAGCGAGAGTTTACCACCGGTAAGCCAGATGTTTTGATCGATAGAAAGATCACCGGTAAGCCCCAATGTGTTATTACGGACGAAACCGTAAGAACCGTCCGAATTTTGATAGGAACTATACGATTTGTTATAATTGGGCAGGGTTCCGGTCAAGTTGACTTCCGGCAGAAGATCAGCACGAAAGGTACGAAACTCCCAATAGGCCGTTTTCAATTCATTCAAGGCAACAGCAGCGTCAACAGATTGAATACGCGCCATAGCAATAGCTTCATTCAAGGTTATTTCCCTTTCCTTCTGTGCCGACAATGCCAACGGCAGGCAAACGGCAGCAAGAGCAAACAATATACTTTTCTTTTTCATTATACACAGTATTTTCCACTATGAGAGAATCAAACGATGTACCAAAAAAGTAAAGTTTTTATTATCAACAGATTAGAAAATAAGAAAAGTGTCCATTTTCGGACACTATGCCCAAAAGTGAACGTTCGATTATTCGCAGTAGTTAGGAAGGCGCACAGTGAAACGAGTGCCTTTACCTACTTCGGAGGTGACGGAGATGGTACCATTCAGACGTTCGATGATGGTCTGACAAATACTTAATCCCAAACCTGCTCCTTGGGTGAAATTATCGACTTTATAGAATCGTTCGAATATATGACGGATACCTTCTTCAGAAATACCGACTCCGGTATCCTCCACAAAGATGCGGGTGTAGCCGGGAACCTCATCATCTTCATAGCCGAAAGTAATGAAACCGCTGCTCGTAAATTTAGCAGCGTTATTTATCAGATTATTCACGACTTGCTGCAAGCGTACATTATCTGTCGTGAGATATTTCTTATCACTTTCGGGCATACGCAACACCAGTTCTACTCCCGGTGGCATATTCAAGCGTTGAGAATCATGGACGGTCTTTAATAACAGCGGCAGGTTATGCTCGGCGAACATAAATTCCATGGTTCCCGATTCGATACGTGACAAATCAAGAATATCATTAATCAAAGCTAGCAACAGGCCGCAATTTTTATTAATGGTTCCGATAAACTGGGCAATCTCTTCGCTTGTAAAACCACTCGTATCGCTTAGCAAATCGGAGAAACCTACAATCGCATTCAGCGGAGTCCGAATCTCGTGACTCATGTTGGCAAGGAATGCCGATTTCAGTTTGTCAGCCTGGAGGGCTTTATCACGAGCCTCTCTCATCTCCTGCTCGGCAGTCTTATATCGCTGGATACTCTGGCAAACACCTAATATATTGTACAATGAATCTTGTGTCAATCCCGTGATTACGGAAGAACGATATTCCCACCATTCATACTCTCCGTTGACATTCCGCTGACGGAAATTCAGACGGGTATTGGAATCTTCTCCTGTCAATGCTCTATTAAATAACGGACTTATTTCCTTCAAATCATCAGGATGGATAGTGCGATCCATTTCATCACGGGAGATGGTAGTAACCGATTCATCGTATCCAAGACGTTTCAAGAAACCTTGCGGGAAAATGAAACAGTTGGTTTCCATATCAAACTGCCACGGATAGATGGAGCTTTCGTCTACTGCCATATCAAAGAAACGCTTCTGCATTTCTTCATTCGAAATATTCCGTGCGGAAAGTGCCATACCGGTAATCGCATCCTTTGAACGGATCGGGACTATTTCCCCCGACACCGGGAAGTATTTATCACTATGCACTTCTTTCATGAAAGCTCCCTGGGGTATCTTCACACTTTCTCCTTTAGCAGCTACCTGCTTCAGCATAGAATGAAGAATATCCTGACCGTTATAATATATCTTGAAGATGCTGCCTGCCATCATTCCTTCATAAAAACGGCCCCCTGACTCATACGGCAAATGCAGCATTTGTAATAAGGAGCGGTTTGTGAAATGAATGTGCAAATCGGTATCATACGTTATCACACCATCACGGATGGAATGAAATACATTATCAAACTCATTACGCTGTTCCACAAGTTTATTCTGCACGAGCAGACGGGTCTGTGCCTGAATCCGTCGTTTGGACTCACGCCGGTTGGCACGCATCAACCACACGATAGAAGCTATCAGCAACGCCAGGATAGACGGATAGAGCAGTATAAAAAGGTATTTATATTTTTCCCAATACGGTTCGTTGACGATGGTCCCGCTAGAGGATACTTTATCAGGGTCAATATGAAAATAATCCAACTGTTTATAGTCATAGATGAATCCCTGCGTGATTTCTGTCACTCCTATTTCTTGGGGAGATGTACCTTTTAAGACTAAAGCAGCCCTTTGAGCTGCCGATAATGCTGAAGCATAACTATCGGAATCGTATGCACAGAATACGCCATTAGTTAACCCCACATTCTGACTCGAAAATACGGGAGCTTTTGAGTTTTTGCCAACGAATGAAAGGAAAGGCGACCATTTAGGAGCAACCACCAGACGTTCGTAGCTGTTACGAGGGTAACAAATAGCAGCAATGATGTGACTCGTTGTATGATTTTGGGTATTATAGACTTTCATTCTATAATCCGGATTGTCTTTTTGAAAGATTTTCCACTCTTCTTCAAAATCTTCAAGGCCTTTGTTACTCAAAAAGCTGTTATCTATCACACATACCACTTCTTTCCGCTGGGGAAATATCTTTTGCGCCTGACGCAATATGACATCAAAATCCGGATTGGCAGTGAACCCGCAAACATTGGGATGAGTAGCAATCAGCTCCATATCAGGATACTTAATGCCGAAAAACACGACCGGTATCTGCAAAGGCAACGAATCTCCACAGGCAAAAAGAGTATAGAAAGCTTCATCACTTGCTGTTATAATCAAATCGGTCTGCCTGTCACGAGCACGCTGACAAAAACGACGCATAATTACTTTCTCGGAGTTGAATGCCCAAAAATCGGCATCAAGATACTCCGTTGTTATATTCACCTTCAGGCCACTTTCTTTAAATCCTTTGACCAACCCCTGATTAAGGTCGCTATGCCAAGGAGTCTGTGAGGTGTATGACTGTACAAACAGGATATTGTATGTACGTTCCGCTGCTGCCGCCTGAATAAGAACAGCAAAAAACAGAACGATAAGCAAACAATAGTAGCGTCGATTCA
>ERZ773241.2680-NODE-2680-length-13680-cov-4.384220_pt1 | contig 13680 bp, 11 predicted proteins | sample MGYA00580989_ERZ773241 | MGnify/ENA primary metagenome ERZ773241 (study PRJEB29015, sample SAMEA2737804) | human gut metagenome | biome: human gut; feature: human-associated habitat; material: faeces | place: China | collected 2012 ...
CATCGTGCAGGACACCCTTCCCGGGTTTCCCGCACACACCCTTCCGCCCCGTTGATGAAAGGTTCCCGCTCTTTTGGCTGGCCCAGAAACCGCCGCATCTCCTGCGGCGGTTTCTTTCATATTTGGAGGGGCGGAGCGCATACACTGTCCGTGAAAGGACGGGATGCATTATGCGGGGAAAAGTCTTACTGCTGCGCCGTGGCACGCTGCTGCTGATCCTGACGGCGCTGGTGGCCGCCGGTATTTTCATGGTCGTGGGAGGCCCCAGCTTCGTCAGCGCCTCCGCCGCCAAGCGGCAGCTTCCCATCTACTCGGTGGAACGGGAGGAGAAGGTCTGCGCCATCAGCTTCGACGCCGCATGGGGCAACGAGGACACCCAGGCCCTCATCAATATTCTGGGCAAATACAACGTCAAGGCCACCTTCTTCGTGGTGGGTGACTGGGTGGATAAGTACCCGGAGTCCGTAAAGGCCCTCCACGACGCCGGGCATGAGGTCATGAACCACTCCCTCCACCACGACCACTACAACGCCCTCACCGCCGATCAGGTGGTGGCGGACGTCACCGCCTGCAACGAGAAGATCGCCGCCATCACCGGCGTGACCCCCTGCCTCATCCGCTGCCCCTACGGCGAGTACGACGACCACGTGATCTCCGCCATCCGCTCCATGGGCATGGAGCCCATCCAGTGGGACGTGGACAGTCTGGACTGGAAGGACTATGACGCCGACACCATCTGCCAGCGGGTCACCTCCAAGCTCTCTCCCGGCAGCATCGTGCTATTCCACAACGCCGCCCTCCACACGCCGGAGGCGCTGCCGGCCATTCTGGACCACATGGCCCGTGAGGGGTATTCCCTGCTGCCCATCAGCCAGCTGATCTATCGGGAGAACTATACCATCGACCACGCCGGGCGGCAGTTCTGTCAGGCCCAGAGCGAGCAGTGAAATTTTTGCCGGTTTTTCAAGAAATCGGTTGATTTTTGCAAAAAATCTGATATACTCGATAAAGGGGCGTACGGTGTATTTTGTGCGTTCTGCAAAAAAACAAAAGGAGAGAGTATGGTATGATTTTGGAACTGATTATCGGTATCCTGACGCTGGTGGCGGAGTGGATGATCTTCAAGAAGATGGGCCGTCAGGGCTGGGAGGGCATCGTCCCCTTCTACAACACCTACGTGCTGTGTCAGGAGCTGTACGGCAACGGCTGGAAGTTCCTTCTGCTGCTGATCCCCATCTACAACATCTATTTCGTCATCAAGATGAACATCGACTGGGCCAAGGCCTTCAATCAGGGCGTCGGCTTCGGTATCGGCCTTCTGCTGCTGCCCTTCATTTTCCAGCTGATCCTGGCCTTCGGCGGTGAGCAGTATCGGGATGGCAGCTATACCAATACCCAGCCCGACATGGTGGAGAATGTGGTCAACAAGGCCAAGGATGCCGTTTCCGGCAACCAGAACGACCGCAAGGAGCAGTAACTGCACCAAACAAAATGGGACAGGAGAACATCCTGTCCCATTTTTTCATGTATTCAAAAGAAATGAGCGGAAAGAGCGCATGAAAAAGCTGATTGCGCTGCTTTTGGCGGCGGTAATGTGCCTGAGCCTTGCGGCTTGCGACAATGGCAAGACGGAAAATACAGATCATTCGCAGGGACAGAACACGGAAAATACATCGAATGAGAACCAGCAGACAGAAACAGCGTCGCAGGGAAACGGAAACACCGAGCAATTAACTGATGAAAGATATCAAGAGGGTACTGACCCCGCTGATATCGACAAAAAATATGTCGGTGTAAGGAAAAGAGGGGAAGCGGATTTTTCCGCTTCCCCTCTGAAATTCCCTGTAAAATTACTTGTTGAAGTACCGCTTCAGCAGACCCTCAAAGGCCTTGCCGTGCCGGGCCTCGTCACGAGCCATCTCGTGGACGGTATCGTGGATGGCATCCAGGTTGTACTTCTTCGCCAGCTTGGCCAGCTCGAACTTGCCGGCGGTAGCGCCGTTCTCGGCATCCACACGCATCTGCAGGTTCTTCTGGGTGGAATCGGTGACCACCTCGCCCAGCAGCTCAGCGAACTTGGCGGCGTGCTCGGCCTCCTCCAGACCGGCCTTCTCCCAGTACATACCGATCTCGGGATAGCCCTCACGATGAGCCACACGGGCCATGGCCAGATACATACCCACCTCGGAGCACTCGCCCTCGAAGTTGGCACGCAGACCGGCGATGATCTCCTCACGGACCTCGGCGGGAACATCCTCACCGAACACCTTGCCTACGCCCACCACGTGCTCGGCGGCCCAAGACTTCTCCTCTGCCTGCAGGGTGAACTTGTCACCGCTGACGTGGCACACCGGACACTCGGCCGGGGGATTCTCACCTTCGTGAACGTAACCGCAAACAGGACATACCCACTTCTTCATAATCATTACCTCCATATTTTTATCATTCGTTGATGGTTTTTTACTCTTCGGGGGCGTTCCCCCCTTGGGATGGTCTAAGTATAGCACGGAATCCAGAGGATTATAAGTTGCAAATGCAACATTTAGAAAAACTTTCCATGAACTTTTTTGCGGCAGAGAAAATACGCCGGAGGAGGGTCCTCCGGCGTATTTTTATAGCAGCTTTACTCGGCATCGGCCAGAGCCTTGGCCTCGGCAATGGCCTTCTCCTGCGCCGCAGCGGGGCAATCCTCGTAGCGGACGAAGTTGAAGGTGAAGGTACCACGGGACTGGGTCATGGACCGCAGATCGATGGCGTAGCTCATCATCTCGGCCATGGGAACCTCGGCCTCCAGCACGGTCTCGCCGTCGCCGGTGGGGTTCATGCCCATGACGCGGCCCCGGCGCTTGTTCAGGTCACCCATGACGTCGCCCACGTAGTTGTCAGGCACCGTGACCTTCAGCTCACCGATGGGCTCCATCAGCACGGGCTTGGCCTCCGGCAGAGCGGCCTTGAAGGCCAGATTGGCGGCCAGCTTGAAAGCGATTTCGGAGGAGTCCACCGGGTGGTAGGAGCCGTCCACCAGCGTCGCCTTCAGGTACACCACGGGATAGCCCGCCAGCACGCCGTGCAGGCAGCTCTCACGCAGGCCCTTTTCCACGGCGGGGAAGTAGTTCTTTGGCACGGAGCCGCCGAACACGTTCTCAGCGAAGATCATATCCTCCTGCTCGGTCTGAGGCTCGAAGATGATATGCACGTCACCGAACTGGCCGCTGCCGCCGGTCTGCTTCTTATAGCGGCCCTGCTTGCGGACGGTGGAGCGGATCTTCTCACGGTAAGCCACTCTGGGAGCGGACAGCTCGGCATCCACGCCGAAGCGGGTCTTGAGCTTGGAGCACAGCACGTCGATCTGGATATCGCCGGCGCCGGAGATCACGGTCTGGTGGGTCTCGGCGTTGTTGACCACATGGAAGGTGGGGTCCTCTTCGTTGAGCTTGTTGAGGCCGGTACCCAGCTTCTCCACCTCCTGCTTGGTCTTGGGGGAGATGGCACGGCTGTAGCAGGGCTGGGCATAATCCATGCCGTGGAGACGCACGATGCGCTTGGGGTCGCACAGGGTGTTGCCGGTCTTGACCTTATCCATCTTGCCGATGGCGCCGATGTCGCCGCAGCAGATCTCCTTGACCTCCTCGCCCTTCTTGCCCTTCATGATGTACAGGCGGCCCAGCTTCTCGGTGTTGCCGGTGGCGGGGTTATACAGGGCCATATCGCTGGTGATCCTGCCACGGAGCACCTTCACCATGGAGTACTTACCGTACTGGTCAGAGATGGTCTTAAAGACGATGGCAGCGGTGGGGCCGTTGGGATCGCAGGCCACCTCGACGTCGTTGCCGTCGTCATCCTGCGCCGTCTCAGCCGGCATATCTGTGGCCACGGGGACCAGATCCACGATGGTCTGCATCAGCATCTCCACGCCCAAGCCGGTGACGGCGGAGCCGCACAGCACCGGGCAAACGCTGCCGTCCCGAACGCCCAGCTTCAGGCCACGGGCCATGTCCTCGGCAGACAGCTCCATGGTGTCGAAGAACTTCTCCATCAGCTCCTCGTCGGAGCCGGCGGCGGCCTCCATCAGCTCGGCCCGCAGGGCCTCCACCTCGTCGGCCATATCGGCGGGAATGGCGCAGGCAGCGGCCTTGCCGCCCTTGACCTCGTAAGCGGTGTTATGCAGCAGATCCACGATGCCCGTGACCTTCTTGTTGCCGTCAATGACCGGGGCCACAATGGGAACCACGGACTGGCCGAACTTGCCCTTCAGAGCATCCAGGCAGGCCTGATAGTCGCTGTTGTCCTCGTCGGTGCGGTTGACGAAGATCATGCGGGGCTTCTTGCCCAGCAGCTTCCAGCTGCGCTCCATACCCACGGACAGGCCGTCCTTGGCGGCACCCACCAGCACGGCGCACTCGGCGGCACGAATGGCGGAAACAGCCTCACCGGAGAAATCAAAGTTGCCGGGAGCGTCCATGACGTTGATGCGGACGTCCTTATATTTGACCGGGGCAAAGGCCAGAGAAATAGAGATCTGGCGCTTGATCTCCTCGGCGTCGTAGTCGCAGACGGTGTTGCCGTCGGCGGTACGGCCCAGACGATCCGTTCCCTTGGTCATGAAGAGCATCTGCTCGGCCAGAGTCGTCTTGCCGGAGCCACCGTGACCCAGCAGGCAGATGTTGCGAATGTCATTGGCAGTCATATACAGTATTCTCCCTTCGTTTGGTACGAATGCGCCGTCCGGCGCAGCCAGTCAATAAGGAGAGTATATACTATTTTTTTGCACTTGACAAATACAACTTTCAGCGTCTTTTTTGTGAAAAATGCCGGGAGGCTCAACGGCTCTCCCGGCATGGGTATGGAATGGTATCAGTAGTGGCGCACCAGTCCCGCCAGCAGCAGCACCGTCAGCAGCCACAGCAGCAAAAAGCACAGGAAATTCAGGGCCGACAGAGCGGCAAAGGCCCCCACGGAGGTGAAATAATACGCCAGCAGCAGGCCCGACAGCCCACCCAGCCACGACAGCACCGTTCCGTCCCGGACGGCACGCCGCATCCGGCGGCTGCCGATGACCGTTTCGGCAAAGGCCATCAGCCCGTCCCGGTAGATGATGGCGTGGGGCCGGCCACGGCCCTCCGTCAGCTCCGACAGGGCCAGACGGGTGGAGATATCCGGGTACAGGGGCCGGGCATCCAGCCGGAATTTCCGCTTCAGCAGCGCCGGAGTGATGTTGGCGCTGCGGGTGGCCAGCACCGGAGTGATGCGGTTGCGGCGCATGGCCCGCAGCGCCCACTCCACGTTGCGGGAGGGCTGGTATTTGATGGCAAAGATGGCGATGAGCTGACCGTCCACCGCCAGAAAAACGCCGGTCTTGAGCTTCAGGTCACGGGGCAGGGACACATGGTGCTTTTTCATGAAATAGGCGCTGCCCATGGTGACAGATTCCCCACGGATGGTACCGCCGATGCCGCCGTCCTCGTAAAAACGCAGGTCCTCCAAATGCAGGTGGGTGCCGCCCTCGCTGGCCAGCAGCTGGTCAAACAGCGGCGTCAGCTGGCTTCCGGCGGCCTGTGCCGCCGTGGCGGCATAGGATACCACCTTGCCGATCTCCTCGCCGTACAGCTTCAGTCCGTTGAGGCTCACCGTTCCCGGTGGGAACAGGTCGTCATCCGTCACCACCATCCGCCGGGCGGCGGTGATGGCGGAGGCCCCGGCATAGCCCGCCACGGCGCTGCCGCTGCGGTTCAGACGCCGGTTCAGCGATGACAGGGGCAGCGTTCCCGCCACCGGCAGAGCCAGCGGCAGTCCGCCGGACAGCAATGCCGACCAGATCCACATTGGCCGCACCGGCTGCCCCTCCCCGCCGAAGCACACCACCGCCGCCAGAATGGAGGCAGCGGCCAGCGCCAGCGGTGTCAGGATGATCTGCCAGCGATAGGAGACATCCGGCTGACGGGAGAGTCGATAGAAGCCCTCCGCCGTTCCCTGCTGCTTGCAGGCCCCGGCGGGAGTCACGGATACGTTGTAGGGCGGCTCACCCCCCAGATCGGCCAGCCGGAAGCCTGCAAGCCGGGCTTTGGCCGCCAGCAGCTGGCCCCACAGACACAGCAGCAGGGAGATGACCGGGACGGCCGCCAGCGGCAACTGCTCCCCATAGCCTAAGGCAGCGTAGACGCAGTCCCCCAAACACACCAGCGACGCCAGCAAAGCCGCCGCCTCGCAGGTGATGCGGCGCTGGGACAGCTGCTTGCGGGCGCTGCGCCAGACCCGGCCCGACAGGGCCAGGGCCAGCAGCAGCAATCCGCCGGGGATGATCCCCCGCAGCACGGGCAATGCCGCCCACAGCCGGGGAACATACAGCCCCAGACCGTCCAGCACAGACAGCACCGTCAGCAGCACCGCCTCCGGCAGTACGCACCAGCACTGGCGTTTTAAGCGGGCGCAGCGGCGCTTCTCGGCCCGGACGGCCACGTCCATATCCGGCTCCGGATCGGGTTCCGGCTCCGGCTGAGGCTCCTGCGGCTGCTCCCACAGAGTCTCCGTATCCTGCGGGATGGGGGTGGCGGTGCGTGGCCTTGTCAGCTTCTCCCACCAGTGCCGCAGCACCTCTCGCAGGGGTGGGCGTTCCTCCAGAATGCCGTCCTCCTGCTCCTCCAGCACAGAGGAGACCGTGTCGTTCATGATCCGCTCCAAGGAGACTTTAGGGGCCTCCTGCGGTTCCGGCGGTTCCGCTGATCCCTGCGGCTGCTCCGCCGGTTCCTGCTCCGGGGCCTTCTCCTCTGCGGGTACTTCTTCGGGGGCGGTCTCCGCCGTCGGCTCCTCGTCCTCCTCCGGTGTCGGCTGGTGCGGGAAGTGGATGATCTGGGTTTCGGACGGCTGGTCCTCCTCCGGCAGCAGCGGGCCGCCGGAGGAAAATACCTCCTCCAGCACCTCCGCCGGGAAATCCATATCCACCGGGTCGGCGCCGGGGGTGAACCGCAGTCCCTCCGGCTTCCTGGGGAGCTCCGCCGCAGCAGAGGTCTCCGGTTCAGCGTGGGGCTCCGGCTCTGCGGAAGCTTCCTGCTGAGCAGGGGCTTCTGCCGGAGCAGTCTCCGGGGAGTTTTCCTCCGCAGGCAGATCCTCCGTCCGGTACAGGTCGCTGCCGCTGCCGAACTCCGCCAGAATATCCTCCAGAGTAAACTCCGGTATTTCGTTGTGATCCTCTCGGTGTTCCATGGTACCTCTCTTTTAGATGCTCCGGGTCCTTACACGGTGCGCTGCCGCACCGCCTCATACAGCAGGATGGCAGCCGCCGCCGATGCGTTCAGGGAAGAGATCTTCCCCCGCATGGGGATGCTCACCAGAAAATCGCAGTTCTCCGCCACCAGCCGGCTCATGCCGTCGCCCTCGGAGCCGATGACAATGGCCGCCGGGCCCTTGAGATCGGCGTCATAGAGCCGGGTCGTTCCCTCGGCGGCAGTGCCGAACACCCAGATGCCCTGCTTTTTCAGATCCTTCAGCAGGGACGGGATATTGGCCACCCGTGCCACCGGCATATAGCTGACGGCCCCGGCGGAGGTCTTGGCCACAATGGCCGTCAGACCGGCGCTGCGGCGCTTGGGGATGATGACCCCGTGGGCTCCGGCGCACTCGGCGGTGCGGAGGATGGCCCCCAGATTGTGGGGGTCGGAGATCTCATCGCAGACCACCAGCAGCGGCGGCTCCCCCTTGGCGGCGGCAGCGTCCAGCAGGCTCTGCACCGTCACATACTCCCGCACGGCGGCCAGCGCAATGACCCCCTGATGGGCGTGGGTGCGGCTCATGCCGTCCAGCTTCCGCCGGTCGGCCTCCACCACCACGATGCCCTGGGCCCGTGCCTTGGAGGCGATGTGGCCTAAGGTCTTGTCCGTCTCCCCCTTGGCCAGATAGATCTTATCCATGGTCGTTCCGGCCCGCAGGGCCTCGATCACGGCGTTGCGGCCCTCGATGATGCCGTCCGCCTCTGCCTCCGGCCGTCTCTGTTCGTTGTCTCTCATAGGAATTTTCCTCGCAATGCATACATAATTGGTTTCAGTATACCATACTCTGGCCGGGAGATAAAGCGCCATTCATAGAAATTTTACAGGAAAATTCCCGCCGTTCGCCTTGTGAAGATATCCGAATTGTGATATACTACACGGAAATTAAAGCACTTCTGCGCCCCGCCCGGCGGGGCTGCATGGAAGGAGACCGACATGGATCCCAACAACAAGAAAGACCAGAAAAATAACCAAAACCGCAACCGCAATATGCGGGGGGTGGTGACCCTCATCATCTGGGCGCTGGTGCTGACGGTGGTGTTCAACTATATCAACGCTTACAGCAACAATCTCACCAAGCGGGCCAGCAGCCATGAGATCCCGTACAGCCAGCTCATCGACCTCATTCAGGAGGATCAGGTGGCGGAGCTGAAGATCGAGAAGGGCGTCCTGTATGCCACCCCCGTGGACGGCTACGTCTACACCGAGGAGGCCGCCGATAAGAACAAGGAACCCAAGAGCTATACCCAGAGCGAGAAAACGCCTCTGATCCTGTATACCACCGCTCTCAACGACGCCAGCCTCCTGCCTCTGCTGGAGGAGCACAACGTCAAGTACACCAGCCCCGTCCAGACCCAGATGAGCCCCATTCTGGAGTTCATGATCACCTATGTCCTGCCGATGATCGTCTTGGTGGCCCTGTTCATGCTGGTGATGCGGATCATGGCCAAAAACGGCGGCGGTATCGGAGGCATCGGCAGCGTGGGCAAGTCCAACGCCAAGGTGTATATGGAGAAGTCCACCGGTGTCACCTTCAAGGACGTGGCCGGTCAGGACGAGGCCAAGGAGTCGCTGGAGGAGATCATCGACTTCCTCCACAACCCCCAGAAGTACACGGCCATCGGTGCAAGACTGCCCAAGGGCGCTCTGCTGGTGGGCTCTCCCGGTACCGGCAAGACTTTGCTTGCCAAGGCCGTGGCCGGCGAGGCCAACGTCCCCTTCTTCTCCATCTCCGGCTCGGACTTTGTGGAGATGTTCGTGGGCGTGGGTGCCTCCCGTGTCCGTGACCTGTTCAAGGAGGCCGCCAAGGTGGCTCCCTGCATCATCTTCATCGACGAGATCGACACCATCGGCAAATCCCGTGACGGCGGCCGTTTCGGCGGCGGCAACGACGAGCGGGAGCAGACCCTGAACCAGCTGCTGGCGGAGCTGGACGGCTTCGATCCCGGCAAGGGCATCATCGTTCTGGGCGCCACCAACCGCCCGGAGGTGCTGGACAAGGCCCTGCTGCGTCCCGGCCGCTTCGACCGGCGCATCACCGTGGACCGTCCCAATCTGGCAGGCCGTCTGGCCACCCTGCAGGTCCACACCCGGAACATCCATCTGGCCGAGGACGTGAATCTGGAGAAGATCGCTCAGGCCACCGCCGGCTGCGTGGGCGCAGATCTGGCGAACCTTGTCAACGAGGCGGCCCTGCGGGCCGTGCGGCTGGGCCGCAGCGCCGTGAATCAGAATGACCTGCTGGCGGCCTTCGAGACCGTCATTGCCGGGTCCGAGAAGAAGGGTACCGTCATCACCGAGGAGGAAAAGCGCATCATCGCCTATCATGAGGTGGGCCATGCGCTGGTAGCGGCCAAGCAGAAAAACGCCCAGCCCGTCAGCAAGATCACCATCGTCCCCCATACGCAGGGCGCTCTGGGCTATACCCTGCACCTGCCGGAGGAGGAGAAGTTCCTCATGTCCCGTGAGGACATTCTGGCGGAGATCCGCACGCTGCTGGCCGGCCGGTCCAGCGAGGAGGTGGTGTGCCACACCATGACCTCCGGCGCCGCCAACGATATCGAGCGGGCCACGGAGATGGCCCGGAATCTGGTGGCCCGGTTCGGTATGTGCGAGGAGTTCGACATGATGGCGCTGGGCAGCGTACAGAACCAGTATCTGGACGGCACCTACTCCATGAGCTGCGCTCAGGAGACCTACGCCGCCGCAGATCGTGCCGTCATTGCCATCATCCGCCAGTGCCATGAGGACGCCAGACGGATGCTGGAGGAGAACCGGGAGCTGCTGGATAAGATCGCCGCCTATCTGCTGAAGAAGGAGACCATCACCGGTCAGGAGATGATGGCCATCATCGAGGGCCGTGACCCGGAGACGGTGGACAACTATGGCGCTACCCGTGAGGAGAAGCAGCCCCTGTTCCGTCCCTCCTCCCCGGAGGTCATCGAGGCCCCTGCCAAGCACATCCACATCGTATCCGAGCCGGTGCCGTCCCCGGAGGAGCCGCAGACCCCGGAGGAAAAGTCCCCGGAGGAAAGTGAGCAGAAGTGACCCGTTCCCTGCGAAAGGAGGCAGGACCCATGAAATGTAAACGACTGTTGGCGCTGGCGCTGGCTGCGGCCCTGTGCATCGTGGCAGCGGCTTGCGGTACAAAGAACAATGAGCCCGGCACCGATACCCCCACCAAGACGGACACCCCCACCGCCGCCCCCGGCGGCACCCAGACCGTGGGCGACACCGGCGACGGCACCGTCCGGGAGGACGGCTCCTACGTGCCGGGGCAGGTGAACCGGCTGCGGCTGACCTATAACGGCAACGTCAGCTCCGCCCTGTACGTCACCTCGGCGGCGCAGCTGCCGGACTACCCGGAGCTGTCCGCCTACGATGATGCGTTCTTCAAAGACCATGCGCTGGTGCTGGTGCAGGAGTCGGTGAGCTCCGGCTCCGTGGAGGTGGGCATCGAGTCCGTGTCCCTGAAGGCGGACCACGCCGCCGTGGTGACGCTGACCCATCAGGGCCCCGGCGAGGGGCAGGTTGGCACCGCCGACATGGCCACATGGCTGCTGTGGACGGAGGTGGACACCGGACTGGAGGATTACCAGTGGACGGTGGCCAATCCGGCGCTGGAGTCCCAGCTGTCTCAGTATTGATAAAGCGATCCCCAACCCCCGTCTGCCACGCAGACGGGGGTTTTTCGGCGCACTTCCCTGCCGTACCCACTGGAAAATGCGGCGGAGATAGTGTATAATGGCGAAAGTGAGTAAAAAACAGGAGGGACCCTATGGACATCAGGCAGCGCTTACACCTCTCCGGCATGGACAGCCACGCCCCGGAACTGGCCCGGAAATGGGGGCTGGGGCTGGAGGTCACGGACTTCTGCTACGCCCCTATGCTGGACGACCCCGCCACCCTTCCGGCGGTTCGGGAGAAGATGGCAGGCATCGACCATTTCTGGCTCCACGCCCCGTTTGCGGAGCTGGCTCCCTGTGCCGTGGACCCGCTGGTGCGGGAGGTGACGGCCCGGCGCTATCGTCAGGCTTTGTCCGCCGCCCGGCAGCTGGGCATCCGCCGTCTGGTGATCCACAGCGGCTATATCCCGCTGGTGTACTTTCCGGAGTGGTTCACGGAGCAGTCCGTGGCCTTCTGGCGGGAGTTCCTGCCGGAGGTCCCGGAGGATATGGTGCTGGCGCTGGAAAACGTCATGGACGAGACGCCGCAGCTGATGACGGACATCGTCCGTCAGGTGGACGACCCCCGGCTGGGTCTGTGCCTGGATGTAGGCCACGCCAATAGCTGTGCCAGCCGAACACCTCCTCTGGATTGGATCGCCCCCATGGCCCCCTACCTGCGGCACGTACATCTGCACAACAATTTAGGGGATTGGGATCTCCACAGCAGTCTGGGAGAAGGCAGCATCCCCATGCAGCAGATACTGGCGGCGCTGCTGGAGCAGTGTCCGGCGTCCACATGGACCATCGAAAATCAGGACTGCGCCCCGTCCCTTGCATGGCTGGCGCGGCAGGGCTATCTTAGTGAGGAGTGACCTATGACAGATCAGGAATTGAAGCAGTACTGCGAGACCATCACCGTCCCGGATCGGGAGATCATGGACGCTGCCCGCCGCCGTCAGGCGGAACTGGCCAAGCCCCCCGGCAGTCTGGGCAAGCTGGAGGACTACTCCATCCGGCTGGCGGGCATCACCGGACAGGTGCGCCCCCATGTCGAGAAGTGCCGGGTGCTGGTGTTGGCGGCGGATAACGGCGTCACGGCGGAGGGCATCTCCTCCGCCCCCACCTCCGTGACTCTTTCGCAGGTCATCAATATGACCCGCCACAAGACGGGGATGTCGGCGCTGGCCCACTACTTCGGCAACGAGGTGGTGGTAGCGGACATGGGCATCGACACGGATCGCCCCATCCCCGGCGTGCTGGACCGGAAGGTGCGCCGCTCCACCGGCAACATCGCCAGAGAACCCGCCATGACCCGGCAGCAGGCCCTTCATGCGCTGGAGACCGGCATGGAGCTGGCGGCGCAGGCAGCGGCGGACGGCGTACAGGCGCTGGGCATCGGGGAAATGGGCATCGGCAACACCACCACCTCGGCGGCGGTGCTGGCAGCCCTGACCCACGCCCCGGCGCAGGCCGTCACCGGCCGGGGCGGTGGGCTGACGGATGCGGCCTTTGAAAAGAAAAAACAGGTCATCGACCGGGCGCTGGCCCTGCATCGCCCCGACCCCGCCGACCCGGTGGGGGTACTGGCCGCCGTGGGCGGGCTGGATCTGGCCGCCATGACGGGGGCCTTTTTGGGCTGCGCCCAGAACCATGTCCCGGCGGTGGTGGACGGCTACATCTCCATCGTGGCGGCGCTGACGGCGGTGCGTCTCTGCCCCGCTGCGGGAGAGTATCTGTTCCTCTCCCACGCCTCCTATGAGATCGGCTACCGCATCGCGGCGGAAGAGCTGCGGCAGGAGCCGTGTCTGCTGCTGGAGATGCGCCTTGGCGAAGGCAGCGGCTGCCCGGTGATGTTTCAGATTTTGCGGGCCGCCTGCGCCGTCATGGACGGCATGGCCACCTTCCCGGAGGCAGCTATTGAGGACGACTACCTGACCCCCATCCGGGCGCAGGACAGCTTTACGGTGACGCCATGAGGATCCTTCTGTTAGGCGGCAGCAAAAGCGGCAAGAGCATGATGGGCCAGCATATGGCCCGGCGGCTCTCCGGCGGAGAGTCCATGTACTACTGGGCCACGCTGGAGCCCAGAGACGGAGAGGACCGTGCCATCGTCCGGCGGCATCTGGCGGAGCGGGACGGCTGGGGCTTTGAGACCATTGAACAGGGACGGCAGCTCCCGCAGGCGCTGGAATGGGTGTCCCCGGCGGGGACGGTGCTTTTTGACAGCATTACGGCGTGCCTGGCCTGCCAGATGTTCTCCGGCCCGGAGCCGGACGGTGAGGCCTCTCCCCGCACGGCGGAGGAGCTGCTGGTCATCAGCCGTCACCCGGCCCACTTTGTCTGCGTCTGCGACGAGCTGTGGCGGGACGGCGTGACCTATGAGACGTGGACGGAGACGTACCGCCGGGGCCTTGCGGAGATTTGCCGCAGGCTGGCGGCGGAATTTGACGTGGTATGTGAGCTGACGGCGGGACTGCCCCGCCTGTGGAAAGGAGCGTGGCGCTTTGAGTGAGTGGCTGGACGGGTTTTCCATGGCCTGGGGGATGTTTTTGGCGATCCCCTGCCCCCTGCGGCGGTGGAACGAGAAGGCCCGGGAGAAAATGCTGGTGTGTCTGCCGCTGGTGGGACTGGCGGTGGGCGGCATCTGGCTGGGCCTGTATCTGCTGCTGCGCCATGCCGCCATCGGCGGGCTGTACGCCTTCCTCATGGCGGCGCTCCCGTGGCTGGTGACGGGCTTCATGCATCTGGAC
>ERZ773241.2689-NODE-2689-length-13650-cov-17.086429_pt1 | contig 13650 bp, 4 predicted proteins | sample MGYA00580989_ERZ773241 | MGnify/ENA primary metagenome ERZ773241 (study PRJEB29015, sample SAMEA2737804) | human gut metagenome | biome: human gut; feature: human-associated habitat; material: faeces | place: China | collected 2012 ...
ATTTGCTATTTGGTTGTATATAAGGTAATAAAATTAAGATTTAAAGAATTTACTGATGAATGGGTATACTATAAATACAAAGATATATTTAATTTAAATCAAGGTTTACAAATACCAATAACAGAAAGATTTTTAGATTATGCTCCTAATAGATTTTTCTATATAACCAATGAATTTTTAAAACCTTCTAGTAAAAAATCTTACTATATAGAAAATCCTTCACCTAATGTAATCTGTACAAAAGAAGATATTTTAATGACTAGAACAGGTAATACAGGAAAAGTCATTACAAATATTGCAGGTGTTTTTCACAATAATTTTTTTAGAATAAAATACAATCCTAAAAATTTTAATAAAGATTTTATATGTTGCATACTAAATCAAAATAAAATACAAAATAAAATTCTCACTTTAGCTGGAAGTTCTACTATACCAGACTTAAATCATAAAGATTTTTATTCAATAAAAAGCAGATTTCCAAAATTAAAAGAACAAGAAAAAATTGCGAAATTTATTAATACAGTAGATAAAAAAATAGAAAACATAGAAAATACTATCTCTAGCCTAGAAAATCAGAAAAAAGGATTACTACAACAAATCTTTAGCCAAAAACTACGCTTTAAAGATGAAAACGGCAATAATTATCCTAATTGGGAAAAGAAAAAATTAGGCGATATTGCTACTTTAAAAAATGGCATTTCTAAAAGCAATGAAGCATTTGGACATGGAAAAAAATTCATTAATTTACAAGACATTTTTAATAAGTCTTATATTTTTAATGGTAATTATTCATTAGTTGATGTAACAGAAAAAGAACTTTCAGAAAATAATTTATTAAAAGGTGATGTGCTTTTTGTTCGTTCTTCTGTAAAACGTGAGGGTGTTGGTTTACCTTGTGTAATTATGGAAAATCTTATTGATACTGTTTATTCTGGATTTATTATCAGATGTAGATTTAATATAAATGAAAATATTTATCTTCATTATAAAAAATATTGTTTTCTAGAATTTAGTTTTAGAAAAGCTTTATTGAAAAAAAGTTCTTCTAGTGCTAATACTAATATAAATCAAGATAACCTATCCAAACTATATGTCAAATTACCTTGTTTAGAAGAACAAACAAAAATAGCAGATTTCCTTTCAGCATTTGACCGCAAACTCGATAACCAAAAAGCCCAGCTAGAACACTGGCAACAAATAAAAAAAGGACTATTACAACAAATGTTCGTATAATCCGATTGCTTTTCTTTCATAACTAAGAAAAACACCAAAAGAACAACAATAAATAATACCTAACTTTTCCCGCATTTTAAAATTTTAATGGTAACGCTAGTTATTGAAAATCTTTAATAACACCTAACCATTTCCCGCATTTTAGCATCTTTTTACGGTAGCTATTAGCTATTGGCAAAGATAAAAATATAGCTACGCTTTTAGTTCTACTGTTTGAGCCTTGCGAGTTTAGAACGTTGTTGATATATTTTTATCTTTGACAAAGTAAAAAGTGCGTGAGCGGGTGATTTCTTTGGTTCGTTTCTTTATCACTAAAGAAATGAACAAATATATGCTTAGTATAAGGAGTAATATATGTGTTATATTAAACAATTAAGAATTATTGGTTTCAAAAAATTTAAAGATTTAACTGTTACCTTTAATCCCAATAAAAATATTATTATTGGAGAAAATGAAGCCGGTAAAAGTACTATATTAGAAGCACTTAACATTGTTTTAAATCAACAATATAGAAATTCTGATAAATCTATATTACATGATTTAATAAACAAAGATAACATAAAAAATTTTGAAGATAACCCTTCTTTTGAAAATCTTCCTTCTATACAAATAGAAGTTGTATTTGAATTAGATACTAATGATCCTAAAGCCAGCGAATTTCATGGAGAAAATTCCTTAAACCCTAAAAAATCCGCTTTTGGTATCTTATTTAAATGCGAATTTAATAAAGATTTATTTCCATATGAATCATTATCAAACACAATTAAAGAAATACCTTATGAATATTACGAAATGAGTTGGTCTACATTTCAAGGTAAAAAATATTCTATATTAAAACAACCATTAAAATCTATTTTAATTGATACGAGTTCTATAGACACCAACAATACTTTTAATTATTTCAATAAAACAATTTTTCATTCTAGGTATTCATTACAAGAACAAATAAATGCTAAAAATTTATTTAGAGCTAATTTGTCTTCATTATTCAAAGAATTACCATTGCCAAAACTAAATAACAATAGAACATTTGATATAAATCATAAAAAAATTATATTAGAAAACATCATTTCCATATTAGAAGATAATATTCCTTTGGAAAATAAAGGAAGCGGTATGGAAAACCTTATAAAAACACAAATTGCTCTTGACAAATCTAATAGTAAATTAGATGTTATTATGATTGAAGAACCTGAAAATCATTTATGTTACACAAATTTACAACAAATGTTATCTACAATAAATAGTTATTCTAAAGATTCTCAACTGATTATTACTACGCATAATAGTATGATTGCCAGTCGATTAGATTTACGAAATATTTTATGGATAGAAATAAATACTAATCAAACTTCAAAACTAGATAATATAGATCCAAAAACTGCCCAGTTTTTTATAAAATTAGACAATAATAATTTACTTCATTTACTATTATCAAAAAAAACTATTTTAGTAGAGGGTCCTACAGAATATTTATTACTTCCTTATTTCTATAAAAAAATATATAAAAGAACTTTAGCACAAGATGGTATTACTCTTATAACCTGTGGTGGCATCTCATATAAAAGATACTTTGATATAACAAAAAATACAAATATAAAAATAGCTGTAATTACAGATAATGATGAAAAAGATACCAACCTTTCTTACATGAACGAACATAATTCCCAATCTATTTCTCAAAAAATTTTTATGGATAATGATTTAAAAAATTTCACTTGGGAAGTAGCTCTTTATAATTGTAATGAACAAAATCCAGATTTAGAAAAATGTGCAGGAAAAATTGATCCTACTGCTGATTATAAATTTAATAATGTTATTTATGGAACAAAAGGGAAAAATAAACCGATATTAGGAAAAATGCTTAATAATAAAGTTGAAACAGCTTATAATATTTTACAATATGAAGCTAATTTACAAATACCTAATTATGTAAAGGATGCATTTGAATGGATAAAAGAATAATATTAGCTGTTGCTGGTGCAGGGAAAACATATACATTATGCAATTGTTTAAATTCTAATGAAAGAAATATGATATTAGCTTTTACAAATAGAAATATTTATAATATTCAAAGAGAACTAATAAAACAATATGGAACAATTCCCAACTATACCAAAGTAATGACCTTTCACAGTTTCATTTATCAATTTGGTATACAACCATTTTTACCTAGTATTTTTAAATTTTTTAAAAATAAACCTCTTAAAATTGAAGGTATTTCTCTGAAAGAGCCTCCACCCCAATTTAAAAATGATAGACCTAATCCTTATTATATAAAAAAAGACCAATTAGGTCATTATATTGATAAAAATAATAAATTTTTCTGTTGTCGACTTTCCGAACTTATTTTATATTTAAATGAAAAATCAAAAAAAGATGAAAAATTTATTCATAAAATAACATCTAGATTTATGATGTTTTTTGATAATATTCTTATAGACGAATTTCAAGATTTTAGGATTAATGATTATAATTTTTTAATGTTATTTTTAAAACAAATTAATAATGTAACACTTGTAGGAGATTACTATCAACATTCTGTTAGTGGACAAAATAATCATGGAAAACCATTTACTAATAAAATAAATTCATATGAAAAATATATCCAATTATTACAAGATAATAAATTTTATACGGATACTACCACTTTAGTAAATTCCCGTAGATGTTCTAGTAATATTTGCGACTTCGTTAATTCTAAATTAAATATTCCTATAGAATCTGCTAAGATTAATACTGGAAGTATTTCTAAAGTTTTAGCTGAAAATATAGATAATATTCTATCAAATAATTCTATAAAAAAATTAATATTACAAAATCCACCTAATGGTAATTACTCTTTCAATTATATAAGTTGGGGAAATTCAAAAGGAGATACTTATGACAATACGTGCGTTATTCTAACAGATGAAACAGATGATATTTTAGAAGATACTTTTGAAGTAAAAAATATTTCTCAAGTCATTAGAAATAAATTATATGTAGCTCTTACTAGAAGTAAAGGAGATGTCTATATTATACAAAAAAAATTATTTGATTCTGTAAAAAATAACTATATCATTAAACAGTAATTTTAAATTATTATTTCTTTCATATTATAAAATTTGAGGCTTGTTTTCTTCACCACTAGAAAATAAACAATCATACTTATTTATAAAAAATCCTCATAATGTAAATACCTTATACTATGAGGATTTTTCAATAATACCTAACCATTTCCCGCATTTTAGCATCTTTTTACGGTAGCTATTAGCTATTGGCAAAGATAAAAATATAGCTACGCTTTTAGTTCTACTGTTTGAGCCTTGCGAGTTTAGAACGTTGTTGATATATTTTTATCTTTGTCAAAGTAAAAAGTGCGTGAGCGGGTGATTTCTTTGGTTCGTTTCTTTGTCACCAAAGAAATGAACAAATAAATATAATACATTACTTTTTTGTATTTTTAAATTAAAATTTTATCTATAATAATTTTCTTTAGTTCGTTTCTTTACCATAAAAGAAATGAACATCATTTTATTTTTAGGAGGATTTTTATGTCAACTTCTGATATTCAAAAAGTACAACAAGCGCAACTTCATTCTACACTTTGGGACATGGCAAATAATTTGCGTGGTAGTATGGAAGCTTACGAATTCAAATCTTATATCTTAGGATTAATTTTTTACCGTTATCTATCTGAAAAAGTAGAAAAAAATGCTCATTTATTATTAAAAGAAGATAATATCTCTTTTGAAGATTTCTATGCTGATAATGATGAAGATGTAAGAAACGATTTTAGTTCTGATATTGTTGAATCTCTTGGTTACTTTATCGCACCACAATACTTATTTTCTCACTTCACTAAAGTCTTAAAAGAAACAAATAGCTTCGATATTGAAGAACTCGACAAAGCCATTTCTGCTATTTCTGAATCATCACTCGGTACACAAAGCCAGCATGATTTTGAAGGTTTATTTGATGATATGGATTTAAAATCCACCAAACTTGGCAAAGATGTCAAAGAACGTAGCCAAGTAATCGGCAAAGTATTAGCTAGTATAGACAATCTTGATTTAGATTTTGATAATGCCGAAATTGATGTACTCGGTGATGCATACGAATATTTAATAGGCATGTTCGCCCAGACAGCAGGCAAAAAAGCTGGCGAATTCTATACACCACAACAAGTATCCAAAATCTTAGCTCGCCTTGTAACTTTAAATAAAGATAAATTATTCTCCGTATACGATCCATGTTGCGGTAGTGGTTCGCTTCTTCTTCGTGTCGGCAAAGAAACTAAAGTTACTTATTACTACGGACAAGAAAAAACTGCAACTACCTATAACCTTGCTCGCATGAATATGCTTTTACACAATATTCAATATCAACATTTTGAAATAGCAAACGGCGATACACTTGAAGAACCTGCTTTCATGGATAAAAAATTCAGTGCAGTCGTAGCTAATCCGCCATATTCTGCCAAATGGTCTGCTGATAAAAAATTCTTAGAAGACGAACGCTTCAGCCCTTATGGCAAACTCGCACCTTCTAGCAAAGCAGATTTTGCCTTCGTCTGCCATATGTTAAACTCCTTAGATGAAGACGGCACTATGGCTGTAGTATTGCCACATGGCGTATTATTCCGTGGCTCCGCTGAAGAACAAATCCGCAAAGTAATTATCCGTGATTACAACTATCTTGATACAGTCATCGGCTTACCTGCAAACTTATTCTATGGCACAAGTATTCCGACTTGTATCTTAGTCTTCAAGAAAAATCGTCCAAACAAAGATATATTATTTATTGATGCTTCCAAAGAATTCGACAAGGGCAAAAATCAAAATCTCATCACAGATGAACATATCCATAAAATTATTGAAACATATAAAAACCGCCAAGATGTAGAAAAATATGCTCATGTTGCTACTATCGAAGAAATCGAAGAAAACGACTATAACCTCAATATTCCTCGTTATGTAGATACATTTGAAGAAGAAGAACCAGTAGACCTACAAGCAGAATTTGCCACATTGACCAAACTCCAAAACGAAAGCCAAAATATTGATGAAGAATTAGATAAATACTTCCATGAATTGGGGTTAAAATAATGAATGTACCAAAATTAAGATTTAAAGAATTTACTGATGAATGGCAAAAAAAAACATTAAAAAGTGTATCTTCTTATTTTAAAAGTGGAAAGTCTATAAAATCTAATGATATTTTAAAAAATGCTCCTTATCCTGTATATGGAGGAAACGGTTTAAGAGGATATACTAATACTTTTAACTTTGACGGAAATGCTTCTTTAATTGGTAGACAAGGTGCTCTGTGTGGCAATGTAACATATGTAAAAGGAAAAAATTATATGACTGAACATGCTGTTATTGTTCAATCCAATTACGATAATTATAATAAATTTTTATTTTATATATTATTAAGTATGAATTTAAATCAATATTCTACACAATCTGCCCAACCTGGATTATCTGTAAATAATCTTTTAGAACTATTCAATTATTTTCCTAATATACAAGAACAAGAAAAAATTGCTAAATTCCTTACTACAGTAGATAAAAAAATAACAAACCTAGAAAATACTATCACTAGCCTAGAAAATCAGAAAAAAGGATTACTGCAACAAATCTTTAGCCAAAAACTACGCTTTAAAGATAAAAACGGCAATAATTATCCTAATTGGGAAAAGAAAAAATTAGGTGATACATTATTAATCCAACGTGGTGGTTCACCTAGACCAATTTCTGACTATATTACTAATGATAAAAACGGATTAAATTGGATAAAAATTGGTGATTGCTCTCCTAACTCAAACATAATAACTTCAACAAAAGAAAAAATTAAACCTGAAGGATTATCAAAAACTAGAGAAGTTTTTATTGGTGATCTGATTTTATCTAATTCAATGAGTTTTGGTAGACCTTATATTTTAAATATAAATGGTTGCATACATGACGGTTGGTTACTTTTACGTAATACGAAAAAAATATATAATCTCCAATTTTTATGTTATATATTAGGTTCTGAATATACCACTAAGCAATATAAAAAATTAGCTTCTGGTAGCACAGTTAATAATCTTAATATTGAATTAGTATCATCTGTAGATATTACTATTCCTTGTTTAGAAGAACAAACAAAAATAGCAGATTTCCTTTCAGCATTTGACCGCAAACTCGATAACCAAAAAGCCCAGCTAGAACACTGGCAACAAATAAAAAAAGGACTATTACAACAAATGTTCGTATAATCCGATTGCTTTTCTTTCATAACTAAGAAAAACACCAAAAGAACAACAATAAATAATACCTAACTTTTCCCGCATTTTAAAATTTTAATGGTAACGCTAGTTATTGAAAATCTTTAATAACACCTAACCATTTCCCGCATTTTAGCATCTTTTTACGGTAGCTATTAGCTATTGGCAAAGATAAAAATATAGCTACGCTTTTAGTTCTACTGTTTGAGCCTTGCGAGTTTAGAACGTTGTTGATATATTTTTATCTTTGACAAAGTAAAAAGTGCGTGAGCGGGTGATTTCTTTGGTTCGTTTCTTTATCACTAAAGAAATGAACAAATATATGCTTAGTATAAGGAGTAATATATGTGTTATATTAAACAATTAAGAATTATTGGTTTCAAAAAATTTAAAGATTTAACTGTTACCTTTAATCCCAATAAAAATATTATTATTGGAGAAAATGAAGCCGGTAAAAGTACTATATTAGAAGCACTTAACATTGTTTTAAATCAACAATATAGAAATTCTGATAAATCTATATTACATGATTTAATAAACAAAGATAACATAAAAAATTTTGAAGATAACCCTTCTTTTGAAAATCTTCCTTCTATACAAATAGAAGTTGTATTTGAATTAGATACTAATGATCCTAAAGCCAGCGAATTTCATGGAGAAAATTCCTTAAACCCTAAAAAATCCGCTTTTGGTATCTTATTTAAATGCGAATTTAATAAAGATTTATTTCCATATGAATCATTATCAAACACAATTAAAGAAATACCTTATGAATATTACGAAATGAGTTGGTCTACATTTCAAGGTAAAAAATATTCTATATTAAAACAACCATTAAAATCTATTTTAATTGATACGAGTTCTATAGACACCAACAATACTTTTAATTATTTCAATAAAACAATTTTTCATTCTAGGTATTCATTACAAGAACAAATAAATGCTAAAAATTTATTTAGAGCTAATTTGTCTTCATTATTCAAAGAATTACCATTGCCAAAACTAAATAACAATAGAACATTTGATATAAATCATAAAAAAATTATATTAGAAAACATCATTTCCATATTAGAAGATAATATTCCTTTGGAAAATAAAGGAAGCGGTATGGAAAACCTTATAAAAACACAAATTGCTCTTGACAAATCTAATAGTAAATTAGATGTTATTATGATTGAAGAACCTGAAAATCATTTATGTTACACAAATTTACAACAAATGTTATCTACAATAAATAGTTATTCTAAAGATTCTCAACTGATTATTACTACGCATAATAGTATGATTGCCAGTCGATTAGATTTACGAAATATTTTATGGATAGAAATAAATACTAATCAAACTTCAAAACTAGATAATATAGATCCAAAAACTGCCCAGTTTTTTATAAAATTAGACAATAATAATTTACTTCATTTACTATTATCAAAAAAAACTATTTTAGTAGAGGGTCCTACAGAATATTTATTACTTCCTTATTTCTATAAAAAAATATATAAAAGAACTTTAGCACAAGATGGTATTACTCTTATAACCTGTGGTGGCATCTCATATAAAAGATACTTTGATATAACAAAAAATACAAATATAAAAATAGCTGTAATTACAGATAATGATGAAAAAGATACCAACCTTTCTTACATGAACGAACATAATTCCCAATCTATTTCTCAAAAAATTTTTATGGATAATGATTTAAAAAATTTCACTTGGGAAGTAGCTCTTTATAATTGTAATGAACAAAATCCAGATTTAGAAAAATGTGCAGGAAAAATTGATCCTACTGCTGATTATAAATTTAATAATGTTATTTATGGAACAAAAGGGAAAAATAAACCGATATTAGGAAAAATGCTTAATAATAAAGTTGAAACAGCTTATAATATTTTACAATATGAAGCTAATTTACAAATACCTAATTATGTAAAGGATGCATTTGAATGGATAAAAGAATAATATTAGCTGTTGCTGGTGCAGGGAAAACATATACATTATGCAATTGTTTAAATTCTAATGAAAGAAATATGATATTAGCTTTTACAAATAGAAATATTTATAATATTCAAAGAGAACTAATAAAACAATATGGAACAATTCCCAACTATACCAAAGTAATGACCTTTCACAGTTTCATTTATCAATTTGGTATACAACCATTTTTACCTAGTATTTTTAAATTTTTTAAAAATAAACCTCTTAAAATTGAAGGTATTTCTCTGAAAGAGCCTCCACCCCAATTTAAAAATGATAGACCTAATCCTTATTATATAAAAAAAGACCAATTAGGTCATTATATTGATAAAAATAATAAATTTTTCTGTTGTCGACTTTCCGAACTTATTTTATATTTAAATGAAAAATCAAAAAAAGATGAAAAATTTATTCATAAAATAACATCTAGATTTATGATGTTTTTTGATAATATTCTTATAGACGAATTTCAAGATTTTAGGATTAATGATTATAATTTTTTAATGTTATTTTTAAAACAAATTAATAATGTAACACTTGTAGGAGATTACTATCAACATTCTGTTAGTGGACAAAATAATCATGGAAAACCATTTACTAATAAAATAAATTCATATGAAAAATATATCCAATTATTACAAGATAATAAATTTTATACGGATACTACCACTTTAGTAAATTCCCGTAGATGTTCTAGTAATATTTGCGACTTCGTTAATTCTAAATTAAATATTCCTATAGAATCTGCTAAGATTAATACTGGAAGTATTTCTAAAGTTTTAGCTGAAAATATAGATAATATTCTATCAAATAATTCTATAAAAAAATTAATATTACAAAATCCACCTAATGGTAATTACTCTTTCAATTATATAAGTTGGGGAAATTCAAAAGGAGATACTTATGACAATACGTGCGTTATTCTAACAGATGAAACAGATGATATTTTAGAAGATACTTTTGAAGTAAAAAATATTTCTCAAGTCATTAGAAATAAATTATATGTAGCTCTTACTAGAAGTAAAGGAGATGTCTATATTATACAAAAAAAATTATTTGATTCTGTAAAAAATAACTATATCATTAAACAGTAATTTTAAATTATTATTTCTTTCATATTATAAAATTTGAGGCTTGTTTTCTTCACCACTAGAAAATAAACAATCATACTTATTTATAAAAAATCCTCATAATGTAAATACCTTATACTATGAGGATTTTTCAATAATACCTAACCATTTCCCGCATTTTAGCATCTTTTTACGGTAGCTATTAGCTATTGGCAAAGATAAAAATATAGCTACGCTTTTAGTTCTACTGTTTGAGCCTTGCGAGTTTAGAACGTTGTTGATATATTTTTATCTTTGTCAAAGTAAAAAGTGCGTGAGCGGGTGATTTCTTTGGTTCGTTTCTTTGTCACCAAAGAAATGAACAAATAAATATAATACATTACTTTTTTGTATTTTTAAATTAAAATTTTATCTATAATAATTTTCTTTAGTTCGTTTCTTTACCATAAAAGAAATGAACATCATTTTATTTTTAGGAGGATTTTTATGTCAACTTCTGATATTCAAAAAGTACAACAAGCGCAACTTCATTCTACACTTTGGGACATGGCAAATAATTTGCGTGGTAGTATGGAAGCTTACGAATTCAAATCTTATATCTTAGGATTAATTTTTTACCGTTATCTATCTGAAAAAGTAGAAAAAAATGCTCATTTATTATTAAAAGAAGATAATATCTCTTTTGAAGATTTCTATGCTGATAATGATGAAGATGTAAGAAACGATTTTAGTTCTGATATTGTTGAATCTCTTGGTTACTTTATCGCACCACAATACTTATTTTCTCACTTCACTAAAGTCTTAAAAGAAACAAATAGCTTCGATATTGAAGAACTCGACAAAGCCATTTCTGCTATTTCTGAATCATCACTCGGTACACAAAGCCAGCATGATTTTGAAGGTTTATTTGATGATATGGATTTAAAATCCACCAAACTTGGCAAAGATGTCAAAGAACGTAGCCAAGTAATCGGCAAAGTATTAGCTAGTATAGACAATCTTGATTTAGATTTTGATAATGCCGAAATTGATGTACTCGGTGATGCATACGAATATTTAATAGGCATGTTCGCCCAGACAGCAGGCAAAAAAGCTGGCGAATTCTATACACCACAACAAGTATCCAAAATCTTAGCTCGCCTTGTAACTTTAAATAAAGATAAATTATTCTCCGTATACGATCCATGTTGCGGTAGTGGTTCGCTTCTTCTTCGTGTCGGCAAAGAAACTAAAGTTACTTATTACTACGGACAAGAAAAAACTGCAACTACCTATAACCTTGCTCGCATGAATATGCTTTTACACAATATTCAATATCAACATTTTGAAATAGCAAACGGCGATACACTTGAAGAACCTGCTTTCATGGATAAAAAATTCAGTGCAGTCGTAGCTAATCCGCCATATTCTGCCAAATGGTCTGCTGATAAAAAATTCTTAGAAGACGAACGCTTCAGCCCTTATGGCAAACTCGCACCTTCTAGCAAAGCAGATTTTGCCTTCGTCTGCCATATGTTAAACTCCTTAGATGAAGACGGCACTATGGCTGTAGTATTGCCACATGGCGTATTATTCCGTGGCTCCGCTGAAGAACAAATCCGCAAAGTAATTATCCGTGATTACAACTATCTTGATACAGTCATCGGCTTACCTGCAAACTTATTCTATGGCACAAGTATTCCGACTTGTATCTTAGTCTTCAAGAAAAATCGTCCAAACAAAGATATATTATTTATTGATGCTTCCAAAGAATTCGACAAGGGCAAAAATCAAAATCTCATCACAGATGAACATATCCATAAAATTATTGAAACATATAAAAACCGCCAAGATGTAGAAAAATATGCTCATGTTGCTACTATCGAAGAAATCGAAGAAAACGACTATAACCTCAATATTCCTCGTTATGTAGATACATTTGAAGAAGAAGAACCAGTAGACCTACAAGCAGAATTTGCCACATTGACCAAACTCCAAAACGAAAGCCAAAATATTGATGAAGAATTAGATAAATACTTCCATGAATTGGGGTTAAAATAATGAATGTACCAAAATTAAGATTTAAAGAATTTACTGATGAATGGCAAAAAAAAACATTAAAAAGTGTATCTTCTTATTTTAAAAGTGGAAAGTCTATAAAATCTAATGATATTTTAAAAAATGCTCCTTATCCTGTATATGGAGGAAACGGTTTAAGAGGATATACTAATACTTTTAACTTTGACGGAAATGCTTCTTTAATTGGTAGACAAGGTGCTCTGTGTGGCAATGTAACATATGTAAAAGGAAAAAATTATATGACTGAACATGCTGTTATTGTTCAATCCAATTACGATAATTATAATAAATTTTTATTTTATATATTATTAAGTATGAATTTAAATCAATATTCTACACAATCTGCCCAACCTGGATTATCTGTAAATAATCTTTTAGAACTATTCAATTATTTTCCTAATATACAAGAACAAGAAAAAATTGCTAAATTCCTTACTACAGTAGATAAAAAAATAACAAACCTAGAAAATACTATCACTAGCCTAGAAAATCAGAAAAAAGGATTACTGCAACAAATCTTTAGCCAAAAACTACGCTTTAAAGATAAAAACGGCAATAATTATCCTAATTGGGAAAAGAAAAAATTAGGTGATACATTATTAATCCAACGTGGTGGTTCACCTAGACCAATTTCTGACTATATTACTAATGATAAAAACGGATTAAATTGGATAAAAATTGGTGATTGCTCTCCTAACTCAAACATAATAACTTCAACAAAAGAAAAAATTAAACCTGAAGGATTATCAAAAACTAGAGAAGTTTTTATTGGTGATCTGATTTTATCTAATTCAATGAGTTTTGGTAGACCTTATATTTTAAATATAAATGGTTGCATACATGACGGTTGGTTACTTTTACGTAATACGAAAAAAATATATAATCTCCAATTTTTATGTTATATATTAGGTTCTGAATATACCACTAAGCAATATAAAAAATTAGCTTCTGGTAGCACAGTTAATAATCTTAATATTGAATTAGTATCATCTGTAGATATTACTATTCCTTGTTTAGAAGAACAAACAAAAATAGCAGATTTCCTTTCAGCATTTGACCGCA
>ERZ773241.2693-NODE-2693-length-13624-cov-45.504827_pt1 | contig 13624 bp, 10 predicted proteins | sample MGYA00580989_ERZ773241 | MGnify/ENA primary metagenome ERZ773241 (study PRJEB29015, sample SAMEA2737804) | human gut metagenome | biome: human gut; feature: human-associated habitat; material: faeces | place: China | collected 2012 ...
CGATGAGCATGCACTGTCCGTCTGCCACGGCGATGCCGCTGCCGTTGGTGATGATGTTGTCCTCGCCGTTGTTGGAGCTGCGGCGGGAGGTGCGCTTCTGGCCCTTTACCATCAGCACATCTTTGTCCAGAGAATCGCAGTAGAAAAATTCCTTCCACTGGTCTGCAAGGGTTCCGCCCAGTGCGCCCATACCTGCTTTGATAAGACCCATAGTAATTTCCTCCTGTATGTTTTATTTGTGCAAACGATAACTTTCTGTTATCGCACGGTTTCCGGTCTTGGTCACGGTTCAAGGGTAAGTTCCGGGGAGTCGTTTTTCCAGTAAGCGGGACGTGTGTCCCGGTCAAACAACTGCTCTCCGGCGCGGTATTTCAGGCTGCAACCGCTGGGGCTGCCGTCATCGTTCAGCAGGATGGCCCAGAACTCGCAGGGCCTGCCGTCCGTGTCGGTCAGTGTAAAGTGCAGCTCGGTGCCGTCCTCGGTCCGGCCCTGCGTTCCCTCTGCGGTGCCGGTCAGAATGCCGCTCCACCCGACCCATTCCACGCTCATGCAGCAGCTGCCGTCCGGCAGGAAGGTCATCCAGCGGATGCCCTTTGCGGACTCGTCTCCGGCGCGGTATGTTCCCCACAGCCTGCGGGGAATGGCGGTGAAGCCGATGTCGTCCCATATCTCGGTGCGTTGAAAAACGTACCAGACCTCACGGCCCTTTTGGGGGCCGGTGGACTGCATCCGTAGCGAACCGTCCTCCATCATGGAGATGGTCCATCGGCTTCTGCCGTCCTCGCTAAGGCATGTCAGGTTCCAGCCCTGACTTTTTCCCCGTCCCAGCCGGTCACAGCGCCGGCATTCAGCTCTCCGGTGCGGGTCTCGGCAGCGGACTGGATCTGCGGGCTGACGTATGTTTCCCGGATGAAGGAGACGGTCACCGTGCCGGTGATCTCGGCCTTTTCCAGCCGCAGGGTAAAGCTTTCGTTGCGGTCGGCGGGGACATAGCTTTCACCCTGCGTCACCGCCGTGACTGCCATCCACTCGGCCAGCACCTGCCACTCCCAGTCCTGCGGCAGCGGCTGCGCGTCCAGCGGGATGGTCACTTTGTCGTCTGTATACTGCTCCTGCGCTGCGCTGGACCGCCTGACCACGAAGGAAACGTTCCCCGCTTCGTCAAACGAAAGCGGCAGTTCATCCAGCGTGGCCCACCATGCAGTGTTGCCCTCTTTCAGGCTGTCGGGAGGCAGCAGCCCCCGCTCACAGGCGGTCTGCCGGTCCAGCTCATCCCGGCGCTTCACGTCGCGGTACAGCGCTTCTTCCAGCGCGGCGGGGTCTGCCCCCATGCGCTGCAGCAGCTGGGTGGCGGTGAGCTGGTTTCCGCTTTCAAAGTCGAAGCACCAGCCATTGTGGAAGGGTGCATCCGTACTGCCGTAGCAGCTGCTGACCACAAGGCTGACGCAGTCGCTGTACCAGCTGGCATTCCAGTTCATCTCAATGCAGATGTCCCACGATTCCGGGTCGGCTGCCTCCGGGCAGCCTGCGTACTCCTGCACATCGTATTCGTAGTAGCGGGCGATCTCGGCGTTGATGCGGGCGGCGTCGGCGCTGTCGCTTTCCAGCCGGGGCAGATGGATGTTCAGCCGGACGGTGCTGCCGTTCTCTGTCTGCACCACCTTTTCAAGGGTGTACTGCTCGGTGATCGCCGCGGTGGCGTGCATGGAATCCGGCGGGGTCGATTTCAGTTCCCGGCTGCTGGCCGGGCGGGCAAAGGCTGCGGTCTTTGCCCCGCAGCCCGCCAGCAGCGCCGCCAGCAAAACTGCCGGTATCCAGCGGAACGCTTTGTGTTTCATGGTGGTTCTCCTGTGTTCTCAATAGTCGTGCCGGGGTCAATAATCCGGGCAGCGGATCAGCTGCAGCTGGGTCTTTCCCTCGGCAAAGGGGTTTTGCCCGTCGAGCATGGTCAAGGTCAGGGTCTCGTTGTACAGGTCGTACTTCATCGCCGCCACAAAGGTGATGCCCGGCATCCCGTCCGCCGTCTCGCTGGTAGAGACGCCCAGTACCATGCCCTCCGGCACCACGCCCAGATAGTCGGCGTAGCCCTGATAGAAAACGTTGTTGTCCTGCACGCCCATCTGGACGGAACCGCTGCTTTCCACGTCCATCCAGTCGAACTGGTTGTCAGACATGTCGTTGAAGGCACCGACAGCCTCCGAGGGGATCTCCTGCGCGTTCCACTCTGCCGTCAGGGGAGCCAGCTCCAGCACAGAGCCATCCTCCTGATGCAGAATTACCTCTTTGCCGCTGCGTTCCAGCGCCACGCCCTGATTTGCAATATAGATGGGGTCCTGACAGACCAGAGCGCTGCCGAACATGAGGCAGTGCAGCACGTCCACGTACTCCACCACGCCGTCTTTGGTCAGCAGATAGACCACCGGGTGGAAGGATGCGCCGATTTCTCCGATGCACACATCCACATACTCATTGTAGATGCCAAGGATGGGGTAGGTGCGGTCCTGTTCCAGCCGGATGCCGTAATCCGCGTCCCATGCGGCGGTCTCCGGTGTGCGGCGGAGGGTGATGGTGCCCTGCGTTCCTTCCAGCTGCACCGAAGCGCTGCCGTAGGTGTCGGTCAGCACCGTCTGCGGCTGCGGGTCAGCAGCCTGCAGCGGGATCTCCACATCCAGCTGCCGCCAGCCGCTGCCGGCGGTGGAGCTGCACCCGCCCCGGAGCACCAGCCGGTTTTGTTCCGGCAGCAGCAGGCACAGGTCATCCAGCTGGTTGTTTTCCATCGTGTTCAGCCGCATACTTGCCAGATTGCCGCCGCTGCGCAGGCCCTCGTAGTAGCCGCCCTGCGCCATGTGCCGGTCAAAGGTCTGCATGGCCCCGCGCAGCATCTGCTGCTGCACGGCGTCCGGGCCCAGCCCCATGCGCTGCAGCATTTCGGTCACGGAGACCTGCTTTTCGGTGGCAAAATCGAAGCACCAGCCCCGGGAATACCCCGGGTCGGAGCCTCCGTCGTAGCGGAACATCACAAGGCTTACGCAGTCGCCGTACCAGTAGGCGTCCCAGTTGATATAGGTCTCCGGGCGCCACTCGTCCTGCTGCGGCTCGACCTCCGGGCTGTCCTCGTACTGCCAGAAGTCTGCCGCATACATGGCGGCAAGCTCATCGTTGAGATAGGCTGCATCCGGGCTGTCGCACACAAGCTGCGGCACATGGACAGTCAGCTTCTGGGTGATGCCATACTCGTCCCGGACGGTCTTTTCCATCGTGAACTGCTCCGTGATGCGGTCTTTTTGTGCCGTCTGCACCGCCGTGTCTGCGGCGCTTTGGGAAGCTGCGCCGGAGCCTGCGGGGGCAGCGGGAGCCGCCGCGCCGCCGCAGCCGGTCAGCCAGAGAGCCGCCGCCAGCACCGCAGCGGCAAGGCGTTTGTATTTCATGGTCGTTCTCCTGTGATCTCAGCCGTAGCTGCGGGTCATCTGCAGCTGGGTCTCGCCCTCGGCAAAGGGGTTTTGCCCGGCGATCATGGTCATGGTCAGGTTCTCGTTGTACAGGTCGTTCTTGAACGCCGCCACAAATTCGAGCTCCTCATCGGCAGCGATGCCCAGCACCACGCCCTCGGGCACCACGCCCAGATACGCGACGTCGCCCTGATCCATGCGGCTGTTGTCCTGCACGCCCAGTTGAACGCTGCCGTCGCTGGTCAGGTCCATCCAGCTCCAGCCGTTTTCGGCTGTGTAGTTGTAGGAGCCGGTGACGGAATAGGGGATCTCCTGCGTGCTCCACTCTGCCGACAGGGGAGCCAGTTCCAGCACAGAGCCATCCGCCCGGCGCAGGTTCACCTCGCTGCCGCAGAGTTCCAGCGCCACGCCGTTGTTGGCAATGTAGATGGGGTCCTGGCAGACCATGGCATCCCCGTACAGCAGGCAGCGCAGCACGTCCACATACTCCACCACGCCGTCTTTGGTCAGCAGATAGACCACCGGGCGGAAGAAGCCGTCCTCCTGCTCCCCGATGCACACGTCCACATATTCATTGTAAGCGCCAAGGATGGGGTAGCTGTGCTCCTGCTCCACCCAGACGTTGAGGTCTGTGCCCCACTGATCGGTCTTGGGCGCGGGGCGGAGGGTGATGGTTGCCTGCGTTCCCTCCAGCTGCACCTGCACACCATCGTAGGTATCGGTCAGCACCGGGGTGTCAGCGGGGGGCAGAGAGAGCTCCATATCCAGCTGCTGCCAGCCTTCTTCACAGCTGTACTTACCCCGGAGCACCAGCTGATCCTGTTCCGGCAAAAGCAGGCACAGGTTTTCCAGTTCATTGTATTCCAGCGTATCCATCCGCATTTGCGAAAGCTCTCCGCCGAGACGCAGGCCCTCGTAATACGCGCCCTGCGCCATCTCCCGGTCAAAGGCCTGCATGGCCAGCCGCTGCACCTGCTCCTGCACTTCGTCCGGGTCCAGACCCATGCGCTGAAGCATTTCAGCCACGGTGATCTGCTGGCCGGTGGCAAAATCGAAGCACCAGCCGCTGTAACGCCACGGGGCGGTGCCGCCGTAGCGGCTGCGCACCACCAGACTGACGCAGTCGCCGTACCACCAGTCATCCCAGCCCACACCGATCTGCAGAACCTCACCGTCCGGCAGTTCGGCCTCCTCGCTGTTCTCGAACTCCCGGAAATCCGCCGCATAGATGGCGTTCAGCTCATCGTTGATGTAGGCGGCATCCGGGCTGTCGCATTCCAGCTTGGGCACATGGACGGAAATGTACTGCACCGCGTCCTCCCCCCACACGCCTGAAACGTTCTTTTCCAGCGTGTACTGGTCGGTGATGCGGTCTGTCTGGGCGGCCTGCGTCACCGCGCCGGGGGTGCTTCGGCTGCTGTCGGAGCTTTGGTCGGCAGCGGCGCTGGGGCTGCTCTGGGTGCCGCCGCAGCCGGTCAGCAGCGCGGCAGCCAAAGCAAGGCTTACAAGGTGTTGGTATTTCATGGCGGGCTCCTTTTCTATGGTATGGTTCAGCCGTCTCCTATGCCTTGCCACTTGTCGATGATGTAGGCGGCCCAATAGGTCTTGTCGTTGATATCCACCACAGTGATGCCTACCTTATTCACCACCGGGTCGTCCTCATGAAGCCCCGGCACACCGCCGTAGCCCTTGATCAGTTCATCCACCAATTGCTGGAACTGGGCCTCTGTGGCGGGGTAAAGGCGATCCATGCTGTAAAGGTGCTTTCCTTCGTGGTCAAAATCCACGCCTACCCGGTACTGATTGAGCATACCGAAGATAGCCGTGGAGCCGGCACTGTAACCGGCTTCGTTCAGACCTTCCCACATCTTTGCGGAATAGTCGCCCTCCATCCGCAGCCTGAGCCCTTCGTCCGACGGGAACTCCGGGCTGCCGTTATCCACAAACATCTGCACATCTGCCTGAATGGCGTGTTCCAGACCCTTGCTGTACTCGAACTTGATGTTCTCCACCTTTCGCCGGGCCAGCTCTGCGTTGAAAATGGTCAAAATCTTTTGCCCGTCCCGAATCACAGGGATCGGCGGCGAGGGAGGCGTTTCTGTGGCAGAGCCGGAACTTGTGGAGCCGGAGGAGCAGATATCGTCACAGGCTGCCAACGCCAGCATCACCGCCGATGCGCCGGAGAGCTTCAGGAAAGTCCGTCGGTCGTATCGTTTCATGGGGGTGCTCCTTTCTATAAAGCCCCGGACACAGGGGGAGTGTGCCCGGGGCCAATAGGGGGTTAAATGGGAATGGTTGTGGTTAAGGGGTTACTTTTTGCCGTTGGCGGCTACTGCGACCCAGTAGAGCATGCCATCATTTCCGGTAAACACCTTGATGCCGATGATCTTGAGATTTGGCCGCGCGAGATTATCTTCTATATCTACCATACTCAACGCCAGAAGTGCCTTCTTCATCTCGCTGACATCTTCGTCATAGTGCATAGTAGGTTTGCCTTTCTCGACCACACCGATGGGCTGTCCAAATGTCTGATACGGGCCGTTGACCAACGTTGAGTTTTTAACCATTTCAGCGACCAATTCATCGGCCCCAATTTTGCCCAAGGCGCAATTAACGGCTTTCTCTGCCAGAGCATTCAGTCCATCATCCTGATTGAGCGTACCCCATCCCTTTTCTTTACGGAAAAGGTTGATGGCTTCCAGCACCTTGGCTTCCTTGCTGCCTGCGGGCACTACGGGCGTAGAGGGTGCACCGCCGCAGGCAGCCAGTGCCAGCAGGGCGACCGATGCGCCGGAGAGGGTGAGGAATTCGCGTCTGTTCATCTTTTTCATGGGGGTGCTCCTTTCAATACAGTATATTATAGATTACGGTTCGGGATCTGCGGGAAGTCCGTGCATCACTGCCCCGGTTCAGTGCTGTGAATAGTTTACCATTACCGCCACCGCATAGGTCTTGCCCTTAATGGTGGGGCAGTAGAGCCCGATCATCCACTGCTCGGGATGCGGACTCACCAGTCCAGGCCCGGCCAGATACCGCACAAACTCCCTGACCTCGCTCTGACTACGAGGATACAGTTTCGTTAATTGCATACCGTCATGGGTGCTGTTAGAAACTCCCCCAGTCCCCCGATAGCTTCCGCTTCCATATTTTTTATCGATTTCCGCTATCATTTCAGCCTCACGGTCTTTGTACTCGTAGAATACATCATCAGGCAGGTTCCATTTGCGGAAATCCTCCTCGTCCATTTCAGGGTCATAGGTTTCAAAAGGGCTGGCTGTAAACTTTGCGAGGTCGGCAGCCTCCTGACAGTAGACCACAGACTTGCAGATATCAAGGTTGGGATTGGGGGCTACTTGTTTGTTGACTTCATACCAGACCTCGTTGATGGCTTTGAACAGGGCCAGCTCTTTGCTCTCAGAGGCCGGAGGTGCCGGAGGTGTGGAGGGCCCGCCGCCGCAGCCTGCCAGCGAGAGCGCCACAACGGCTGCGCCGGAGAGGGTGAGGAATTCGCGTCTGTTCATCTTTTTCATGGGGGTGCTCCTTTCTGTTGGTCCCCCTGCTTTTTAGGGGGCTCTGGTTTTGGTATTCTCTGCACTTGCAGTCCGCTCCATCTTATGCTATCCTTATGAATAGAATCCGCAGTTGCCCGTTGACACGTTTTGTGCACAGCGACAGGCTTTCTGCACCGGCGCGGGACCTCTTCTGTTTGTACTGTATCATACCCGGGAAAAAATTGCCCCCTCAGAAAAGCCGTTTTTGGGGGGCTATTCCAAAAAAATTTTTTGGGTTTTGGGCTTCCCCCTCAAAAAATCCCCCCAAAAAGCCCAAAATTGGGGGGATTTTGGGGTGGTTTCCCACCAAAACAGGCAGCTGCAGCCCTGCCTGTGCCGGTTTCCCCCCTCTGGCTGCAATGTGCGGAAAGGAGTCATGAAAAATGGAACGAAGGACATTTTTAAAGCTTGCGGCGCTTGTCCCCGGTCTGGCGCTTGCGGGCTGCGGCGGCAGCAAGACCCTGCTTTCTCCCAAGGACCCCACCATGCTCAGCATCTGGCATGTGTACGGCGAACAGGCGGACTCGCCCATGAACCGCCTGCTGACCGAGTTCAACGACACGGTGGGCAGAGAGAAGGGCATCCTGCTCAACGTGACCAACATGACCAACAGTGCCGCCATCGGCGGCCAGCTGCAGGACGCCAAGGCTGGCAAGCCCGGCGCGCTGGACCTGCCGGACCTGTTCTCAGCCCACCCCGCGGACGCCAGCGCTCTGGGCATTGAGAACCTTGTGGACTGGAACGACTGGTTCACCGCCGAGGACATGGCGGCCTATGTGCCCGGCTTTGTGCAGGACGGCATCATTGACGGGCGGCAGGTGGTGTTCCCGGTGTCCAAATCCACCCAGCTCATCTTTTTGAACGGCTCCCAGTACGCCCGGTTTGCGGCAGACACCGGGGCGCAGCTTTCCACCTTTGCCACATGGGACGGCTTTTTTGAAATGGCGGGTGCCTACCGGCAGTGGTCGCAGGGCAAGCCCTTCTGCGCGCTGGATTACCCCCTGCGTCTGGTGGAGCTGAACGCGCTGGAGCAGGGCAGCGGCAAGCTGTACAAGGGCAGCTGGTACGATCTGACCAACCAGACCTTCCGCGCTTCGTGGATGGAGTTTGCCCGGGCGCTGGTGCAGGGCGATATTCTGGTGTCGGACCTGTACTCCAACACGCAGGTGATGACCGGCGAGACGCTGGCAGGCCTTGGCAGCTCTGCGGCCATCCTTTATTACAATGATTTCGTCACCTACCCGGACAACACCACCGAGCCCACCGACCTGCTGCTGGCTCCCCTGCCCCACGCCGCAGGCACCGCCACGCCCCTGATGCCGCAGGCCGGTGTGGGCCTGTGCGCCTTTAAGACCACCGACCAGAAAGCCGAAGCCGCCGCCGTGTTCCTGCGTTGGCTCACCGAACAGCAGCGCAATCTGGAATTTGCCGCCGATACCGGCTACATGCCGGTGTCCAGCGCCGCCTTTGACGCCATCGCGGACTATCCCTTTGAGCAGCAGAGCTATCAGCGGCTGTACAACGTCTACAACGAAATGCGCATCCAGAACACCCCCTGTCCGAACCGGGCATCGTGGGGTACCACGCCAAGGCCAAAGCCTTGTACGACAGCCTGCGCCAGCGTCAGAAGGACTACCCCCAGCGCCTTGCGGACGGCGAAACGCTGGAAGCCCTTGCCGAGGAAACATGGCAGCTGCTGTGTGACAATGCCTGAGCCTGCCGCTCAGCCGGAAAGGAGGGACTTTGATGCACTTTGTTGACCGGCACCGTGAAAAAATCCGCCAAAGCCCCATGAGCAGCCGGCTGCTGTGGGCCTGCCTGCTGCTGGTGGTGCTGCTGGTGTTGACCTTTGGTGCGGCGCTGTTCCTGTTTGCCAGCCTGCACAACACCAAAAAGGATATCAGCCGCAGTCTGCAGATCCAGTTTTCGGTGTTCCAGAATGATATGGAGCGCTATTTTGACCAGCTGGCGGTCATGGGTGTGAACCTGTCCGAGGACATGAGCGCAGAGGTGGACAAGGAGCTTGCTCTGCGGCAGATGTCCTTTGCCCAGCTGAACGACTCCCCCGAGGTGCTGAACGCGCTGGAGGAGAAAATGATCGAGCCGCTGTGCCGCCGTCTGCGCCAGACCGGCTGTTCCGGCGCTTTTGTGCTGCTGGATGCCACCGTCAACACCCGCATGGAGGGAGCAGAGCATTCCCGCGCCGGGCTGTATGTGCAGAAAAGCGGTGCCGACACCCCCACCGTGCCCCTGCTGCTGTACCGGGGCAGTGCACAGGTGGGCAAGGCCCGCAGCGTGATGCCCCACCGCAAATGGCGCATGGAGTTCCAGACCGACCAGTTCCCGGACTACGACCGCTGGATGACCCCCGGCAGCACCCCGCTGTACCAGTCTTACACGCTGACCGAGCGGTTCGAGCTGCCCGGCACTTCGGAGGAGGTGCAGTTGTTTTTGCTGCCCCTGCAGGGGCGGGACGGCACGATGTACGGGCTGTGCGGCTTTGAGATCAGCGAGAGCTACTTCAAGCAGAACTTTGCCCAGCCCACCGGCTTTGACCGGCTGAGCTGCCTGCTGGCCCCGGCGGGGGACGGCCTTGCCGCCGATGCCGCCCTCAGCAGCGGCACCACCGGCGGCTACTACCATGCCCCCCGGAACACGCTGGTGCTGCGCAGCATGGGCGGCGGGCTGACCCAGTTGACCGGCCCCGACAGCGCCTATGCGGGCATCTCCCAGCTGTGCCGCCTGAGCGAGAGCCAGTCCTACCGGCTGGCGGTGTGCATCCCCATGGCAGACTACCGGAGACTGGTCTTTTCCGGCAATCTGCAGATGCTGCTCATCGGCCTGTTCATCGCCTTTTTCGTGGTGTTCTGCTGCATGAACTTCCACCGGCGCATCCTCTCGCCGGCGTTCCGGCAGTTCGAGGAGGACCGGCGGGAGTCCCGGCGGCGGATGGACGAGCTGCAGCTGGAACGCCAGCAGATGCAGACTGAGCTGTCCCGGCTGGCGGACGTGTGCCGCAACGAGTCGGTGCCCGATGCCTTCCAGACCTTTGTGGCGGGCATCCCCACCCTGACCAAGACCGAACGCCGCATCTTTGACGGCTACGCCGCCGGGCTGCGCACCCGGGAGATCGTGGAGCAGCTGGACATCAAGGACAGCACCCTGCGCTTCCACAACAAGAACATCTACGAAAAACTGGGTGTCAACTCCCTCAAGCAGCTGCAGCAGTTCGTGGCGATCCTGAACTCCGGCAGCGGCAGCGCCCCGGACGAAAAGTGACCCAGCAAGCAATGTTTTCGTCTATACAAAAACACTTTTTGCGTTGCAAAATGCTTGTTGGGGAGTGCCCCAACCCCCTTTGATCTGCATTTTCAATGCAGGCTGCGCGTCCCGGCGGGACGCTTTTGAGGATGTCAATCGGCACATCCTACGAAAAATCCAGTTCCTTTTTGGCGTAAGGGTCAATAGAAGAATTTGATGGTTCATGGTACAATAGCAGACGTTGCGTGTTGTGCGGTTTGCACACGAACATAGTGAAAAGGAGCTGTTGAACGTGGATACGATCTATCTGCTGCCCGGTGAGGAACGCTGCGTTGATTTTCGAGATGCCAATGGAGTCCCGAAGGTACACTACACTTACTGTTCCATCCGTGGCAAACTTTTCAACTGCACCTGCTGCACAAAGGATGAAGCGCAGCGGCTGTGTGAAAATTGGCTTATAAAACAGGACCGCTGCTATATAAACTAAAGAACGCCGAGGGTTCCTCCCACATGGGAAGGGATTCCTCGGCGTTCTTCATTTCATGCTTTTTGATTGCCCGGTCAACAGTATCACGCGCCTTACGGCAATGCACAGATCACAGCCACTGTTTCAGCACATCGTTCAGCTTATTCAAATCAAGCGGTTTGGCGATATGCTCGTTCATGCCGGTGTTCTTTGCCAGCTGCACGTCCTCGGCAAAGGCATTTGCCGTCATGGCAATGATGGGCACTTTGCCCCGGCTGCCGGCAAGCGCACGGATCGCAGCAGTGGCTTCGTAACCATTCATGATGGGCATCTGGATGTCCATAAAAATGAGATCGTACCACTTTTCTGGCGCTTCCATCACCTTTTCGACTGCAATTTTTCCGTTTTCGGCAATGTCAATGGTCACGCCCGTCATGCCTATGATCTCGGTTGCGATCTCACGGTTCAGCGCATTATCTTCCACAAGAAGGATCCGCTTACCCGCATAGTTTTCCTTCGCAAAATCTTCCAGATAGTTCCGGGCGTTTTTCTCCTTCTTCCCGGATGTAAACTGCCGCAGAGTTGCCGTCAGACGAGAACGGAACAGCGGTTTTGCCATAAACGCATTCACGCCCACTGCTCTGGCTTCTTCTTCGATCTCGCTGAAATCAAAGGAAGTCAGGATGATGATCGTGACTTCCTCCCCAACGCATTCCCGAATCCTTCTGGCCGTTGCGATGCCGTCCATCTCCGGCATCTTCCAGTCCAGGATCACCGCAAAATAGTCGCGGCCGGTCTTGTGCCGCGCCGCGCAGCGTTCCACGGCTTCCTTGCCGGTCAGGACCCATTCGCCCGCTATGCCGATCTCCTGAAGGGTTGCAACGGTGCTTTCGCAGCAGGTCTTGTCGTCGTCCACGACCAGTACCGGCAGATCGAGCAGTTCTTTTTCCTGTTCCTTCTCGTTCTCCTGAAGCTTCAGATAGACCGTGACCGTGATCTTCGTTCCCTTGTTGGGAGCGCTTTCGACCTGAATGTCACCATTCATCAGGTTGACGATGTTTCTTGCAATGGCCATGCCAAGACCGGTGCCCTGCACTTTGGTCGTCCGGTGATCGTCTGCCCGGCTGAACGGCTCGAACATGATCTTCTGGAATTCCGGCGTCATACCGATGCCGTTGTCCTCGATGGAAAACTCGTAGCAGCCAAGCTCCGAGAAGCCGTTCGGTTTTTCCTTGATCGTAAGGGTGATGTTTCCTCCATCCGGGGTGTACTTGACGGCGTTGCTCATCAGGTTCACAAAGATCTGCTGGATGCGCAGACTGTCGCCGCAGACAGCTTCGTGCTCGATGTGCTCAACATGGACTTCGAGCTGATGGTGGTGCTCGTCGATTGCCGGTTTTGTGAGGGTGAGCAGGTTATCGACCAGCTCCGGCAGGCTGAAATCCTCCTCGGCAAGGCTCATTCGCCCGCTCTCGATTCTGGCCATATCCAGCACTTCATTGATCAGTCCCAACAGATGACGGCTCGATTTTGTGATCTTGCCAAGGCACTCGACCACCCTGTCCTGGCTCTCGATATTCGCACCCGCAATGGCGGTCAAACCAACGATTGCATTCATTGGTGTACGGATATCATGGGACATATTGGAGAGAAATTCTGTCTTGGCGCGGCTTGCGTTTTCTGCCGCCCGGTACGCATCCTTCAGTGCCTTATGGGATTCGATCTCGGCCTTTTTCTCCTGTGACACATCCATAGATGCCAACAGTGCTTTAACCAGCTTTGTGCCATCCCACTCCAGCGGAATGAAGGAAGCGATCTTATAGGTGTTCTCATCCATGGAGCAGTATTCAAATTTGTAGATGTCGTTCTCATCCTGCAAATTCTTTCGGATATTTTCCGGTGAGAACAATGCGTCTATCGCCGCCAATGGCTCCAACGTCTTATACCTTACAGCCACCTGCTCCACAAAATCATGGTAGGTTCCCATCGGCGCGTATATCATTTCACCTTGCAGATTATAGAACCGATACCGGTCATTCTCCAGATCGCAGACGACAAAGCGGTCCAGCAGACGCACCATACTCTTGATCAAAAGATCCATCGATGCGTTATCTGAGGCCATCTGCATCCGCCGTGCCGTCTCTGCTTTGGACTCTGTGATGTCCCGCAGAAAAATCATCGCATATTCGGAATCTTCGATCTCGCCGCGCATGACCACGTTGCTGACCCATCGTTCCTCCCCATCCAGAACGATGCGGCACTCCTGACGCAGCTCCGTCTCAAGCCCCTTTAGTTTTTCCGTGATGTAGGCGCGATTGTAGAAATTCGTTACAGACTTTTTGTCCTCTTCAACCACATAGTTATCCACAAGGAATCTGACTAGTCCATCCCATGTGTGGTTCTGCTCAAAGGCCGTCATCAAAGAGGGCTCCACTTTGAAAGTGTCAAAGGTGTTCTTTTCCAGATTTACATAGTATTCGCAGAGGTTTGCGCTGGTAAATGCACGGTGAAATGCCGCTGCCCGCTGCGCCTGCATCCGGCTTCTTTTTTCCGCGTCAATGTTGCTGATGATTCCGGCAATTCGATTGGCCGAACCATCCAGACGGCGTATCACCTCCGCCGATGCCCGGAACCAGTGGTATTGGCCATCCTGCATTTTCAGTCGGTACTCAACATTATACTTCGTAGCATTGGTTTTGTCCGCAATCGCTTCCAAAAGCAGCTGCATTACCCGGTCATAGTCCTCCGGGTGCAGAAGGTTCGACCACGAATCCAGTTTGTTCGGAAAATCCAGAATGTCATGATATCCAAGGATCTGCCGGAACGCATGGCTCCAGTTCACATGAACGATCTCACCGTTTTCATTACACTCAAAATACCATAGTGCAGAATGGATG
>ERZ773241.2714-NODE-2714-length-13521-cov-36.448091_pt1 | contig 13521 bp, 10 predicted proteins | sample MGYA00580989_ERZ773241 | MGnify/ENA primary metagenome ERZ773241 (study PRJEB29015, sample SAMEA2737804) | human gut metagenome | biome: human gut; feature: human-associated habitat; material: faeces | place: China | collected 2012 ...
CGGGCGGCGCACTCGGCATCCCACACCTGCATGGTGGCCAGATAGTACCGCGGCAAAGCACTGCGCAGCACAAGAGCTTCGGCATATTCGCTTTTGCCGCTGGCTGCGCCGCCCAGTACCAGCGTCAGCATTGGGGCGTATACGGCGCAATGCCGCCCTCCGCAAAGGAATAGCACCCATCGTATACCGCCAGCGCCATGTCCCACAGTGGGATACTGGCCACTGCGCCGGTACCCTCGCCCAGATGCAGCCCGGCGGTAAGCAGGGGCGTTTTGCCCAGCGCGTCCAGCACCAGCCGGGCGGCAGGCTCGGTGGAGCAGTGGCTGGCAAACACAGCCTTGGATGCTGCCGGGCACAGCCGCACGGCGCACAAAGCCGCCACTCCGCTGATGAAGCCATCCATCAGCACGGGCACACCCGCCAGCGCCCCGCCCAGAAACATCCCGCACAGACCGGCGATATCAAAGCCGCCCAGCTTGCTCAGTACGTCCAATACATCATCGGGGTTGGGGACATTGCAGGCAATGCCCCGCCGGATGGTGTCCACCTTGCGAGCAAGCCCTGCGTCGGAAAGCCCTGCACCGCGCCCGGTCATGGTCTGCACCGGCTGTGCCAGCAGCACGGCGGCTACGGCGCTGGAGGTGGTGGTGTTGCCAATACCCATCTCACCGGTAGCCACCAGCCCGTAGCCCTCGGCGGCAAGCTGCCGGGTCAGGGCGATGCCCCGGCCAATGGCCTCCACTGCCTCGGCGTGGGTCATGGCAGGGCCTTTGGTAAAGTCCGCAGTCCCGGCGGCAATGCGGCAGTCCCGCACGCCGGGTACGGGCGCACCGGCAATGCCCAAATCCACCGGCAGCACATCGCAGTGCGCCGCCTGTGCCATCCTGCATACGCTGGTGCGCCGCGCAGCAAGGTTCTCGGCTACGGCGCGGGTCACGCTCTGGTCGGTCTGGCTTACGCCCTGCGCCACCACGCCGTTGTCTGCACAGAGCACCGCCACCGCCCGGCGGGAAAAATCAAACTGCGCCGTGCCGGTCAGCGCAGCGGCATCTTCCAGCAGGGTCTCCAGTGCGCCCAGCCCACCCAAGGGCTTGGCAAGGCTGGCCCAGTGGGCATGGGCGGCGGCGCGGGCGGTTTCGTCCGGCGGGGTGATAGCAGCAAGCAGCTGCATCAGTTCAGCTTCGGTCATTTTTGTCATCCTTTGTGTTTCAAAAAGTGCTGCGCCGCCTGCACAAAGCGGCGGGGCAGGGCAGTGCCAGCCCAGTAAAGATGCGGGAAACCGGCGTACAAATTTGCGCTTGCAAAGCCGCATTCCCACTGCCTTTTTTTAGCTTTGCACACAGAAAAGTCTGCGCCATTCTCGGAGGAATCCCAGTGGTGGAATTCATGGACGGGCAGCGTTTCTCCGGCGTGGAAAAGCATACTGCCAGCCTTTGCCGTCATGACGGCATAGCCAAAGCGCACCAGCCGCCCGGTGTTGTGCCCGCTGCCCGGCAGCACACCCGTCATGGGGTAAACCTTGCTGTCTGTGCCCTCCAGCGTCTGCCCTAAGTACAGAAAGCCGCCGCACTCGGCAGCGGTGGGCAGCCCCTCTTGCCCTGCGTCCCGGATAGCAGCACGCAGGGCGATGTTCTCACTCAGCTGCCGGGCGTACAGCTCCGGGTAACCCCCGGGCAGGTACAACCCGCCGATATTTTCCGGCAGGGCGGCATCCCGCAGCGGGCTGAAAAATGCAAGCTCTGCACCCGCATCCCGCAAGGCGTCCAACGTTTCAGCGTAGGCAAAGCAGAAGGCTTCATCCCGCGCTACGGCAATGCGAACGGAGGGCGTGCACGGCGCGGCAAGCGGCGGCGCAGCCGGGGCAGGACGGTCGGTCAACACTGCCAGCTGTGTCCAGTCCAGCACAAGGGCATCGGCAAGCTTGCCCAGCTTTTGCTGTAAGTCCGATATCTCTCCAGCGGTTTTCAGCCCGAGGTGGCGGCTTTCGATGACGCACCCCGGCAGATGGGGCAGATACCCCACCACCGGCAGACCGGTCTCGGCTTCCAGCATTGGACGCAGCGTTTTGTACAAGGCTTCAGAGCAATCGTTAAGCAGAATGCCCACGATATGGCTGGGCGTGCGGAACTGCAAAAGCCCCCGCAGCTCGGCGGCAAGGGTGATGCTTGCCCCTTTTGGCTGCACTACCAGCAGCACCGACAGCGCCAGCGTATCGGCCAGCTCCCAAGCGCTTGCACGGGTTGTCAGTCCCTGCCCGTCGTAAAAGCCCATGGCACCCTCGCATACGGCAGCGCCGTGCCCGGCGGCATACCGGGCGTAAAGCGTGCGCACCGTATCCGGGGCAGAGAGGTAGAGGTCTAAATTGTGGCTTTCAACCCCAAGCGCGCTGCGGTGGAACATGGGGTCGATGTAGTCCGGCCCGCATTTGAAGGCGCAAGGGTCAGTCCCGCGCCGCTGCAATGCGGTAAGCACTGCACAGGTAACGGTAGTCTTGCCGCTGCCGGAGCGCGGCGCGGCGATGAGAAATTGCATCATGCCCGTGCCCCCGTAATAAGAAACACAGGGTTGTTAGCCATCAGCAAATGCAGACTGCCCGCCGTTTTTGTGCGGTTGACGGCGATCTGCGTCACCTCGGCAGAAAGCCCATGTGCAGTCAGAGCAGTCACGGCAGCGCTGAGCGTTTCCAACGCAATGGCGGTAATGCACAGCCGTGCGGCTGGATTTTTGTGCAGTACGGCGTCTATAACAGCGTCCATATTGCCCTTTGTGCCGCCGATAAATACAGCATCCGGGGCGGGCAGCATGTCCAAAGCTTCAGGCGCTTTGCCTTCGATCAGGGTTAGATTGTAAGCGGAAAATTTCTCCCGGTTTTGCTGGATCAGTGCACAGGCCTCCGGGTCACACTCCACGGCGTATACCTGCCCGGCAGGGGCGGCAAGCGCCAGCTCCACGCTCACGCTACCGGTGCCCGCGCCCACGTCCCATAGGGTATCCGTGGGGGTAACTGCCAGCTTTGCCAGCGCGGCGGCGCGCACCTCCTGCTTTGTCATGGGCACAGCGCCCCGGATAAAAGCATCGTCCGGCAGGCCGGGGGTGCGGCGGGACGGCAAAGCCTCCCGTTCGATGAGCAATACGCTCAGCGGTGCAAAGCTTTGCTCTGCCAGTTCCCGGGCAAGGCCAAAGCGGATGGCTTCTGCAGGGGTGCCAAGGTTTTCGCCCACAAGGGCGTGAGCAGCGCCCAGCCCGGCGGCGGTCAGTTTGGCGCAAAGGGTGGCAGGGGTGTCCCCGCCGCCGGTGAGGAAAAACACCTGTGGATGCGCCAAAACCTCGGCCACAGGGTCGCAGGCGCGGCCATGCGCCGATACCAGCATCCAGTCCTGCCAAGGGCGCCCCACAGCGGCGGCTAAAAGCTGTACGCTGGAAAGCCCGGGCAGCACCCGGACAGAGTAGCCCATAGCCCGCAGCAGGGGCAGCAGCTTTGCCGCACCGGAGTAAAACCCGGTGTCGCCGCTGTACAAAACAGCGGTGTCCGTATCCGGCTGTGCGGCAAGACACGCAAGGATTTCCTCCGGCTTATACACGGCTTTGCAGTTGTCAGTGCACCCCGCCGGTAAATGCTCCAACAGGCGCTTTGCCCCAAGGATGAGCCCTGCGCCTTGCAGTGCAGCCAGTCCTTGCGCGGTCAGGCTTTCCGGGCAGCCGGAGCCCATTCCGATCAGAGAGATCATACCAGAACCTCCTTGCAGCGTGCCAGAATTTGTGCGGCAGTTTGTCCATTTTCAGCCGGGCGACGCACCACGATCAGCTGTGCACCGGTGTCCTGCGCGGCCTGTGCCTTTTCGGCAAAACCGCCCACAACACCGCCGTCCTTGGTGACCAGATACCGGATGGAGAATTGTTCCATCAGAGCGCAGTTCAGCGCATAGCTGAATGGCCCCTGCATGGCAATGATGTTTCTGTGCGGGATACCGGCGGCCTCGCAGGCGGCAATGCCCTCCCGCGTGGGCAGCACCCGGGGGAACAGCCGCTCCGGCCCGAGCGGCGCAAAAGCGGCAAGCTCTTTTGCGCCGGTAGCCAGCAGCACATTGCCGCTGCACCCGGCCAGAAATGCAGCGGCATGGGCGGCGGTGGCAAATACCATGCTCCCGGCAGGCAAGGGACTTTCTTCCCGCAGCAGCCGGTGGTACTCCACCCCGACCACGGCACACGCAGCCCGGATGTTTTTGGTGGCATCCACCGCGTAGGGGTGGGTGGCGTCCACGCACAGGGCGGCGCCCTGCAAAAGGGTGGTCATTTCCTCGGTAGTCAGCCGACCGCAGTGCACGGAGATGCCGTCCGCTTTGCCCTGTTCCTCTGCACCCAGCGGGGTGGCAACACTGACCAGAACCTCCGCTCCCAGCGCCGCCAGCTGCCGGGAGAACACCCGCCCCTCGGTAGTGCCGCTGAAAACCACTGCCTTCATCTGCGGTACCCCCGTGGGGTGACCATTCTGCCGCCCAGCTGCTTTGTGGCGGCGTTGCCGATGTACACGGTGGTAAACATATCCACCGCAGTGTCTTTCAGCTGGGCAAGGGTCAGGATTCGGGCGGTCTGACCCTCCCGGCCGATGTTGCGCACGATGCCGCAGACGGTATCGGCACTTTTGCCGTTTTCCAGCAGGATGCACACCGCCTTTGCCAGATAGTCCGGCCTGCCCTTGGAGGAGGGATTGTACAACGCAACGCAGAAATCTCCCATAGCGGCGCAAGCCAGCCGCTTCTCGATGACCTCCCACGGGGTCAGCCGGTCGGAAAGGGAAATGACGCAAAAATCGTGCGCCAGCGGTGCGCCCAGCACTGCCCCGCCGCTGAGGGCAGCGGTCAGCCCGGGCACGACTTCCACGGCAACATCCGGGTAGTCCGGGGTAAGTTCCAGCAGGGGACTTGCCATGCCGTACACCCCGGCATCGCCGGAGCAGACCAGCGCCACCCGCTTGCCGGTGCGTGCTTTTTCCAGCGCCCAGCGGCAGCGGTCAAGCTCCTGCGTCATGCCGGTGGCATAGTATTCCTCGCAGGGGAATTCATCGCGGATGAGGTCAAGGTAGACCTTATACCCGCAGATAGCGTCAACGCTTTCCAGCGTGTTCGCGGCCTGCTGGGTCATATAAAAAGGTTCGCCTGGGCCAAGCCCCACGACATAGACCACCTTCTCGGGACGGACGATGTCAATTTCCATCACGTCAATCATTCTGCCACCTCCAGTCCGGGGCAAAGGGCCTGTACGCCAGCGCAAAGGTCACGCCGCTGCAGGCAAATTTTGGGTAAAACAGGCTGCCGCCTGCGTCCAGCACAGCCGCTCGCTCGCAGACATTGTCTACCCCGGTCACGCTCTGTACAAAAGGGGAGGGGGTGAACTGTCCGGGCACGCTGCGCAGCTGTGCGGCAGAGTAAAACCGCACCGGCCAGCCGTGCGCCTGACAAAAGGCCAGCAAGCCCGGCTCGTTTTGCTTTAGGTCGATGCTTGCGGCGGCGGTGACTGCCCGCGCAGCAAAGCCGTACCGGGTGCAGAAGGCGGCAAAGGCAGCTTCCAGCGTTTCAGCACTTGTGCCCCGCTTGCAGCCGATGCCCAGCACTCCGATGCGCGGCACAAGATGCAGTGCCTGCCCGGTGGGGCAAAGGGTGAGTGCAAAGTCGGCTTTTTCCGGGGTATCAGCGAGGAATAACCCTGCGGGCACGGTGCCCATTACCGGGAAATCAGCCCGGTAATATACCGGCTGCCCGGCCAGTAATTTGCCACTGACCAGCTTGATGCGTTCCGGCTCCAGTACCATGCAGTTTTGGTGCTTTGCCCACTCGTCCACCGCAAAAATGCCGTGGGCATCGGTGGCGGTGGTAATCACAGGCACGGCTCCGCATACAGCGGCAATGGCCCGCGCAAGATCGTTCGCGCCGCCCAGATGTCCGGACAGAATGGGCACGGCAAACCGCCCGCATTCGTCCACCACTACCACAGCCGGGTCGGTAGTCTTGCTCTTGCAGTGGGGCGCGATGGCCCGCACTGCAAGACCCGCAGCTCCTACAAATATCAGCGCATCAGAATGCACAAACTGTGCGCTTGCCCATTCTGCAAGAGAAACACCATCCCGCCCGCACCGGGCAACACTGCCGGGCAAGGCGACGGCCAGACGCTTTGCTAGCGCAAGGCCAGTTTCCGTAAAGGCAAGGTAAGCGCGGGTCATACCGGTTCTCCTTTGCGGAACTCGGTGGTAAAGGCGGGGTCGTACAGCTTGCTGCGCTCGTACTGCGTGCCGAGAAAATCTCCCACTACGATAAGTGCCGTCTTGGTAATGCCCGCTGCACGGGTGCTCTCAGCCAAAGAACCAACTGTGCACCGCACGATTTTTTCTTCCGGCCAGCTGGCCTTGTACACCACGGCGGCGGGGGTGTCCGGTGTATACGCACCCTGCAAAAGCGCCGTCTGCACCTTGTCAATCAGCCCGATGGACAGGAAGATCACCATGGTCGCGCCGTGGGCGGCAAGGCTTGCCAGCCTTTCCCGCTCCGGTACGGGGGTGCGCCCCTCCATGCGGGTGATGATGACCGTCTGGCTGACCATGGGCAGGGTATACTCGGCGTTCAGCGCAGCGGCAGCGCCGCAAAAGCTGGAAACACCGGGGGTATCATCGTAACAAATGCCGTCTGCGTCCAGTGCATCCATCTGCTCCCGGATGGCACCGTACAGGCAGGGGTCGCCAGTGTGTAACCGCACAGTGCTTTTACCGGCAGCTTCCATCCGGCGCATCACGTCCAGCACCTGCTCCAGCGTCATTTCGGCGCTGTTATAGATGGCACAGCCCGGCTTTGCCAGCCCCAGCAGTGCCGGGTTGACCAGACTGCCTGCGTAAATAATGCAGTCTGCGGCCTGTAAAAATGCTGCGCCGCGCTGGGTGATCAGATCCGGCGCGCCGGGGCCTGCGCCCACAAAATGTACCATGTGCATTACTCCTTCCATTCGTCTAACAGTCGGGCGGCAGTTTCGGTCTGTCCCAGCGGGCCATGCTGGTTTGAAAACAGCACGGCGCCCACCCGGACCGCCCCGCCCGCGCGGCGGTCGAGATGCAGCTGGATGGCGGCAAGCAGGCTTTGCAGCACCGGCTCCCGCAGCCCGGCTGTATCCAGAATCTCCAGACAGGCATCCGTGGTGGCGGCATTGTACAGTGCGGTGCACACTTCCCGGCCGGCACCGCACAGGGCGGCGTGGGTGCAGAACAGTTCCGTGCGGCAGTCTGCCGTGTGGGAGTGGGTGTTCATAATGCCGCCCGCCAGCTTGCACAGCTTGCCGATATGCCCCACCAGCAGTACCTGTTCAAAGTGCGCCGCCGCTGTCATATCCAGCGTATCTCCGATAAAGTTGGACGTTTTGACCACCGGGATGGTGGCAAACTGCGGATATGTTTCGTGCAGGTAGTCCAGCCCGTAATTGCCCGGGGCAAGGATGAGCCGTCGGTGGCTTTTTGCCCGCAGTGCCGCCTGATTCATCTCCAGCTGGATGGTGTCCAGAATGGCTTGCTGGCTCATGGGTTCTACAATGCCGCTGGTGCCCAGCACCGACAGCCCGCCCTCCACCCCGATATGCGGGTTGAAGGTGCGCCGGGCTACCTCCTCGCCGCCGGGGATAGAGATAGTCACGGCAAAGCCGCCGGGGTAACAGACGGCTTCCGCCTCCCGGCGCAGCGCCTCGGTGATCATCTGCCGGGGCACATGGTTGATGGCGGCCTGCCCAACCGGCTGGTCTAGCCCGGGCTTCGTCACCCGGCCCACTCCCGCGCCGCCGGTAATACATATCTCGGGCGTGCCGGGCAGCAGCGTCACCGTGGCGGTCACCGGCAGACCGGTGGTCACGTCCACATCGTCGCCGCCGTCCTTTTCAATGGCGCATTCCGCACCCTCGGCAACGGTGCGGCAGAACAGGGGGTCAACCTCTACCACAATGCCTTTCGGCGTGCGCAGGGCGACGGTTTCCGGTGCTGTGCCGGTCAGCAGCAGCCGGGCGGCCCCGGCAGCGGCCAGCGCCGCACAGGTGCCGGTGGTGTACCCGCAACGCAGCAGCTTCTGCCCGCTGCGCACATAGTGCTCAAATTGGGGCTTTTCCGGCTTTGGTGGACCAAAAACAGCGCTGTACTGTACTTCCGTCAGGCCGTAGAGCGCTTTGATATTTTCCCGGGCAAAGGCCTGTGCCGGGGACATGGGCGCAGAAACGCCGTGCGGCGAAACGCAGACCACCGCGTCCGCGATCTTCTGCGCCATGTCCAGCTCGTGCAGGGTCACGATGACCGCAAGCTGCTGCTCATGCGCCAGCTTTTGCAAAATGGTCAGTAGTTCGATCTTGCCCTTGATATCCAGAAAAGAGGTGGGCTCGTCCAGCAGAAGCACCTGCGGCTGCTGACAGACTGCCCGCGCCAGCAAAATGCGCTGCCGCTGCCCATCGCTGACGCAGTTAAAGTCCCGGTTGGCCAGATGCGCCGCGCCCACCAGCTCCAGCGCGTTTTGTACCTGCTTTTTGTCCTCAGCGGAAAGGATGCCCAGCCGCCCGGTGTAGGGGATGCGTCCTGCCGCCGCAAACTCAAAGCAGGTGGTCAGCTCGGTGCGGCGGGTGTGGGGCAACATCAGCGCCAGCTTTTGCGCCCGGGCGTTGCCGGGGATGCGTGCCAGCTCCTGCCCGTCCAGCAGTACCGCGCCGCCCAAAGGGGCAAGCTGCCCCGCCAATGTTTTGAGCAGGGTGGATTTGCCCGCGCCGTTCGGGCCGATGAGTGCCAGCACCTGCCCCTTGGCAGCGCCCAGCGCGATATCCCGGGCAAGGGCAGCTTTGCCGTAGCCGATGGCAAGGGCGTTGGTTTCAACAGAGTACTTCATCGCACATCCTCCCGGTTGCGGCGCAGCAGCAGCCCAATGACCACCGGCGCGCCGAATACAGCGGTGACCGCGCTGATAGAAAGTTCCATGGGCGCAAACAAGCTGCGGGCGATCAGATCACACAGCAGGCAGAACGCCGCCCCGCCCAAGCAGCACCCGGGCAGCACATACAGCGGGCGGGCACTGCCCAGCAGCTGCTTGACAAGGTGCGGCACCGCGATGCCCACAAAGGAGATAGGACCGGCAAAGGCGGTAACGCAGGCGGCCAGCAGGCTGGAAAGCAGCACCAGCAGCCGGGAAAACCGCCGCACATCCACACCCACACTGCGGGCGTAGGCTTCGCCCATCTGGTAAGCGGCCATGGGCTTTGCAAGACAGAAGGCCGCCGCCAGCGCGGGCAGCACCACCAGCGCTGCCGTGCGCACGTTGCCCCACGTCATGCCGGAAAAGCTGCCCTGTGACCAATTGTGCAGGTTGACGATGCTGCTGTCCTGTGCAAAGGCCACCACAAACTCGGTGATGGCAGAGCAGATGTAACCGATCATCACGCCGCAGATTACAAGGATGCTCATGCGCTGCACCCGGCGGGCAGCGGCCAGCACAAAGGCCATGGCCGCCATAGCGCCCGCAAAGGCCGCAAGGATGAGTACGGCAGAGCTTGTCAGTAGGCCGTAGTTCAAAAACAGCACCATCACCAGCGCCACCGCCAGCTTAGCCCCGCTGGAAATGCCCATCACAAAGGGGCCGGCAATGGGGTTTGCAAAAAAGGTCTGCAACAGATAGCCTGCTGCCGAGAGCGCAGCGCCCAGCAACACGGCCATCACCGCGCGGGGCAGGCGCAGCTGTGTGATAATGCCTACGCTCAGCGCGTCCTGTCCGCGTCCGGTCAGGGCTGCAAGCACGGCCTGCGGGGTAAGCGCAACGCTGCCCCAGAACAGGCTCACGGCAAACAGCATCGCCAGCAGCAGGGCAAGGCAGCAATAGGAAAAAACAAGGCGTTTGCGGCTGGTCATAAGCGGCTCCTCAGGTAATTTTGGTCAAAAAATGCAGGGTGTCGGGGTCGGCAGTCTCCCCGGTAAAAACAGTGTGGAGGTCCAGCATAAAATCTGCCAGTGCCATGCTCTGCTGGAAAAAGCTGGGCGTCGTGCACCAGATGTTCCCGCTTTGCACCGCCTTGCATTCTGCCAGCAACGCGCAGCGGGCAAGCAGTTCTTCTTTTGTGGAGATGCTGCCCTCGATGGTGCCGTTATAAATAAGCACATCGGCATCCTTGACCCCAGCGTAAAGATCCTCCAGTGGGATATTCATGGTGGAAAGACTGTTGCCGCTGTCGGCAAGGTCTGCAAAAACATATTCGCCCCCGGCCATGCCGATCATCTGCGCCACATAGTCTCCGCTTTTGCGCACAGTGGCAAGGCCGCTGGAAGTAATGGAGAAAAACGCGCAGCGTTTGCCGGTGGAGGGCTGCTCCAGCAGCGGTGCAATGCGCTGCGCCTGCTGCGCAAAAACCTCCTCGGCAAGGGCTTCTTTGCCCAGCAAGATACCGTACAGTTTGATCCATTCCATCCGTGCCAGCGGGCTGCTCTCGTAGCTGGAGCGCTCCACCAGCACCGGAATGCCGAACCGTTCTAATTGCTCCTTCACCTCCGGGGTGTGATAGATCATGGTATTTTCCACCGCAAGGCCGCATTCTGCGGTCAGGATGCGCTCGTAGTCCGGGGCGCTGTACTTGCCCGCGTAGGCGATGCGCCCGGCCTGCATGGCCTGCTTTGCCTCATCCAGATACCAGCCCTCGGCGCGGGTGCCGGAAAGGGCAATGCTGTCCAGCGCGTCCAGATGAAGGAACAAGTCCATAGCAGAGGTGGACACCAGATAAATGTTCTGCACCGGCTGCTGCAAAACGGTCACGCCCTCGGGCACGGTGTGCAGGGTGGCAGCGCCCTCCGGCCGGACAAGAAACTTTGCCTGTGCGTCCGGGATGGTCAGCAGGGTAGAGCCGTCTGCATAGCAGTCGGCGGTAAACTGGGTGGCGTAGTCCAGCGGGTAGGTGTGGTCAAAAACCAGCTCGTCCGTATCGGCGGGTGCGGTGGGCGCGGCCGTGCAGCCTGCAAGCACCAGCGCGGCGGCGGGCAGATCCTTTAAAAATTGTGCGCGGGTCAGCTTCATGGAAGATTACTCCAAGGTAAAGGTCAGGGTGTATTCGATCTCGTGGGGCTTGCTCATGGCAACAGTGTCGGCGGTAACAGTCAGCGGGGTGCCCAGAGCAGCTACCGGGATCTCAAAGGTGGAGTTGCCCTCGGTGTTGGTGGGCAGATACTTCTCGCCATCCACGATCATGTAGTCGTAGTTGGGGCTGCTCCACACGATGGTAGCAGTCATCTTGCCCTCAGCCACGGTCAGGGCAGCGGGGCTTTCCACGGTGGCGCGGCCGGAGCCGCCCTCCAGCACTACGGCAGCAGTATAAGTGCCGTCTGCGGGGATCTCGGCGGCCTGCTCGGTCTTGGGTTCAGCGTTGCGCACGCTGACGATGTGGTCGTACCACTTGCCCTTAGTGCCAAGCAACGCCAGCTGGAAGTCGGTGTCCAGTGCTTCCACCGGGATATCGTAACCATACACTTCCTCGGTGGTGCCGTCTGCGTAGGTAACCGTGTCCACGGTGGGGATGAGCCATGCGGTCTTGTTGGCCTCGGCATCGGCGGCAAGGCCGGGGTAGAGGTTCACGATCTTTTTGGAAGCCAGACTGACGTGGAAGGTCATCACGCCGTTTTCCACGGTCAGGGTGCCTTTGCCGTTGCAGGCTTCATTGGGGTGGAACATACTGCTGTCGGTCTCGAAATCAGCGGTATATACGCCGTCCGGCAGGGCAGTCTCAGCAGCGGCAGAGGAAACCACCACGGAAGAAGCAGCCTCAGAGCTTGCGGCAGCGGAAGAAGCGGGGGCAGCCCCGCCGCAGCCTGCCAGAGAAGCAGCCAGCACCACACCGGCCAGAGAAACGATGATAAACTGTTTGCAGCGCATAAATAAATACCTCAGTATCCTAAATTTTTGCCCGGCGTCTAAGCTGCCGGGGTAGGGGGGCACGTTCTCCTCGTGCGGGGAATACGCCCATAAAAGAAGCCCTCTCCGTATGCTTGGCAGCGCCGGAGAGGGCTTCTGAATCCATTAGCCGTTCAGAAGATCCATAGCGGCCTTGGTATGTGCAATGTACAGCTGCTGAACATCCGCAATGCGGCCCAGACCGGAGATCTGGCACTCCACATTTTCAAAGCAGCCTGCGGCGGTAAACTGGCTCAGCCAGCTGTCGGCATCCTCACCGGCCATATCGTTGTTGGCGTGGTCGCCTGCCACCACCATCAGCGGGCGCAGGATGACTTTGGTGTAACCGGCAGCCTTTACAGCCTCGATGACGGCCTCGCAGGAGGTGTCCTCAGGCTCGCCCTCCACCGTGCCGATGAACACGTTGTCGTAGCCCAGCGTCTGCATGGTGGTCTGCATCTGGCTGTAACTCACCTTGGCGGTGTGAGAGGTGCCGTGACCCATAAAGACGAAAGCGGTCTTATCGGCGGCGGCAGCAGCGGTGCTGTCGTAACCGGCTTCCTTCACAGCGGCAGCGGTAACAGCCTTGGCAACAGCTTCCTTATCTGCATTGATGACGGAAGCATCTGCGCCCACCTCGCCCAGCAGGGGCTCGGCCACAGCAACGCTCTCAAACTTGTCGCGGTACTGGTCCAGCATCTCGTTCATCTCGTCATACTCGGCACCGTGCATCAGATGGGTGGGCTGCACGATCAGGTTCTTCACGCCGTTTGCCACAGCGCGGTCCAGCGCCTGCTGCATATTGTCGATCTTCTCGCCATCGCGTGCCTGCACATGGTTGATGATGATCTGTGCGGTAAAGGCGCGGCGCACGCTCCAGTCGGGGTAAGCGGCCTGCAAGGCGTCCTCAATGCCCTTGATATCGGCAGCGCGGCTGTCGTTGAAGGAGGTGCCGAAGGACACCACCAGCAGCTCGTTCTCACCGATCTCATCAGCGTTGCGGGCATCGTCCTTGGAGGCATCGCCGGTGTCGCGGCCAAAGTAGTCGGGGTCGGCGTTCTCGCCTTCCACTAACTCCTTCTGGGTATCGGTCAAAGCGTCCCAAGCGGCCTTTGCGGCCTCGCACTGTGCATCGGTGTCATCGGTGCGCTGCTGCACATAGATGGCGTCGATCAGGTCTGCCACGTTCTGTGCGGCCAGTGCGTCAGCGTCTGCGTCGGAAGCCTCGCTGCTGGCGGCAGAACTGGCAGCAACAGAGCTGGCCGTGCTGGAGGCAGCCCCACCGCAGCCGGTCAGTACACCGGCGCACAGAGCCAGAGCGGTCAGAACGGCCGCCGTTTTGCGGATGTTGCGTTTTTTCATCTTGTTTTCCTTTCCTGATGTGGGTAAAATACGGCACCGAACAGAAGGGTACAGGAAAGAGAATCGGCAAAAAACGGGGTCTTCTGCTTGCGAAATGGCAAAGCAAAAAGACCCCGTTTCCTACAGGCTTTTTGGTACAACCAATTCCTCGTGATCTGGGGCGGCAAAGCCCCGGTACCAACAGCGGGCAGGTTTCCTGACTGAAAGCTCAACGCCCGCTGCCGCCTTCCCA
>ERZ773241.2717-NODE-2717-length-13496-cov-2.774198_pt1 | contig 13496 bp, 10 predicted proteins | sample MGYA00580989_ERZ773241 | MGnify/ENA primary metagenome ERZ773241 (study PRJEB29015, sample SAMEA2737804) | human gut metagenome | biome: human gut; feature: human-associated habitat; material: faeces | place: China | collected 2012 ...
CTGCCGCGCCAATCGCATCACCTTAACTATTGATAATAAAAGACATTAACCGTAGGCCGGATAAGATGCGCCAGCATCGCATCCGGCGATGCTGGCGCGTTGAATTTTACATCCCGTACGTTCCCCTCACCCTAACCCTCTCCCCAAAGGGGCGAGGGGACCGTTCAGTACGGAATTTAGCTTGACGGTGCTATCCAGCATTAAATACTGGCAATACTCTCACGCAAAATCCGCAGCACCGTCTCTTCACCGCTGCGATTCGGGTTAATGCGAATCGCACAATGTTCTGATTGTGGATTCGCCTGGCGAAACGTTCCGGAAAGGCGATAAAAGAGCGGCGGGATTTCATATTTCGACTCTGCACCCACCGGGTAAGGCAAGGCACCGCGCTTTTGCGCCTCTTCCAGCACTCTGGCGGCAATCGGCTGATGAAACTCGACAATCAACACCTTCGACTGCGCATTAGCAATCACCGCGCTTTTCACTTCCGGCACCGCACCACCGTTAAGCAAAGCCAGCAACCGTTCAGATACCCCTGCCTGCACCGCGTGCATCACTGGCGCAAACACCAGACCACGCAATACTTCCAGCGCCTGTGCGCCCTGGATCTGGCTACCGCCGGAGTAAAGCGTGGCGCGAATACGGTTGATAACATCAGCATCGCCGACCACTGCACCAACACCCTCTGGCCCAAATAGCTTGAAGCAGGAAAATGTCGAGACATTCGCCCCGCATTCACAGCCAATGCGCGCCACCTTCATCACCGCATAGTTGTCATCGGTTAACGCTGGAACACCTGCCGCGCGCAACGTTGCCAGCACATCTGCCAGCACGTAGCTGTCCTGCGGCTGCTGGCGCGTATGCTGCACCAGCGCGGCATCTGGTTGTTGCTCGTCGACGACCTGCTTCAGTGCCGACAGGTCATTGAAATCAACAGTAATAAGCGTCAGCCCCATCTGCTCAATAATAACCCGTGTCGTCGGGTAAACAGGCGCGTCATGCACCAGAAGACGCTGCCCCGGTTTGAGCAAAGCCGCCAGCCCGGCGCGAATCGCGCCAGTCCCCGCGCCCTGCACCAGCGCCGCAGCCTGTGCGTGAAATGCATCAGCCAGCACCTGTTCCACACGCTGGGTAACGCGCGGTTGATTCAGTCCTGGCGTTAAGCCTAAATCACCGCCAGTAAGAAACTCGCTGCCGGGGAAATGGCGACAAATGCTATCCACCAGCGCAAACTGCTTTTGCTGCGCCTCAATAATCGTCAGGCTTTGCAGAGGAAACGTCTTCATAGGTGCCTTCCTTAAGCCGGAACGAACAGGCCAAGCCAGTAAAGAACATTCAGCAGAATACCGGTGATCATTACTGCCACGACCGGTGCCGCCATTTTCTGTACCGGACGGCCCAGGGATTCGTTGAGGAAGTAAATGGCAACCGCGATAGAGAATCCGGTATAACCCGCTATCTTAATTGCTGTGAAAATCGAACCGACCAGCAGCGCCACTTCCATCAGCATATTCATGGCGTTACGGATGTTATCCGACGCATTACGCACCGACGGGTAGCGTCCCAGCCATTTGCCGATCGAACGAAGCAGCAAGACTTCCGCCGAAATAACCACTGCGCCTAATACCGCTGCAACCATCGGATTCGGCGAGAGATAGCCCACCGCATAAACAAAGGTAAAGCCCGCAACTGCATACACACCCGTTGCTAACGCGGTGGTGGCAATCAACGGCACAAACCCCAGTCCGCGCATAAATTCTGCCAGAGCCGCCTGATTAATCAGCGTTTGCGATTGTTCCGGCGTTACGCCTGCGGAATATGCTTTCTCCAGTGTGAAGATCGACACTTCACTGCCAGCAAAAATCTTCATGCTGGCAACGGCGGCAATCAATGCTCCCACGATGGCGATATAGGGTAAGTTTTTGATAATCCGTGACGTGCGTTCTTCAAACACCGAAAGCCCGCTGGCATCAATGTCATTTTCATCACGATGACGCAGGTCGTGAGTTATCGCGATCCCCAGCAGCATCACCATGCCAATAAAGATTTCGATGGATTCAGGGTTAAGATGTGGGAAATAGCGCACGACTACCACACGGGTCATCAGTACCACCACGGCGGCGATCAGACTTTGCTTCCAGCCAAACTGGTAGAAAATCGCCACCAACGGGAACAGTGCAAAAGCTGAAACCACTGGCGAGCTTAATTCCCCCAGGCTACCTAATACATCCACCGGCAGCGCGGTCAGCAGCTGGTTTACTGGCAACAGGCAAGTAAGGATCAACACGCCCCAGATAGCGCCAAGACCAAACGCCATCAGGCTGTTTATCGCCAGGACGCCGAGGATATCGGTAGGAAGAAAGAGTAACCATGCGTTGAGCAGCCCGGTTTTCAGGGTAAAAGAGATCCCCACCGAGGCCACAAAACCAATGCTCAGACCAAAAGCGATACTCCCCGCCTCGCGACGGTTCATATAGCCTTCAATCAGTTGCGGCAGGATCGGGCGGATGCCGTCATGAAAAACAGCCGCCGAGCGATGCGCCAGAAGCGATGTCATACCCGTCAGGCACGCCACCACGATAATCTGAATATACAGATCCATAGTCGTGCCTTTTATTTCAGATGGTTAATCAGCATCGGAATCGCGTGTTCGACGTGCTCAACGGAAAGGCCAAACGCCACTTTTCCTTCAGCGATCATTTTGGCGATATGCTCGTCTTTCGCTTTAATGCCTGGTTTGGCAATGGTGCAACTTTTGTTATAGCCTATCACCGCGATGGCAATCGACAATGCCGCGCCCGCACCGGTATTACACGCGCCGATGTAATAATCCAGTTGCCCGGATTTCACCTTCATTGCCGCTTCCATGTCGTTGTGAATGAAAACTTCAAAACAGCCAGGAGCCGTCGCTTCAATAGTTTTTTTAATCTGCTCACGCTGTAAGCCTGCAACGCCAATCTTTTTCATGAGTCTGTCCTTATTGGAAAAATTGAGAGGGATTTTCACGTAACATCACATCCACATCGGCCTGACTGAATCCTGACTGGCGCAATTGCGGAATAAAGGTGGTTAGTAAATAGTCATAGCCATAACCACCGTTGGCTTTTAAATGGGAGCGGCGCGTAATATCCATCGACAGCATGACGCGGTTCAGCAACCCACGGTCGCGTAGCGCATGAAGCATCGCAATACGCTTTTCGTCCGGGTAGTAACTGTTCTTGCCGATGGTGTCGAACTGCACGTACGCGCCGAGATCGATCATCTTCAAAATGTTGTCGAGGTTGTCTTTCAGATCGCAGTGACCAACGGTGACGCGCGAAAGATCAACCCCGTGGGCTTGTAGCAACGCCAGTTGCTCCAGCCCCATCGTGCTGAACGACGTATGCGTGGAGATCGGGCGTCCGGTCTGGTTATGCGCCAGCGCAGCGGCAATAAATACCTTCTCTTCCAGCGGCGTAATCTTTCCTTCGATGGTGCCGATCTCCGCGATGATCCCGGCTTTCAGCTCCGTGCCATCGATACCCTGTTCAATTTCATCGACCATCTCCTGCGCCAGTTCCTGCACGCTGCGGGTCGCCACATGTTGCGGGAAAAACGCGTCCTGGTAATAACCGGTACAGGCCACCACGTTGATCCCCGTCTCGTGCATTACATCAAGCATAAATTGCGCATTGCGCCCCATGTAACGGTTGGTCATCTCAATCACATTACGCACGCCCCGGGTCATCAGGTCGTTCATCTCCTGGCAAATGAACGCATACTGATCAAGGCGGCAGTCCACGTTGTTTTTAAAGCCGGAGAGATCAATATGCAGATGCTCATGGGCGAGGGTGAAGCCCGTCGGATCAAAACTCATAGGGTGTCTCCTGCAAACCGGAGGGAGGAAAGAAAAGAGCGACCATTTTGTGGCGGTGGCGCACGGAAAAATTCACACACGGTAGCCCCCACATCAGAAAGCGTGGTGCGCACACCGAGCTGCGTAGCGATCATCCCTTGCTGATAAACCAGCACTGGCACCACTTCGCGGGTATGGTGGCTGTGACCAATGGTCGGATCGTTGCCGTGATCCGCCATCACGACCAGGCAATCATCTGGCTGCATCGCCTCAACAAGCCGGGCAAGGTTACGGTCAACGACCTGCAAACGTTCGGCATAACGTGCGACGTCTTCTGCGTGACCAGCGAGGTCGGTTTCCTGGATATTGGTGCAAATAAACGCCGTCGGATGGGTGTTAAATTCGTTGAGGGTGATATCCATAATCCGCTGGCTATCCACCAGATTTTGCCAGCTCACGCCATAAGGATTGTTGACGATATCTGCCACCTTACCCACCAGCACGGTTGGCACGCCTGCTTCATACAGTTTTTGTGGCACCTGCACTTTTTCATCGACGCCATAGCCCATATGCACGACCTGGAAACCGTTGTCATAAGCGCCAGAACGCGGCGCATTGATGCCAATAAAGCGCCCTTCTTTGCTTTCTGCGGCATCGAGAATGCGTTGACTGTCGGTTAACAGGCCACCAAATGTAATGACCCGACCGACCTGTACCTGCTCACGCACGATACGACCAATTTTGATTGCGTCGTCAAAAGAGATCACAGAGAGATTGGCGGTAATGTTATAGACCTGGCCTAAATCCGCCTCGAGATTATCGCCAATCGCAACCGCCTGATTGACCCACAGAAATTGCAGATCATCGCCACGGCGCTCCACCTGCCAGCCAGCGGAAACTAATGCCTGCTCAACACGGTCAATCACATCGCGAAAAGGCATCCGCAGCGGCGGTAACGGGCGCGTGCCTAAAATTTCCTGATGCCCCATAAAGGTATCGCCACCTTCATGTTGCAGCTCTGCCACGCCCCAGGTTGCGGAATCTGACGGCTGCATATCGCCTGGCGCATAACCCAATGCGTTGATTAGCCCCAGCTTCTCCAGCGTTGGTAGCTGCAAATGCGGCAACTGGCTCAGGATGTGACCACAGGTATTCGCCCCGGCATCCTGCGGACGCACCAACGTGACATCTTTCATTGCCCCTACGCCAAAGCTATCAATCACTAACACCACAAATCGCGCCATTACGCCCCCAGAGAGTTTCCAAGACTGTCATAACGACCGACGATTTCCGGTTCGCCACGATGAATACCGGACACCAGCACCACATCGCTACGGGTGACAAAAATCTGCGTGCGAAAACAGAGCACCACTGCACTGCTTACCGGAAACTCGCCTGCCAGCGGCAGGGTGTAGTCGATACTGCTGTCATCCACAGTTTTGATATTGGTTTCAGTAATCTTTTGATTTTCTGGCGTAAACACCAACGCATGTTGCGCATGACCACGACGATAGTAACCGCCGCCGTAGCAGTAGCTGTCGCCACGGAAATGATGGGAGATTTCACTTAACCAGAGCATCGCGATACGTTCAGGCTGATCGCCCTGCTGGTTTGCCGGAATAGTGCCCGTCAGCGCATGACCGGGTTCGGCATGAGTCACACCGTATTGCGCCAGTAATGGCAGCGAAGTGCAGCTGGTCGCTGAAGGCGCGTTCAGTTGCTCAAGTGCAATACCAGATTTCGCCAGTTGATCCCGTGCCTGTATCAGCGTGTGAAGATTCGGTGTCGGCAAAACTTTTCCGACAGCCTCATCCCAAAGCAGGCAAGGGAAATGGGTAAGTCCGGCTAAATGCAGCCCTGGCAGATTCTGGATTTCGGCGACAATCTCCGGCAACACCTTGAGGGCAAAACCGCTCTCCTGGCCCGGATAAAGAAAATCATCGTCGCTATAAACTTTAAGCAGCACAGACTGGATTCGCCCGGCCTTCACCGCCGCCGCAGAAACTTCCCGCGCTTTGTCGAGAGTAAACACGGTGATGACGTCGGTGCCCTGTTCAACGGCGTCAGCAACCTGATGACAAGGGATTTGTACCAGATGCCCCTGATGCGCCACCGGCAAACCGGCGCGGCGCATGACTCGCGCCTCTTTGTAATCCACCGCCACAATGCCGCTGTAGCCTAATGCCAGCAATTTTTCCGCCAGCCACGGATTACGACCAAACTGCTTGGTCATCAGATACAGTTCAATGCCGTAAAGCCGCGCCGTCTCAATCAGCCGCTTACCGTTTTCCAGTATCTGATCCACGTCGATCACCCAGCTGTCCGGGGCGATCTTGCCCTGCTGCCACAGGCTTAGTGCGGCGGAAATCAGCGCCGGGTTCTGGCGTTTCAATGCTTCTACAAACATCTTGTTGCCTCGTTTCTGTTCCTTGAATTAAATATTCATTTTTTTGAATATTTAGGTTGTGCGACGTGGATTTGTCGGGAGCTTCAAACCTCTTCGTTAGCAGCCATCCATAATCCATAAAGGTTGGCCAGCAAATAGCCTTCTTCACACGGGTTAACTTCCAGTGCGAATTCCTTCAACAACACCTGATGCAATTGCACAACGGCTTGCCAGTGGCTGGATTGCGCCAGTTCTGCCAGCAACTCGTTATCCAGCGGCTCTATTTCTTCACCACGGCGACTGCGCATCAGTGCACTCGCCATATGTGTCATCGCCATCGTTCCTTGCTCACTGCGCACCGGCAGATGGCACTCTGTTTCCAGTACGTTGACGACCTGCATCATGCCTTTGCAGATGTCCTTATCAATAACGCCTGCCTCGCAAAGCAGGTTGAGTCTGGTTTCCATATCAGATGCCTTTCGTTTAATAACTCGGTTCCTGTTCCCCACTCACTACCCGTTGTTGATGGGCGAGCAGGGCGTGTTTATCTACAACGGCACGCAGCAGTTGTTGCATTGGGTAATCATCGACTCGCGTCAGGACCACGGCTTCGGTGGCCTGTAAAAATCGCGGATCGTCTGTGAGCGGCGTCGCCTCTAATCCCAGCATGGTCAGTTCGTTTTCCGCCACCACGTTCCAGATCACCGCATCGACATCGCCTTTAACAATGCGTTGTAAACTCTCGTGATAAGAGAGATCGACTCGTTCCACATCACTACCGCCAAAAAAAACATCGGTCATGATTTTCTGATCCGCCGAACGGTTATCCAGCCCCACGCGCTTCACGTTTGCGGACTCGCCTTTACGGCAAATCAACTGGTGCTCGCCAACGTAGGTGTGCGGCCCCAACTCCAGCGCGAGGCATAAGCCTTTTTGCGTGAGATAACTTTCCGCCGCTAGTCGCGAAACCACCGCCATGTCATACACGCCATTAAGCAGACACTCCACGCGAATATCCGCGCCACGCATGTGCGCATAGTAAAAAGGAATGCCATCAAACTGAGCTTTCAGTCCACTCGCTAAACCTTCGTACAAGCGGGTATAGGGCAAGGGCATGGCACACACAACGTTGTTGATATCCACATGAGTCAGCAATGCTTTGTTATCCATCTCGACCAGATAACTGCCATTGCGCCCACGGCGTTCAATCCGTATCGCTCCGCTTGATTCCAGCGTTTTCAACGCGGCCTGCGTCAGGCCAACGGATGAACGGCATTCATTTGCCAGCTCATCTATGGTTTTCAATCGATTACCGCACTTTTCACCCAACAAATAACGGGCCAGCGTCGTGATGACGACGCCTTCTTTTTTGATAAACGTTCGACGCATAATAAATTTTCAGTAAATTGAATATTTATATCTTCAGGAATTTGAAGATAAGGCGCAACAGCGAGATGTGGAAACGGCGAGGCACTTCACATTTTTTCGGATTATTGCAAATGAGGATAAAAAAACCGGGTTTCCCCGGTTTCAGAGTGATGATAAAAGCAAAATTGCCTGATGCGCTACGCTTATCAGGCCTACATTTCCTTGCAATATGTGCATTACTTTGTAGGCCGGATAAGGCGTTCACGCCGCATCCGGCATGAACAAAGCGCAATTTGCCAGCAATAGTGAATTACGGCTTCGCCACAAAACCAATCGCTTCGTACACCGCTTTTAGCGTACGGGAAGCGTGCGCGCTGGCTTTTTCCGCGCCATCTTTCATCACCTGTTGCAGGAAGGCTTCATCGTTGCGGAAACGGTGATAGCGTTCCTGCAATTCAGTCAGCATACCGGAAACGGCATCAGCCACTTCACCTTTCAGATGACCATACATCTTGCCTTCGAACTGTTTTTCCAGTTCTGGGATGCTCTGGCCCGTTACCGCTGAAAGGATATCCAACAGGTTGGAAACGCCCGCTTTGTTCTGCACATCGTAGCGAACTACCGGCGGCTCGTCGGAGTCAGTGACCGCACGTTTGATTTTCTTCACTACCGATTTCGGATCTTCCAGCAGGCCGATAACGTTATTGCGATTATCGTCAGACTTGGACATCTTCTTGGTCGGCTCCAGCAGCGACATTACGCGCGCGCCAGATTTCGGAATAAACGGCTCCGGCACCTTAAAGATCTCGCCATACAGCGCGTTGAAACGCTGGGCAATATCGCGGCTCAGTTCGAGGTGCTGTTTCTGGTCTTCACCCACCGGTACCAGATTAGTTTGATACAACAGGATGTCCGCCGCCATCAGCACCGGATAGTCAAACAGACCAGCGTTGATGTTCTCGGCATAACGCGCAGATTTATCTTTAAACTGCGTCATTCTGGAGAGCTCACCAAATTGTGTATAGCAGTTTAAAATCCATGCAAGTTCTGCATGTGTATGAACATGGCTTTGGATAAAGAATAAGCTTTTTTCCACATCAATTCCGCAAGCCAGCAACAGGGCATATGCCTCCAATGCATTATGGCGGAATTTTGCAGGGTCTTGACGGACGGTAATGGTATGTAAATCTGCCAATGCAAAAATACAATCATATTCGTCCTGTAAGCCAATCCAGTTGCGCAGTGCTCCTAAATAATTTCCCAATGTAATGGTTCCGCTTGGCTGTATTGCACTGAATATTACCTTTTTTTTCTCTGCTTCGTTCGTGACAGACATGTATGTATTCTCCTTATATCTATTAGCTGTAATTTAGTTTGACATTTGTTTTACTGTTTCACCCAGTATCGCAATTCCTTTTTGTATTTGTTCTTCGGTTGGTGTGGAAAAATTAATACGGAATGACTGGCAAGGTGCACTTTCATCCACTAAGAATGCATTTCCAGGAACGACACATACTTTTTTCTCAGCACTCTTTTTGCAGAAATCAAGCATATTGATATTTTCCGGAAGCGTACACCAGATGAACAAACCACCTTCCGCTTTATGATATGTAATACCGTGAGGAACTAAGTGCTCTTCGATGAGATGAATCATGAGTTCTGTGCGTTTGCGATAAATGGTACGTAATTTTTCCAGGTGACCGTCATAGTCGTAATCCGTCATCAGCGTATTGCAAATCATTTGTGCAAGAATATTGGTGTGTACATCATCCGCTTGTTTACATACTACCATTTTTTGTGCAATCGGCTTTGGAGCAATGGTAAAACCTACACGCATACCTGGAGAAATGACCTTTGAGAAAGAGCCTGCATAAATGACGATGCCATCTTCATCAAAGGATTTTATGGCAGGAACATGAGTACCGCTGACGCGCAAATCTCCATACGGATTATCCTCTAAAATGATGACGCCGTATTGTTTGGCCAATTGATACATTTTTTTTCGTTTTTCAAAGCTCATTGTAATTCCTGACGGATTTTGAAAGTTTGGAATGGTATAAATCATACGTGCGTTTGGTTCTTCTTTTAAAGCTTGCTCCAACTCCAACATGTTCATGCCGTCTTCTTCCATCGAAATACCGCGCAAACGTGTTTTGATGGAACGGAATGTATTTAAAGAGCCGATAAAGCTTGGTGCTTCACAAATAATGACGTCTTCTTCATTACACAGCACTTTGCTGGCCAGATTCATAACTTGCTGTGCACCGGATGTAACGATGATGTCATCGAATTCTCTGCCAATTTGATGATGAGATTTCATATATGAGGAAATGGTTTCACGTAACGGTGTATAGCCTTCTGTAATGCTGTATTGCAGTGCCGCAATCGGAGTTTCGCTCAAAATCGTTTGAGAGATTTCAGCAATTTCTTTTGCGGGAAATGCTTCCGGTGCAGGATTGCCTGCAGAAAACGGAATGACGCTTGGGTCAGATGAATTTTTTAATATCTCTCGGATAATAGAGGGTTTTAAAGCTAACACACGGTCGGAAAATTGATAATCCATCATCATAATACGCACCTTTCAGAATAAAATATCCAAATCTTAAAGTATGAGTCAAACTTCAATCATATTTTATAATTTTATCACAAATTTATCTAACAATCAATGAAAGAGCAGTTGAAAAGACAGGGGAATCGGCCGTTTTTTTCTCTAAATACCAAAAGAATTCCATTTCTCGTCAAGAAAGAACAGCGCATTGTGACAGAGAATGCGCCTTACTCCTTGTATAATCAAAATCATAAAAGGACAAGCAGCCATTTGCTTGCCGGAAGTGTAAACATGTTTGACGTGAAATGACGGAGGTTGTGTCAATGAGAGGAAAAACCATGGAGCATGCGCAGAAGCGGAAGATTAATTTTAAAGGAATTCTTACTTCTTCCAGAACCAAGCGCGTTGCACTTTATGCATTGTATTTTTTGGCAGGACTATTAGGTTCAAGAGGTATGGTATTTGTACGGTATGCACCGTTTGGTGCAGCGGCAGTGGCAGCAGTGCCAATACGCAGTATGTGGGCTGTGATTGCCGGCAGTTTGGTTGGTTACATATGGCCGTCCAATGCAATGCATCCAATTCGATACATAGCGGCGATTATTGCAATTGCTATTATTCGCTGTATTCTAAATGAACTGGTTAAAATCCGTTCCCATCCACTGTTTGCGCCGGTAGTTTGTTTTGTTCCAATGTTGGTGACGGGTATTGCTATGGCATTTATCAATGGGGTTACTGTTAACAGTATTACCATGTATAGTGCAGAGGCTATGCTTTCAGCAGCAGGCGCATATTTTTTCCAACGAACATCTTCTTTGATTACAAGCAAACGCGGAGTTGGTACCCTGAACACAGGCGAATTGGCTTGTGTTGTGTTATCGTTAGGAGTCGCAATACTGGCACTGGATAATATTGCGATTTATGATATTTCTTTAGGCAGCATTGCAGCAGTTATTTTAATTTTATTTGCTGCCCAATATGGAGGCGTTGCAGGCGGCGCCATTGCAGGTACCGCAACAGGCGTCATGTTAGGGCTTACAACATCGGGTCTCAGCTATATATCAGGGGCATATGCATTTGCAGGATTGATGGCGGGATTATTTGCTCCGCTGGGAAAAGTAGCGCTGATTCTGGTTTTTATTTTGGCAAACGCAATCGGTTCGCTGCAAATAGGAAATCAGATGTATATGATTAACGGATTATACGAGGTACTGGCTGCAACATTGATTTATATCATTTGGCCCACAAAAATAGGTGGAAAGTTCATTGCTTTGTTCCGCCAGCCGGTAGATTTACTTCATACGGATGGATTAAGGCGAGCTGTTACCATGCGGTTGGGATTTGCTGCAAAAGCATTGGATGATGTGACGCAGTCTGTAGATGAGGTCTCAAAACGATTGGCCGTGGTCAATGCACAAGATTCTGACCAAGTATATACCAATGCGGTAGAGGAATGCTGCGAAAACTGCGGATTGCGTATGTATTGCTGGGAAAAAAATCAGCCGGAAACCGTGCAAGCACTGCAAAGCGCTGCAAGTAAGCTAGGGGAAAAGAGCAGTATTGGAATAGAAGATTTTCCGGGATTTTTTGTCAGCCGTTGCGGCAGAGTAAATGAATTGGCACAAAATATTAACCATAAATATAAAGAAATGCAGATTCGAGAATCGGCAGAGAAACGTGTGTCTCAAATACGAGCTATGGTGATGAATCAATTTGAAACGACCAGTGAAATGATGCGCGATTTTGCACAGGAATTAGAATTATATGAACGGTTTGATTATGATGCAACACAGCGTATCAATCAAGTATTACATGAATCGGCCATTATTCCCATTGATGTCAGCTGCCGTATTGACCGTTATAACCGAATGTCTGTAGAAATTGAAACTCCTACCTTGGATCAAAAGAAAATAGGAAGAACCAAATTGGCAAAAGAAATATCCAAAGTTTGCGGCAGGAGATTTGAACCGCCAATGATTTCTATTATAAAAGACCGCTGCCGTATTCAAATGTCAGAAAAACCTGTCTACCGCATTCAGTTTGGTGTAGCGCAGCATGCCTGCGATAATGCACAGCTTTGCGGAGATAGTTATGACTGTTTTACAGATGGAAAAGGCAGATTTGTTGCCATTATCAGTGACGGTATGGGTACAGGCGGACGTGCAGCTGTAGATGGCGCTATGGCATCAAATATTATGGGGAATTTGGTCAAGGCAGGGCTTGGGTTTGATTGTGCATTAAAAATTGTGAACTCAGCCATGCAGGTCAAATCCGGTGAAGAATCTTTGGCAACATTGGACGTTGCGGTTTTGGATTTATTTAACGGTTCGCTTTCTGTAATGAAAGCAGGCGCACCTATGAGTTTTATTAAAAAAGGCAGAAATGTGGAACGTTTGGATGCAGTATCTGTTCCGATTGGCATATTGGATGAAGCCAAGTTTGCGTATGCAAAAAGCACATTGGAGGAAAATAACTGGTTGGTGATGGTATCTGACGGCGTACTGGCGGCAGGAGATGCGTGGATTATGGAATGCATTGAAGGCTGGAACGAAAATTCTCCACAAACATTGGCAGAGACCATTGTAGAAAAGGCGCAGGTGCACCGAACAGACGGCCACGACGATGATATCACAGTGGTAGCGATTCAACTGCGTTTACCAAGCATCGATTTATAAGTGAAAGTATGAAAACGTTATTATTGCAGTGAAGGAGGTGGTGCCAATCCCAATGTTATATTGTAAACCTTGCAATATAAGAAAAAAGGGAGGTGAACAGAGCATTCCATACATAGAAACCGGTGTATTTCAGTAAGTTTTCATTTCCTCAAACATGGTAAACAAAAAGCGTAAGGATTTTCCTTACGCTTTTTTGTTTACCATATATAGCAGTTTTATAATAAATTTAATCTATCGTTCTCAATTATTTGTAGTGGCTCGGGAATGAAAGAAGGATTTGCTGTGCTTATTGGATATCAACCTTGCTATGTTAGTTTTCATCGGTCCAATTTTCGCTGTATACACGCACATGGTACTCAGCACCTACTGACGCACATAGTTGACGGCAAGCCTCCAATTCTTCGGGGGGCATGGTATCTACAACGGTCATTACCACTTTTGGCACATATTGTTTTACATGCTTTGTAAATTCCAAAATAGCGGGTAGCGCTTTCAGTCCAAATTCAGAGTGACATATTTCGTCATATGTTTCAGGGGTAGAAGCATTTAGGCTAATAGAAATGATATCAACCACTCCTTGAAAATCAGGAGCGGTGTCTCTTCCAAACATTAAATCAGATAATCCGTTGGTATTGATACGAATGGGAATATGACTCATTTCACGCACTTTTGCAGAAATCCATT
>ERZ773241.2726-NODE-2726-length-13442-cov-3.363711_pt1 | contig 13442 bp, 9 predicted proteins | sample MGYA00580989_ERZ773241 | MGnify/ENA primary metagenome ERZ773241 (study PRJEB29015, sample SAMEA2737804) | human gut metagenome | biome: human gut; feature: human-associated habitat; material: faeces | place: China | collected 2012 ...
GGGGACGGAGGTAACTATTCGTTACGCCACTGATCAGATAAAGATCGCATGTACTTATCTCGTAGAAGAAAGTCACGGACTTTGCCAGAAATCTGCGGTTAGGGTCAATATCATAGGTCAACCGTTGTCCCATGAAAACATGAATACGCACTTTGCTTGAAAAACCATAGTATCCTTTCGGATAACGTTCCGGTTCGCTGACCCAGAACTGAATACGGTATTCAGATATAGTCCGCAGGAAAGCGGCTCGGTAGAGAATCCTTTCCCCAGGTTGATGCTCCAGGGCATATAGTTCTGTTTCAGTGTCATGGTCACTTTTGCCTTCTTGGACGAATACTTCGGGATAAATCCGAGCAACAGGTCAGTTTCCCACTGATTTCGTTTTCCGTAATCCCATCCGGTGCCGAAGGAGAGTAATCCCATATTTCCGGCATATTGTATTTTAGAGTGGGTCGGAATGATGCGTTCCCAGTTTTTGCGGAAGCGATGTACACGTCTGTCGTAGCCGGTGCGAAGAACCGGTTCGGCAATATAAGGAAGTACTGTGTCTGCTTTGACTATTGTGAATGCAGAATCACCCTCATGAAAGGCTATGATAGAATCTGCCTTAATTGCCAGTTTCAGCGAGTCGGGTTTATAGTTCCTGATAATGGTATCTGGCTTGCAAGTAGCCGAAAGCAGGCTGGGGAAGAGTAGAAGCATAGTCAGTACTCCTGCGCGGATCATATATTTAGTATTCAACCAGTTCATATTCGTATTTTTCCGGGGTTATAGTAAATACCAGATAACTGCGACTTTTCATGCAGTCGCTGACAATATAATGCACATCGTCATCAAAAAGGATTCTGTCATCGAATCCGTGATTATGGGCGGCCGTGCAGAACTGTAGTCCCGGATATTGGGTGATGTAGTACTGGAACGGCTTCGCCACATTATCATTGAACACATCTGCAAAAGGATGTGCATGCATGCTGACTACGGTTTTTTCAAACTCATCCGCCCTGTCCGTCAGTTCCTGTTCCATAAAACCGAAATTGGGAATAGGCTCCGAATAATCATATTCCAGCGCATTGGTATTAAGGCAGACGAATTTCACATTGCCCGCAATGAATGAGAAGTTGGTAGGTCCGAAAACAGCCTGATAAGTTTCTGCTCCGGTACCCAGACAGTCATGATTCCCGATAAGGACGACATAAGGCACTTTCAGTCCGTTCATTATGTCCCGCTGCCAAAGAAACTCTTTGGTCAGCCCGAAGTCACTCATATCTCCTCCGTGAATGACGAAATCGATATCATCTCTCTTATTGACCTCTTTTACAAAGTCTTCTGTCTCATCATACCATCGCTGCGAATCGCCCATCGTGATAAAACGGATGGTTGTCTTTCCTTTGCACTTAGCTTCTATTTGTTCAATGTTATGAGCATTTACGTCTGTCTCTCCACTGATACGTACATCGTAGGGGTGGTAGTCTATCAGATCGCATCCGGCCAGAAGCAGGCAGACCAGGAGAGTGTATAAATTCTTGTTTACCATAAATAGAATAATTTATTTAATTGAAAACTTGATGCGAAGATAGAGTTTTCAGTTGAGATATGGGCGATTGCTTGGGCGAAATAAGAAAAATGGAACAATAAATAGGCATTAATGCATACTTTCCACTGAGAAAGGAAATACGATTGTCTTTGTCTAATAATTAGACGCATGTGTCTAATTATTAGACAGTAGATGATAGGACAGATAACTATAAATGATTGAGAATGAGTATTCTCACTATTGTGGCACGTTATCTGCACTGCATCATAAAAAAACAGGAATATATTATATAATCATGAGACAAATCTATTATGTCATTCGAACTTTGCTGCGGGGGCGTAGTTCCAATGTTGTCAAGGTCATTTCTTTAGGGCTTGGGCTGACAATGAGTATTTTATTATTTGCCCGCGTGGCTTTTGAGCAGAGCTTTGATAAATGCTTTAAGGATTATGAAAACTTATATCAAGTCTTTTCCATCTTTACGATGAATGGCGAACAACTCGAACCGCAGGATCAAAATTGCGGACCGGTAGCGGGTGCAATTCTTGAAAACTTTCCCAAAGAAGTGGAGGCGGCTACCAGTTACTGCCTTTGGGTGAATGATCCTCTCTATCATGGTAGTGTCCGTTTTGAAGTCAGAAAGCTGGCGGCAGATTCCCTCTTTTTCCAGACGATGGGAATCGAGGTCTTAAGCGGAACTCCGGTGAAAGATTTAGCCCAAAAAGATGTAGTTTACCTGAGTGACCGTTTGGCACGAAAGATGTTCGACACAGAGAATCCGATAGGCAAGGTTATCTCATACAGTAAAGAGATAGAACTTACGGTAAAAGGCACCTATGCTGATATACCGGAGAATGCGACGGTAAGGCCTGAAGCGGTGATTTCTCTGCCGTCGATATGGAGCCGTAAATGGGGAAATTACTCATGGAGAGGCGGCGACAGCTGGCTGGCGTTCATCCGTTTTCGTCCCGGAGCCGATAAGTCGGTAGTGAATGCCCGGATAGACGCAATGATACAGAAGTATCGTCCTGCGGAAGATCAAAAAGTGGTTGGATATACCGCTTTTGTAAAGCCCATCCGTGATGTATACCGTGACAATAAAGATGTAAGGCGGATGCGGAACATCATGACTATTCTGGGTATTACTATTCTTTTCATCGCTTCATTGAATTATGTGTTGATTTCTGTTTCATCACTTTCCTATCGGGCGAAAGCGGTCGGTGTGCATAAATGCAATGGGGCAGGAAACATGACCATATTGAGTATGTTTCTTTGGGAAACAGCGATTATCATTCTGTTTGCCCTGATCCTGATGGGATTGATCTTATTGAATTTTCAGGATTTCTTTGAAGATACGGCAGCTGTCAAGTTAAGCGCTTTGTTCAGCTTGGATCGTATTTGGGTACCTTTATTAACGGTAGCTGTACTTTTCGTTGTGGGTGGGGTGTTGCCGGGACGACTGTTTGCAAGGATACCCGTTACTCAGGTATTCCGCCGATACACAGAAGGTAAAAAGGGCTGGAAACGACCGTTGCTGTTTATTCAGTTTGCCGGTGTAGCATTTATTTGCGGACTGATGTATGTGGTGATGATGCAATATTATTATATCTTGAATAAAGATTTGGGTTATAATCCAAAGCGTGTAGTGGTGGCCAATGCCAGCTTCGGTGAGGAAGAAAAAGGAAATTATGCCTTGAATGTTTTCCGGAATATGCCTTATGTGGAATCCGTGTCCAGTGCCACTTATCATCCTGTCTACGGATATAGTGGAACGATTATTAATGATGAAAGCGGACAGTCACTATTTTCATCCCGTTATTGCAGTGTTCCGGATGATTATCCGAAGATGATGGGGATGGTTCTGAAGGAGGGACGTATGCCCCGTGGTGACGATGAGACAGTCGTCAATGAGACTTTTGCCGAGTGGATGCATTGGGGAAACAATATACTGAATCGTACGGTTTATAATTCGGGATACGTATGTAAGGTAGTGGGCGTGATGAAAGATTATCGCATCGGAAGTTTTACCAGCCCGCAACAACCGTTGCTGCTTATGCACACCAAGAGGTTTGGTGATTGTATCCATGTCCGGTTGAAAGAACCTTTTGCCGAGAATCTTCTCAAACTGAATAAGGAGATGGAGAGTGCATTTCCTGATAAGACTATCGAATTTCGGTCGATGCAACAGATGATCAAAGAGAATTATAACTCTGTTCGTGTTTTCAGTAATGCTACGATGCTGGCGGCAATAACAATGTTTTTTGTGATGTTGATGGGATTGATAGGCTACACTACGGATGAGGTCCGCCGTCGTTCCAAGGAGATAGCCATACACAAGGTGAATGGTTCTGAAGCAACCGGAATCTTGGAACTGCTGGTGAAAGATGTGCTTTATGTAGCTGTTGTTGCAGTTTTAATCGGAGTGGTAGCAGCATGGTACGTCAATGGTATGTGGATGGATTTGTTTGCCGAACATGTTCCGCTCAGTTGGGCTGCCTATCTTCTGATAGCAATTGCAAATCTGGCAGTCATTGTGGCATGTGTACTTTGGAAATCATGGAAGATTGCCAATGAAAACCCGGTCAATAGTATAAAGAGCGAATAAAGAAGAAATAAAAAGTATAACAACATAATAAATGAACAAGATGATACAGATTGAAAACATTAGTAAAGTATTCCGTACTACCGAAGTAGAGACAGTCGCACTAAATCACGTGAACCTTGAAGTAAAGGAAGGAGAGTTTGTTGCCATTATGGGACCTTCGGGCTGTGGCAAGTCCACCTTACTGAATATTCTTGGTTTATTGGATAACCCAACCGAAGGTTCTTACCGATTACTGGGAGAAGAAGTTGCCGGACTGAAAGAAAAGGAACGTACCGGCGTCCGCAAAGGCAAACTGGGCTTTGTATTTCAGAGTTTTAACCTGATAGACGAACTGAATGTCTTTGAGAATGTAGAACTTCCGCTGACCTATCTTGGTATCAAATCTTCCGAACGCCGCCGCATGGTAGAAGACATCCTGAAAAGGATGAATATCAGCCACCGTGCCAAACACTTCCCGCAACAGCTTTCCGGCGGTCAGCAACAACGTGTGGCAATTGCCCGTGCGGTAGTGACTAATCCAAAGCTTATCCTTGCCGATGAGCCTACCGGTAATCTGGACTCCAAGAATGGCGCGGAAGTAATGAACCTGCTGACAGAACTGAACAAGGAGGGAACCACCATTATCATGGTAACACACTCACAGCACGATGCGAGTTTCGCACATCGTACCGTACATCTGTTTGACGGTAGTGTAGTGGCAAGTGTAACGGCATAAACCGGAACGACAATGAGACAAATCTATTATAGCATCCGAACCTTACTGCGCGAACGCGGCACAAATATCATCAGGATAATTTCTCTTTCGCTGGGACTTACTATTGGTATTTTACTCTTTTCGCAGATTGCGTTTGAATTGAGTTATGAACATTGTTATCCGGAACCGGAACGACTGGCTATTGCACGTTGCCTGACCACTAACCTTAGCACGGGGGAGACAATGGGAGACGACGGCAACAATTATGATTACACACTTTTTGATGTGGTTGCATCTACTTTGGCGCAGGATATGCCCGAAGAAATAGAGTTTGCCAGTTGTGTCCTCACCGGACAAGGGATGAGTATATATTACGAAGACAAATTATTATCGGATGTTAACTATATATACGCTGATACTTGTTTCTTCCAGACTTTTGGTATCCCTGTCTTAAAAGGGAACCCGAAAGATATGATCATGCCGGGAAGTGTGTTTGTGTCAGAGCATTTTGCCCGTGAAACGTTTGGAGATGCGGACCCTATCGGTAAAATTCTTAAAGCAGACAGGCAAAATGATTTTACTATTCGTGGTGTATACAAGGATATGCCGGAGAATACGGTGCTCACTCACGACTTTGTTGTCTCCATCCATCGGGATGGAGGATATCAGGGAGGATATGGCTGGAAGGGAAATGATGTCTTTTACACGTTTCTTCGCCTGCGTAATGCTGCGGATATTGACAAGGTGAATGACAACATCCAACGGGTAATCGAGAAATACACTCCTGCCCAGTATGATGACTGGAAAATGAATTTCAGTGTCATCCCATTGGTGAAGTATCATTTGATATCTTCCGATGTGCAGAAGCGTTTGATCATATATGGCTTTCTGGGATTCGCTATCTTCTTTGTGGCCATCATGAATTATATGCTGATATCTATTGCCACCCTAAGCCGTCGTGCCAAAGGAGTAGGAGTACATAAATGCAGTGGTGCCAGTTCCGGAAATATCTTCGGCATGTTTTTGGCAGAAACAGGAATCCTTGTTATCTTTTCCGTACTTCTTAGCCTTCTGCTGATAGTCAACGCACATGAAATAATCGAAGATTTGCTTTCTGTCCGTCTGTCCTCACTTTTTGCGTGGGAGACACTATGGGTGCCTTTGCTTACGATTGTGATACTTTTCCTTTTGGCAGGTGGCATACCGGGACGGCTGTTTTCGCGTATACCAGTCACGCAGGTGTTCCGTCGTTACTCTGATGGTAAAACGGGTTGGAAACGTTCGTTGTTGTTTATACAGTTCACAGGTGTCTCCTTTGTTTTGGGGCTGTTGCTGGTAACGCTCCTGCAATACAACCATCTGATGAGCCGCGATATGGGAATAAACGTTCCGGGACTGGTTCAGGCAGGAACCTGGTTGCCGAAAGAAACGGTAGAGCATGTCACCGATGAACTGCGTCGCCAGCCTGTGGTAGAGGGAGTGGCTGTTGCCACAAGCGGAGTAATCGGACAGTACTGGACACGCGGACTGATGAGTAATGACGGTAAAAGAATCGCTACACTTAACTTTAATTATTGCAGTTATAACTATCCCGAAGTAATGGGAATAAAGATTATCGAAGGCAGCACTCTTAAGAAACAGGACGATTTATTGGTGAATGAAGAGTTGGTACGTCTGATGAAATGGACAGATGGGGCGGTAGGAAAGAAACTGAATGATATACAGGGTACGATTGTCGGTGTCTTCCGGGATGTCCGCAACTATAGCTTCTTTTCAACTCAGGCACCTATTGTCTTGATAGGATCGGAGAATGCCAATCATGTATTTGATGTCCGTCTGAAAGAGCCGTATGATGAAAATCTGAAACGTCTGAACGAGTTTGCCGATAAGACATTTCCGAATGTAGCCTTGCATTTCAGTTCTGTAGACGGTATGATAAAGGATATATACAAGAGTGTATATCGTTTCCGTAATTCAGTCTGGATCACTTCAAGCTTTATTCTGCTGATTGTAATAATGGGATTGATCGGATATGTGAATGATGAAACGCAACGTCGAAGCAAAGAAATAGCCATCCGGAAAGTGAATGGAGCCGAAGCCTCTCATATTTTGCGTCTGTTGATACGCGAGATTCTGTATGTCTCCGCTTCCTCCATATTGATTGGTACCATTGTTTCCTATTTCGTTGGAAAGGCATGGCTTGACCAGTTTGCCGAACAGATTTATATGAACCCGTTATTGTTTGTGGGTACGGCGCTGTTTGTCTTATTGCTGATCGTAGTTTGCGTTGTGTTGAAAGCGTGGCCCATCGCCAATGAGAATCCGGTGAAAAGTATAAAGAGCGAATAAGAATATTATTATCTTTTAGGCACGGATTAACGCGGCTTTTATGAGATGCATTCATTGCAGAAGTAATCTTAATCCGTGTATTCGTGCCTAAATATTTTTCATACTGATATATCTTTTAGCATAGCGTCCTTTTTGCTTTATTCCGCCACTTTATCTGCTATCGGATGTTCTTTCGATACTTTCTTTATATAAATCATCAGACTGATAACTGCCGTAATAAATGCTAAAGAGTCCGATACCGGCAGACTGATCCATATTCCCTTCAGTCCCCACCAATGCGGGAATAACAACAGGCAAGGCAGCAAATAAAGCAACTGCCGCGTCAACGAAAGGAAAATACTTATTTTTACTTTGCCTATACTTTGGAAGAAGTTACCGATTACAATCTGTGCTCCTACAAACGGGAACATAAGTACAGTCAACCGAAGACCGTCCACCGCAAGTCCGATTAACTCATCACTATCCGTGAAGACTGCCGATACTGCATGAGGGAAAAACTCGCAAATCAGAAAGCCACTGCTTGTAATCACTACACCGGAAATAATTCCCAGCTTTAGCGTCTGTTTCACCCGGTCTATCTTCTGTGCTCCGAAGTTGTAGCCTACAATCGGCTGCATGCCCATCGTCAGTCCCAATACGATCATGACATAAAGCGTCAGCAATCGGTTGATGATTCCGTAAGCACCGATAGCCATGTCGCCTCCATGTTCCTGCAAACTATTATTAATCACGATAACGATGGCACAAGCACAGACATTCATCAGGAAAGGAGACATGCCGATAGCGAAAATACTCTCTACAATCCTTCCTTTCATTTTCCAGACCTTTCCCTCAAAATGCACCGTACTGTCTTTCTTGCAGAAGTGGCTCACCACCCATACCATTCCGATCAGCTGTGAGATAACCGTTGCTGTAGCCGCTCCCCGCATTCCCCATTCAAAGTGAAAGATAAAGATAGGAGCGAGGATGATATTTGCTACTACCGTTACCATAGAAGTAAGCATCGCTTTCTTCGGATATCCGGTGGCACGCATCACATTATTCAGGCCGATCATCGTGTATGTGATGGGAGTTCCCAATAAAATCACCTGCATAAAACTCCGTGCATAAGGCAGTGTGTCGGGACTGGCACCAAAGAAAGTCAATATATCATCAAGAAAGATAAAAGACAGGATACCGAAAAAGAAAGAATTTGTGATACAGAGCATCAGCGTATGTGACAGAATCTCCGTAGCCCCTTTCATATCTTTCTGTCCCAGGCGAATAGAAGCGATGGTAGAACCACCCGCCGAAACGAGTGTACAGAAAGCAACGACCAGATTCATCAGAGGAAAGCTCACCGCCAGTCCGGCAATAGCCATCGCACCCACACCGTGACCGATGAAGATGCTGTCGATGATATTATAGATAGACGTGATTGTCATCCCGATGATAGCGGGAATGGAGTATTGCAACAGTAGCTTACCGATGCTTTCTTTTCCTAATATGTGCGGATCGTTTTTGCTCATGCGCTCGTATGGATTGTTGGATGAAAACGAATGTTACGTTTTTTTAAGTGGGGCAAAGGTACGAATTATTTGCCTGATTCGATGATTATTCGGAACTTTGCACAATTCAATACACAAGGTTTAACGTTTTAGGTAAAAAGAAAGATTACGTATGGATACAACAAAGACAATTGCGGCACTGTTCGATTTTGATGGTGTCATCATGGATACGGAAACACAGTACACTGTTTTCTGGGATGAACAGGGACGTAAATATCTGAATGAAGAAGACTTCGGCCGTCGCATCAAGGGACAGACGCTGACCCAGATTTACGAGAAATATTTCTCGGACCTCCCCGAAGCTCAACAAGAGATTACGGCCGGACTCAATATTTATGAGAAAAGCATGTCCTATGAGTACATCCCCGGTGTAGAAGCTTTTATTGCCGATCTTCGTAAACACGGAGCAAAAATAGCCGTTGTAACCAGCTCCAACGAAGAGAAGATGCAAAACGTCTATAACGCCCATCCCGAATTTAAAGGAATGGTAGACCGCATCCTGACCGGAGAAATGTTTGCCCGTTCTAAACCCGCTCCCGACTGTTTCCTGCTCGGTATGGAAATATTCGGTGCTACTCCCGAAAACTCGTACGTGTTCGAAGACTCCTTCCACGGTCTGCAAGCCGGAATGACTTCCGGTGCCACTGTTATCGGTCTTGCCACTACCAATACAAGAGAGGCCATCACCGGAAAAGCACATTATATAATAGATGACTTTTCGGAAATGACCTTTGAACACTTATTGGCCTTGCACCGTTAGTTCTTTCTTATTATCTTCTTAATTTGTCTTTTTGGCCGCCTTCTCATTAACTTGGGGAGGTGTTTGAAAGGATTTTTTCTTTTTCTTTCTCACTTATGAAAGAAATGTTATAACTTTGCCGCAATTTTTGATGGCGTTGACGCCTTATTTAATTTCTAGTTTTAATTTAAAATTTAAGAAACATGGCTGGTTATATATCAGATGACACAAGAAAGGTGACTACTCATCGCCTGGTTGAAATGAAGCAAAGAGGCGAAAGAATATCTATGCTTACTTCTTATGATTACACAATGGCACAGATCGTAGATGGTGCGGGAATGGACGTAATTTTGGTAGGCGACTCCGCTTCGAACGTGATGGCGGGTAATGTGACTACATTGCCTATTACTCTCGATCAGATGATTTATCACGCTAAATCAGTAGTACGTGGCGTAAAACGCGCTATGGTCGTAGTAGACATGCCTTTCGGTTCCTATCAAGGTAACGAAATGGAAGGTCTTGCTTCTGCCATCCGCATTATGAAGGAAAGCCATGCCGATGCTTTGAAACTGGAAGGCGGAGAAGAAATCATCGATACGGTGAAGCGTATCATCAGTGCGGGTATTCCGGTGATGGGACACTTGGGACTGATGCCTCAGTCTATTAATAAATACGGTACTTACACGGTACGTGCCAAAGATGACAACGAAGCTGAAAAGCTGATTCGTGATGCTCATCTTCTCGAAGAGGCAGGCTGCTTTGCCATCGTACTCGAAAAGATACCGGCTACTCTTGCAGAACGTGTGGCTTCCGAACTGACGATACCTATTATAGGTATTGGTGCCGGTGGTCATGTTGACGGACAAGTATTGGTCATTCAGGATATGCTTGGAATGAACAACGGATTCCGTCCGCGCTTCTTACGTCGTTATGCAGACCTGTATACGGTGATGACTGACGCTATCAGCCGTTACGTATCCGACGTGAAGAATTGCGACTTCCCTAACGAGAAGGAACAATATTAAAACAGTATATGGCAGTTAAATTGTGGACAGTTCATTTTATGCGGATATGCGTAGCTAATTTGCTGTTGTTTATCTCCTTGTATATCTTGTTTCCGGTACTTTCCGTTGAGATGGCAGACCGTCTCGGAGTACCGGTGGCACAGACAGGAGTGATCTTTCTTTTTTTCACTTTAGGAATGTTCCTTATCGGTCCGTTCCATGCTTATCTCGTAGATGCTTATAAGCGTAAGTACGTATGTATGTTCTCTTTTGCCACGATGGTGGCAGCAACGGCAGGATACGCCTTTGTGACGAACATCACGGAACTTATCTTGTTGAGCACCGTACAGGGACTGGCTTTCGGAATCGCTACCACCGCAGGAATCACACTTGCCATTGACATAACGAACGCTACACTTCGCAGTGCCGGAAATGTCAGTTTCTCCTGGATGGCACGTCTGGGGATGATTATAGGCATTGTTCTGGGTGTCTGGCTTTATCAGAGCTATTCCTTTAAAAATCTATTGTCCGTATCGGTGATTACCGGAGCAGCAGGTGTTTTGATGGTATCCGGAGTGTATGTGCCTTTCCGTGCACCGATTGTGACCAGGCTTTATTCATTCGATCGCTTTTTGCTGTTGCGGGGATGGGTGCCTGCCATCAATATGATTCTGATCACCTTCGTTCCGGGGTTGTTGATTCCGCTTGTACACCGTTTCCTTAACGATTCCGTATGGGGAAGCAGTGGAATCCCTATACCGTTCTTTGTCGGTACGGGCATCGGATATCTTGCCTCCCTGTTGCTGGCGCGTCTGTTTATTCTGAAAGAAAAAACTCTGCGGCTGGTGCTCGTCGGCATCATACTGGAGATTGTAGCCATCACTCTACTGGCCTCCGGTTTTCCGGTAGGCGTACCTTCCGTACTTTTGGGTTTGGGACTGGGGTTGGTGATGCCGGAATTTCTGGTCATGTTCGTGAAATTGTCTCATCATTGTCAGCGGGGTACGGCAAATACCACTCATCTGTTGGCCAGCGAAGTCGGATTTGCATCCGGAATAGCTGTTGCGTGTTACTTCGATTTGGAAGCGGATAAGATGCTCTATACAGGACAGGTGGTAGCTGTGATCGCTTTGATTTTCTTTATATTGGTTACATATCCATATTATAAGAGAAAGAAAGTGAGATAAATCGTTTCGCGCACTATTTCCGCGACATGATTGTCTATCATAAATAAAAAGACTGGCGTTATCCTGACGGAGATAATGCCAGTCTTTTTATTAAAAAACTGTCAACAGATTTGCTGTTAGCATAGAGTGCTTAGTTTCTGCTTACCTGTTTGACTCCCTTCACTGTCCGTAACTTTTTGATCAGTGCTTCCAGTCGTCCGGTATCACCCACCATGACTGTAAGCGTTCCGGAGAATAGTCCGTCGTTGGAATCGATTCCGATGGAACGCAGGCTGATTCCATTCTCTTTGGAAATGATAGAAGTAATATTGGTAACAATGCCGATATCATCGTGACCTACTACGCGCAACGTGATAGGATACTGCGTACCGACTGACTTCCCTGCCCAACGCGCTTTAACAATCCGGTATCCGAACCGTTCACGCATCTGATTGGCATTCGGACAGTCTGCCCGGTGAATCTTGATACCTCCGCTCACGGTCACAAATCCGAATACATCATCCCCATAGATCGGGTTACAGCATTTGGCCAGTTTAAATTCCAGTCCTTTCAGATTCTGATCAATGACCAGTACATCCTCTTTTGAGCTAGGTTCTTCTTGAGTTGCCTGCAAATTATATCCTTCGGCACTACGATACACAATCTCGTCGTGCGTGTCATTGTCCCGTCTCTGCTGTTCAAGGTATTTATCCAGAATGTCGTTGACATCCAATGTCTCGTCAGCAATCTTCTGATAAAACTCTGTCACGTTCTTAAAGCCCAGTCGCTTGATCAGACGCATCATGGTGGCTTCGTCATACTCCATCTTCCGGTTTTTGAACTTCCGTTCCAGTGTCTCTTTGGCGAAATCGTGCTGGCGTGCTACCATCTCTTTGAGTGCCTGCCGTATCTTGGTGCGTGCTTTAGAGGTCGTCACGATGTTCAGCCAGTCCTGTTTTGGTGTCTGGGTGTTCGATGTCATGATTTCCACCTGGTCGCCGCTGTTAAGCTTCTGTTTCAACTGTACATTTTTGCCGTTCACTTTGGCGCCGATGCATTTGCATCCCAGCTTACTGTGAATATGAAATGCAAAATCGAGTACAGTAGCTCCTTTGGCAAGTTTGAATAAATCACCTTTCGGGGTAAATACAAATACCTCGTCTTCGTAAAGGTCCATTTTAAACTGGTCCATAACCTTCATCGAATCGTTGTCGGCGTTTTCCAGTGCCTCCCTGACGGAAGTCAGCCATTCGTCCAGTCCCGTCTCGCCTTTGATACCTTTATATCTCCAGTGGGCGGCCAAACCCCGCTCTGCGATTTCGTCCATTCGGCGGGTACGGATCTGTACCTCCACCCATTTTCCTTCCGGCCCCATGACGGTGATGTGCAACGACTCATAACCATTACTTTTCGGAATCGAGAGCCAGTCGCGCAGACGCTTCGGGTTCGGTTGGTACATATCCGTCACAATAGAATACACCTGCCAGCACTCCTGCTTTTCCTTAGCGGGTTCCGGATCGGAATCCAGGATAATACGAATAGCGAACAAGTCATAAATCCCTTCAAACGGAGTCTTCTGTTTCTGAATCTTGTTCCATATAGAATGTATCGACTTGGTGCGTCCCTTAATGTCGAACGTCAGTCCGGCTTCCGCGACCTTCTTTTTTATCGGTTCGATGAAGGCGGCAATATATTTGTCGCGGGAAGCTTTCGTCTCGTTCAGCTTCTCCTTTATATAATAATACGTTTCCCGTTGGGTGTACTTCAATGATAAGTCTTCCAGCTCCGACTTTAGCTTGTAAAG
>ERZ773241.2733-NODE-2733-length-13401-cov-3.314701_pt1 | contig 13401 bp, 29 predicted proteins | sample MGYA00580989_ERZ773241 | MGnify/ENA primary metagenome ERZ773241 (study PRJEB29015, sample SAMEA2737804) | human gut metagenome | biome: human gut; feature: human-associated habitat; material: faeces | place: China | collected 2012 ...
AGCGGATATCTATTATCCGCGAAAGCGGATATCTATTATCCGCGAAAGCGGATATAGGATAGCCGCGAAAGCGGATATAGGATAGCCGCCACAGCCCATGCCGGGAAGGCTGCACAGGAGTTCGACTCTCCTGCTGGGCACAATTGGCAATATTGCCGAGAGAATTAATAATATAAAAACAGAAGAATATGAGCAGCAAGAGAACTTATATCGCTACATTCTGGCGTAGCAATCTGCAACTGAAGAATGGCGGCTATTATACGACAAAGGAATTTCAATCTGTGTCGCTCCAAGGAGCAACAAAACAGGCCGAGAGATATGCAGCTAGTAATATGTATGGAGGCATGGCAGTAAAAAGTGTTGAACTAAAACAAGAGAACAGCAATGGAAAATAACAAATCGCAGTTCAAGAGAACAGGAGTTTTGCACGACAGAGCCGAGTGCATTGTCTTTGGGCCCATGACGAGCAGAAACAAATCGATAAAATGCGAGAGCTTTATGACTTGTTGCCGGTTAAACCTGAGTGGCTCACAAGAGAACAAATTGATGAATATGCAGCAAGAATGAGCGTAAAATAACCAACATTATTTAACGAAAAAAGTTCTTAAAGCAGTAACCAGATTAAAATAAAAGTAGTATATTTGCATATACTTAAAAAGATATGGCGATAGCCAAAACAACTAAAATTTACAGTAATATGAAAACAACAGTTTTTTATGTAGCAGTTGCCTACAAAGGCAGTATCTTCAATCCCACAGTTGTGGAGAAGTTTGATAACAAAGCAGACGCAGACAGCTATGCGGCTCTTATGTGTCGCGCAAAGCAACGCCGGTATATTGTACTCGAGCAAGTAACAGAATGGGACGGCACTCCTCAAGAGAATGCATGACCTTAGCCGCTGCGGAGAGAAACGATATTCGTGGAACAGTATCAAGCGAAGCGGATTTTAGGAGCGACACCTACAGCGGCACTAAGTTTAACCCTTGCTTTCGCAATATTGTTGCGGAGCAACTAATAAAAATTTACAGTAATATGGTAACAATGAAATTTTCAGCAACCAAATCAGAAACATTGTTTTTGACACCGACAATTGCAGTTGAACAAGACAACTCAGAAACAGCAATCCGATTTGCTCTTTGGCACGGCGTGTTCAGTGTAGAGGTAAGCAAGAGCTACAAAAACCGTAAAAGCTAAACATGGCAAGAAATGAAATGTTTGTAGCGGCTTATAGGCTTGAAGTTGAGGCCACTCGAGAGAATTTGGACAGTATGGAGAACTTCATAGAAGCCATTTCGGATTGCGCTATCGTGTCCAACGATGAGGGTTATGTAGCTATCATAGTAGCGTCTTCGGATACCTTAGGGACAACGAAATTGGCTAATATGGCACTCAAATTCTTTGGCAAGGAAGGATATAATATAAGTACTCTCGGACTCTTAGGGCCGTTTAAAAAACTCAATTGATATTTTTTAACATAAAACTTGGAAAAAGTTCCCAAAGCAGCTCAATAATTCAAAAAAAACATAGTATATTTGCAATATCAAAATTAAACAATAGCATTTTAATAACAATTCAAAAATTACAGTATTATGACAACAAAGAAATTTTTGCAGATGACAACGAAGAAGCTGAATGCTCTTTTAGCAACGGCAAGTGATGAAGACAAGAAGGCTATCGAGGCCGTACTCGCAGCTCGTGAACAGATCCAAGTTTCAGTGTCAGGAGAAACACAGTCTGAAGTAGCAAACTCTGTACAGGAGTTCGAAGATACAGAAAATCCATTGACACCAGAAGAAGAAGCGGCTATCAAAGCAGCTGAAGAGAATGGCGGAATTAATCCTATGAGTAACAGTAGCAAGGCAACTCAGGAGAAAAAGCCAAAGATGACCGATGAGGACCGTCAGAGCTGAAGAAGAATGTTAACCACCGTTGTCAGGCAGTTCCTTTCAACACCGCAGAATGGGTTGACGGCTATATCGCCGGAGTGATTGAAGAGAAGCGCAGCAATAAGGTACTCTATGCAATCAAGACAGACGACGGACGCCGCATCGTTAAGGTACATGACAGCAATCTTGTTCGTATTCTGGACGAAGTCGTTGAGCCGGAGAAAAAAGCCCGCGCTCGCAAAGCAAAAGACCCGGCAGACAAAATTGAATGGACACCGGAAGCAATTGCCGAAGAGGTTAATGAAGTTATCGGCAACATAGGTAAAACGGTAGAATTTGAGAAATACCGTACTACAGACGAAAACGGTGAAGAGCACATTGAAATGGTAGTTGGCCGTATCGTGGCAATCGTGCCTGACAAACGAGCTCAGCACTTGCTCTACCGCATTTTAGTTCCGACTCCTATCGAAGGCAATCCGCTCGCAACGAAGACTATGTACAAGGTTGTAAAAGCTGAGGGCATTAAGATTGCCGAAGAGTTCGACGAAGAAGGTGCACAGCTCAATGCCAAGTATCTGGAGCGCCGTGAGGCAGCAGCAACCCGCACTCCGCTTACTCCTCAGGACCGCGTAATTCGCTGCGAGGAGAATGTGAAGAAGGCAGAAGAGAAGCTGCAGAAAGCTCAGGAAGAGCTGGAAGCCAAAAAGAAGCAGCTCAAGGATGCAAAGAAGGAGCTGGATGAATATTTCGCCGGTCAGACAAATGGAGAAACTGCCGAAGCTCTTGCTGAGACTACAGCCGAAGAGGAGTCACTTGCATAACACAGCCACCTGACACCGTTTCTCCCATAGAGCCGTCTCGAAAGAGGCGGCTCTTTTTTTTGCTGCATATCTAAATATGCGGCTATTTTTGTATTATTGCGATTTATGTTAAAATATGTAAACTCATAGAAACATGCTTCTTTCGCGTTCTAGGACACTTTTAGGCTTTAGGTGTACTATAACATGGGTTAACTCAATTTGACGCGATAGAGGTCAAAAGAAGTGTATCTATCAATGTATTTTTATAAAGTCTATAATATGAATTGAGGCATGGACTTTCTTGAGCTTTAAGCCACCAAGCAGTTATATAAATAGCTGTTAAATTTATGGCTAAAAAGTTGACTCATTTTCTTGGCTTCTAGGACACTTTTATTTGAGAATAATAGTAAACTAAATCTATAAAAAGAAATGAGGAGAGAATGAACGAGAATAATGAAATTTCATATATTTTCGAGGCGTTTAGAGCTCTATATTTTTATTTTGAAGCTGCAATAAACCAGTGAAAAATTTTTATGTTAAAGTCTGTAAAACAGTAATTTATATCAAGATTATTTTGTACTTTAGTCTATAAAAGAACAAAAGTAAAACTGTTAAAAAATGTTACACACTAGAACACATAAAAGCCGCATGGCCATTATGATTAAACAGCTTATGCCTGAGTGTACAAGCTGTGTAGCTCGTGTGCACAGTGGACTATGCAGCAATTGTCCACATTGGACCCCGAGTGTGGTACAGGAGTTAACAGAGGAAATGGCCGAGAGAATATCCGCCACAATTGGACAGGAGAATATCACAAGGCCCAACGAGAGAAATGTTGAACAAAAATAAATAATTGCAATATGGAAATAAATGAACAAGAGAATACCCAAGAGGTACAGCAAGAGAATTTGCTTGATGGCTCTCAGTCAGTTCAAGCAATGCAAGAAGAAAATGAACTGCCAATCGCTGTTCAATTAGTTCAGCCTCAAGCTGCTTTAGATGAAATAGCAGAGCTTGAGAAGAAATATCGTGAAACTATAGAACGGGAGAATAAATGAGTAATTTTGTTTTAGATTACAGCAAAAAGCAGACTTTGCAAATATCAAATGATGCTTTTTGCTTTTTGTATTATGGCGAAGAGCCATTAGACGAAGACAATTTGGAAGAAGCTAATGAGGTATCTGAAATGTTTTCTAATAATTTTTATATAGAAGATGATTGGAAAGCAGTTGATAACTCAGACCTTATAGAATGTACTTTTGTTCCGTATGTTGAAGACCAAGTCGATTATGATGAATATGAGGACCTTACCAAATATATTCAGCAGCAAATAAAATGGCTTGATGCAAATCATATTAGAGTGTGGTGGTTTAATAACCAAACTGGAACGAGAGAATTACGCGGTGATTTTAAGGTTTATACCAATAAATATGGCCTTAAGTGTTTTCATACAGGCAATCAAGATGAGGATTTTGTGACAGGAAAAATGAGCTTGTATTTTTTGAAGAATTTCAAGAAGCACATAGCTTAACAAGTGAACGAGAGAAATATAAGGCAGACTACAGAAAAGTAGTCTGCCTTTTTTACATTAAGCTTTCATCTTCTTCTATAACGAGAGAATAACCGACTCCTCGTATGGTTTCTATAGCTACTCGGTTATCCATTTTAAGCATATTTCGCAACATACATATATGGACGTCTAAGCTACGTTTATTAAAGTAGTTATCATCAGTCCATACTTGTTGCATAAGTATTTTCTTAGGTAATGTTTCGTTTTTATAGGCACATAGTAAAGCAAGAACTTGGCTTTGTTTATTATTAAGCTGTGTTTTTACACTGCCTATAGTAAGAATTTTATCTACTGTATTAAACAGGTAATCGCCTATCTCATAAGATGGCTCTATACTTCTTACTCGCACGCCACATCTTTTTAGAACGGCTTTTATTCTTCTTATAAGCTCCTCAATGTTATATGGTCTTATAACGTAATCATCTGCACCTTCATCAAATGCTTCAATAACATACTCATATCGGGCCTTATCCGATACCATTATTACCGGTATTTTATCATCTGATTTGCGCAAAAATTTTAATGGCTTTAGCCTCATAGAGGCATCTGTTGTTTTATAATGGCTTAATATGCATAAGTCATAATTCTTTTCTCTGATTTTGATTAGTATATCATTCTCAGTTGAGGTTATTACTTGAAAGCCGTTATACACCAAATAATCTACCAGGATTTTACAGTCTTCATCTTGATAGATTAAAATTCTTGGCAATGCTAATTTAGTGTTATTACTTTTCATACCATTTCTTTAATCTTGTTTTGCAAATCATTATATAAAACTTCATACCAAAATGGATTAAGCCTTAACAGGTCAAAGTATGAATATATGCCTTTTTGGTATATTAAAGAAGCATATTTAAGCTCTTTGTCTGCTCTTTTTTTAAGATGTTCATGATAGAACTTTATGGACTGGTCTACATTTACCAAGAATGGTGATTTATGCTCCATAAGAACTTTTTTCTCTGTATTTTGAGTAAAGTAATATGGGATATTCGGCATCGCCCAAAAAGTTAATCCAGCACCATATTCCTCACTTGCTTTATATAAAAAGCCAGGGCATGGACGAATTGAGTCAGGATATAAGCTTTTACATATTCTTAACCTACGTGGAATAAAAGGATTAAGTAAAGTAGTTAATCGCTTGTTTATATAAGTTGAGTATTTATCAACCATTCTTGTGTGTTCTTTAACAAGTGATGAAACTAACAGCTTAATCCTTTCATTTCCTATAGGGTCACTCAGGCGTATATATTCTTGCCTGAAAGCTTCACGCTGAATACGTATTCTGTCTTCTTTAAGCCGTTGAGACTTTTTCCTTTTAGCTTCTATGCTAGCCATTGCAGCTCTGCGCTGTCCCTCAGGTCCAAACAGTTTTACACCTTGGCAATTGTTTGGACCTAAGCCTGTCCATGATATTTTATCTCCATATCTAGCTTCAATCTCTCTGTTTTCCTGCTCTTCTTCAGATAATTCAACATGCTCTTCTTCCAAGGTAATTTTTTCAATTGCCTCAGATTGAGCCTCTTGAATATCCTCATCATCGCTTTTAATTTCATCGAGAAATTCAAAGAGTTCCTTTTCGGTTAAGTCTCCATATTGCTTAATATCTTCCATGTCACTTAAATAAAGACTTGATTATATCTTTTCCAGCTTGCTTGTTAAGCAATCCAAAATATGCAATTGCGAGCATGAGTCTTGCTACTTTATGCAACACCCAGGCCAATAGATATATAGGGAAATAAAGTACACCTACACATCTCCATAAAAATTTAAGTACCTTTTTCATTTTTATAATTCATTTAGTGATTGTTTTACTTCTGCAAATTGTGCATTTATGCGCTGCATATTTGCCTGCTGGTTTATAGCTTCTTTTATAGGACTTTTTATTTCTTGTACGTTACTTAGCATGTTCGCTATACTAAATGGAGGACATGCCATATAAACATCGGCCAATGCATCAACTAACTCATCTTTGCTTAGTTTCTGCAGATTGCTCTTTATTATCTCCCTTATTGGATTGTTCATCTTTTGCTTGCTTTAATTCAACATATGTTCTATGAAAAGCTTCATCACCTATTCTTTTAATAAAAGTTCTAAGCATAGAAGGATATTCGCTTGTATTTATAGTCTTATCGACTACTTTCGCGTAAAGAGCAGCAAGAGCTTTAGGCCCAAATACCTTTTTCTCTTGTAATCTTTCAATGAGGCCTCTTTTGAATTGAACACAAGGACTTCCATTCATAATATTTGTACGAATTAGATACAAATCCTTAATCAAAGCCTCGATATGCTTTTCAAACTGAGGCATTTGAATAATATCAATAACTTTCAAATCTTCCAGCTTCATTTTTATAAGTTTTTAAGTTGTTGTTTATAATACTTTTCTTGCATATCGAAGTGTCTCTTATATATATGCAAATCATGAGCAAAATGGTAATAAGTGCCTATTGACACACCGAGCTCATCTGCAACTAATTGTTGAAGCTTTGTCCAACAATACTGGTCGTTGCAAAAGCCATAAACCAAATCATTGCTTCGCATAGTTACACACATATCAAGAGTTCCTATTTGAGGCTTAATATCAAATCCGACTGATAGTGTACAAGGTGTATCATATTCATAGTCATCTTTTTCTTTACCATCAAATATAGTAAACCAAGCTTGACGAGTATCTTTATTCTCTTTAAGCTGTTCAATGCACTTTGCCAATTGGTGATTGCGAGTCCACTGCCATCCATAATTAGAATTGACAATGTTATCTCCACCATGCATTTTATCCCACATAGGAGCATGCTTTTTAATTTCAGCTACACTCCTATCTCCAGACATATACCAGGCATATTCGCGCTCTGCATATCGTTCGCTGAATTTACGCCATTCTGTTGTTATGACGCGTTGCTGAGGATTAAGTAAATAAAAACCAACATTGTAAACAGCTTTTGTTCCAACATTAGTATTTACTCCTTGGCCCATAATAAAAGCATATAGGTCTTCAAAAGCCTCAGTAGCATTTTTATAAGCTATGTTCATACGTTATTCTCTTCTTTATAATCTAATATAAGTGCAACTCCATAATCATACCAAAGAAGTTCTTCAAGTTCTTCTTTAGTATGGCAATTGTATTTACACATTTCAGCTTCTAAATCCATCGGACTTTCAATATGAACTTCATCTTCTATATACTTTGCCATATCATTTAACTATTTTATTGGTGTTACTGTTATAAACTCTAAACAACAATTCTTCAGCTTCCTCATTCATGGCATTGCAAATACTTATTGCTTCTTCCATAGATAAGCCTGTAAGTTCTTCGTCGTTATCGTCAAATGCTATTTCGCCAGTAATTACTCTTATTTCAAATGAATTGGCTGATATAAAAGCCTTAGCAGCATCAAGAGCTTGTATACAAATATAGTGTACTGCATCCCAGTATATATAAGACAAAGCGCTTGTATCTTTTAATATATCGATATAAAGCTCTCTCAACTTTTCTGGCTTAAACCATCCATGCTCATCCATTCGTCTATATTCAGCAAGCCATCTACCATACCCATTTGTAGCCTTAAACCTGTTGGCATAAACAGCCACAAATCTAAGAAATTGGTCTGTATAAATGACTTGTGGAATTTCAACTGTTTTCTTCTTGAGCTGTTTCATGTGCTTAAAGTTTATATATTCTCGCGCGTTCTAGAGCACGCCTATTATTCCATTATTATTCAATCATTCATGTACTTAAAGCGCGATATTGCGCGCGAGAATAATGTGAAAATCAATCCTTAGTATGACCCAGTAGACCCGAGTGCTCCATCGCCACGCTCAGATGAACGGCTGAAAAGCTCTGACTCAGAAACTTCTTCAAGGCCTTCATACGATACAGGCACAAGAATAAATTGTGCTATTTTCATACCTGGCTTAATGTGGACCTTGGCTTTACCGACATTAACAACATGTATATGAATTTCACCTTGGTAATCTTCATCTACAATCTTGGCTCCGAGGATAACGATGCTTTCAAATGCTTCTGCTTTTGGTGTTCTACCAGCTCCAAGGCAAGCCCATTTAGAAGTTACAACTCCTGATTTATCGGCTGCCATAAGCATATATCCTTCTGGAATTTCCATCTTAATACCTGATGGTATCAAAACATCAGTTCCTGGATTTACAATAAAGCCTTTGTTACTGCCAAAGTTAGGAACGAAAAAATCAATTCCTGCTGCTTTACCAGTCCCACGAACAGGGGACTTTACATTTCTTATTTTTGCAAATTTCATGACTACATCATTTTAACAAGTTCCTTAGCTGCTGTTTCTACAGCTCTAGCAAGTCTATGTTCAACTTCTGGACTTATAAGGCTGTAAACTCCTTCTTTTTCAAAAGCATCAGCTATAATAGCTTCAATCTTTGCGGCCTTAGGATTAGAAGCGTTAATGCCATGCTTATCCATAAGCTCTCTGTTGTACTCATACTTGATACCTCCTTCTACAGGAACAAGCTTGGCTATTTCCGCATGAGTATTTGACTTTCTGCTTGTAGGAACAGTGATAATAATCTCCTGATTGGTTGTCATGCACATATCTGTGCACATTTCCATTACTTCATTGAAGTTGCGTTTAAACTCTCTTGGAGTTACTGAAATTAAACTTTTCATAATTATGCCAAATTAGCAATTAAGTTCAACATATATGTTTTGTCTTTATCTCTTCTGAGCTTCATCTTATCTTTTAAGGCAAGAGCTATTAGCTGAACACCTATAAGATGATGTTTTGCACGAGGCTCGTCGATTATATCCAATACTACCTCTTTAGATATAATCTCATTATAGCTTTCAGTCTTGTCAATGATAGCATTTATCTTTACTCCATCAATTACAAATGAGTAACACCCGCCTCCTTCATAGTTTTCATTCTCAAAGCCAGATAGGAATTGAAGTTCTTTTAACTTTGCTTCCTGCTCTTCTTTCAAATGAAACACCTTTATATCTATATCCTGTGGATTAGACGGAACTCCGAGCATAGCCAGAGCAGTTGTACCTGTTACCATATACTCAATTCTATTTGCATTGCAAAAGTCATTGAGTTTAAAGAGTATTTCTTTCATGTTGATAACTTTTATAATTTTTTGTTATAAGAAAATATTTGTTTGTTGAAAAGGTATAAAGTTTTTGTTTTTATGAAAGTTCTACCTTCAATACCTACGGCAGCTGTCGGCTTATAAGATACTTTTACTTTTATAGGTAATTTCGATGCACTAATTCGCAGCCAGTATCGTTCTTTATGTAGCGGACTACAACACTCAAAATCTGGAGTGCATTCATCTCTAAATGGATTATGACACGCAATACCTATTTTGCAAAGTAATAGCTGTATAATGCATGAAAATGGATATTGATATAACTTTTTCATATCTGGTTAAAATAAATCGTTGTCACTTTCAATTGGTTTTACAGTCTTTACGTCTCCTGGTTTACGCTTTAATACCCAAAGAGTATTGCGTGAAGCATCCGGGAACATAGGAGCCATGATATTGGCAATGAGGTTTGAGTCATAATACTCTTTAAGAGCATCAAACATTTTCTGCTGCCAATCATTCATCAGTGGCTTATAGTCCTTAGCTGAAGCAAACGTACCAAACTTCTTTACAATATCAAAGTGACATTTCAATATGCCTTCAAGCTCCCAATGGTCAAACTCTTGTACGTCAACCCCACGCCCATCACCAGAATCATAAATATGATTACCAGCCGCTCCTACAGATGGATCGTAGTTCGGAGTTGAAAGGTAATAAGTAGCGTTATTATTGCCACAAGCCTTAAAGTTCTCCAAAAATGCATCTGCATTCTGTTTGCCTACGTGCTCAAGTACTTCAAATGCACAAACCTTATCAGCATTAAATTGGCTAAAATCCATATAATTTTTAACAAGGTCTGCTACATAAAAATGAGCCCAAGGTACATCTGCATACTTTTCAGCAGCTTGTTGAATTGTTTTTTCGCGAATATCAATACCAATATACTCTTTCTGCTTAAACTTGTTTCTGTATAACACCTCAAGTAAATTAGCAGTCCCGCAACCAAAATCAACGATAGATTCACCTATCTTGGCTTCTTTCAAAATGTGAGTCCAACGCAAATAATGCGCAAACTGGTCTCTGTGGAATACATGACGCTCAAACGCCTGGTCTGGTCTGAGGTCTGTTGTGTTATAAACTTTTGCCATAATTATTTTTAATTTTATCTCTAAGTTCTTTATTATTTTTTTTTGATAGTTTGTTAATAGTCGACACAATGGCGGCAAATAATAAAGCCATATATACTAACAGTAATAGCCCTTGTATACATTCACTATGCACATACATCATAATAAATATAGGCGAAATCATTACACATGCTATCACTATTGCTATAGGTGCAAGGCATAAACCTATTAAAAAAATTTTTAATAAACTGCTTCATGATTATTTGTCATTAAAAATTTCTTTATGTTCTTCTAAGTAGTCATTCATAGAGCCCATATAAGCAATCGCATCAAGAAGATTATCCTCTTTGTGCGCATAAGCCTCACGCGATAACTTAAGAGCTATCATAGCTCTATACATACCAGCGGTTGTTATTTGCTGGTCTTTAGGCGACATCAAGTTATAAAGAGCTGCCGCTCTTTCCATTGATGCCTTAAAAGGCCCGTACTGACGCTCTTTTTCCTCTGAGCGCTCATTCACAATCTGATTTGCTTGTTCTAATATATTACTCATGATTTAAAACTGTTTATTATTTTATATTTTAACTCTGGATTATTCTCAAGCATTTCGTTATTCTCTTTTAACAGTTTAAGTATCTCATCCATTACAGCATCGATTTTAGTTCTGCTTTTAATCTTTTTGCATCAGCACCTCTAAATGTTTGTGCATTTGCCAAGAAGTATCTAACAATATCTCCTGCGGTATCATAAAAATACATAGCATTCGGGTCTGAAGTATCAAGTGTTAGCATTGCCTCTAAATAAGGCACTGCGCCAAAATATACATTAAGCCATGTTGACTTTATATCTTTAGCTATTTGCTGAAAGGTTCTTTTCTTGTCCATTTTATTATCTTTATTTAGATATGCAAATATACTAATTTTCTCCGAGAATAGAAAATTTTTTCATTATAAAATGCACTCGCTTAACACTTCTTAACTTGGCCAGATTTTATTGCTCTTCTGGATATTCTATTCGCAGTAATTCTTTGCAAAATTGAATAACTTGCTCATAGTTATTATACACAGTTTGAGTAATAATTCTCCGCTGAAGTATTGTTAGCTTATTTTTAATAATAAACTTATTTATGTTAAGAGAGAGAGTTTTATCATTGCATCTTCTTTTATCTCCTAACTGAATAGCTAACTGAGCATAATGCATACATTTCTTTATATCCTGCGCTCCATTTTTAGCTTTATACCTACTAATATATTTTATAATGCATCCTTGTATAAAAGAGCATCTTAAAGCAGTTATAAGCTCTATTGGTTGCATAGCCATATCTTTATAATGGTTACCACCTATTTGTACATCTGTTGCTTTCATATTTCTACTTTTGTATAATTATTAAAATCACAATAAAGATATTTAGGAATAGGAGCTATAGCATCATTTATATATTTACATGTAGTTGACCATTTATTTTTCATAACTACCTCATATATTACGTTGCGATAACAGAATATATCTCCAACCTTTAACCTTGATATTTTAATATACTTTTCGCGCATGACTATCAGCTATAAATCCGTTTACTACTCTCAGTTCATCCATAAACATAACAGAATTGTAATGCTTAGGAAATTCTTTTATCACCTTAAAGCTTGCTGTTTTATCTTTCACAAAGCTATTATCGCCTACAGGCTCTACATACCCAAGTTTTACAAACTTATAAAGATATGCAGTTTCTGAGTTTCTACCTGGTTCTTTACCAAGCAGAATTTCTTTTGAACTTACTACTTTGCCAACATTATCGTTAACAAATTTTACCATTTCCGGAAATACCGGAGCTTGTTTTCCATTACGTCCCATATTACATAAATTTTTTATATTTGTCAATTTTTGCTTTCATGCTATCCATTAAGGCATTTTGCTTTTTATCTTTTGCTTTAAGTGCTCTGATTACATCTTCATCATGAGTGCCTTGCAATATCAAATGATTTATAACAACATGATTTTGCTGTCCTTGTCGATATAATCGAGCATTAAACTGCTGATATAATTCAAGACTCCATGTTTGCCCAAACCAAACTATTATGCTACCTCCTGCTTGAAGATTAAGCCCATGGCCTGCTGATGCTGGATGTGCTAACATAACTTGTATTTTACCAGCATTCCAGTCTTCAATATCTTTATTGTTTTTAAGCTCTCTTGGCTTATATTTTTTAAGATATTCCACGATTCTATCCCTATCGAATTGATAGGTCCATGCTACAAGCACAGATTGGCCATTTGCATCTTCAATTATCTCCTTAAGAGCTTCAAGCTTAATATCATGAATTGGAAACACATTTCTTTCTTCATCATATATAGCTCCATTAGCAAATTGAAGTAATTTATTTGAAAGGGCAGCGGCATTGACTACGTTTACTTCCACAGGCTTTTCAACAAATACTGAATTGCCATTTTCGTCTTCTTGCTCAATCGTTTCAGCAGCACTTATTAAGTCAAGCACTTTATTCTTTTCAAAGTCATCGTATTGCTTCTTTAGAGCTTCAGGCATTCTAAGCTTTATATAGTTATCTGTCCTAAACGGCATTTCAAGATAATCATCGGCTTTCATGCTTATGCAAATATCCTCTATTTTCTTATGTATTAGATATTCTGAGTCACTCATCAAATCGTATGAATATACGGCATGACCATTCGTTTGACCTGGCCGAAAATACCTTTCTCTATATCTTGATATTGTCTTTTCAAGGCGCTCGCCTCTATCCATAAGATATATCTGTGGCCACAAATCAATAAGTCCATTCGGTGCAGGCGTACCAGTTAGTCCTACTAGCCTTTTAAGATAAGGCCTTGCACCACGTAATGCCTTAAAACGCTCTGATTTATAAGACTTAAAACTGCTAAGCTCATCAACTACTACCATATCAAAAGGTAATTTGCCTCCGCCATATAAAGCACAAAGC
>ERZ773241.2757-NODE-2757-length-13291-cov-4.433439_pt1 | contig 13291 bp, 8 predicted proteins | sample MGYA00580989_ERZ773241 | MGnify/ENA primary metagenome ERZ773241 (study PRJEB29015, sample SAMEA2737804) | human gut metagenome | biome: human gut; feature: human-associated habitat; material: faeces | place: China | collected 2012 ...
CCTGTGGCGGATACAGCGAGGTGGTTTCCAGGAAGTGTCCCGGTTTCCATGCCGCAACGTGGCTGGAGATCGGCTGACACGACGGGGTAGACTTTCTGCCGCTATTGGCAGAAAGCTGCCCTCCGGAGGCAAAACACAAAAACACCCCAACAAAATAGCAGCCCCTCCGCCTTGCGGTGGAGGGGCTGTAATTTCATAAGCTGCTTTCCAAGAAAAGCTTACTTCTGATCGCAGTTGGGGCAGTGGCCATTCTCATCCAGATGAGCGCCGCAGCGGGTGCAGAAGCTGGGCGCCACGGGAGCCGCCTGCTCAGCGGGCTGGAAGGGAGTCTCCGTCTGGGCAGGAGCCGCAGGAGCCACGGGCGTTACCGGAGCAGCGGGCTTAGCGGGCTGGGTACGGTGCAGCTCCGGCACGGCGAACAGGTCGGCGTCGGCGCTGCGCTCGTTCTGGTTTTTCAGCTTGCGGTTGATGGAGATGACGTTCTTCAGCAGCAGGACCGCCATCATCAGCAGTTCATAGCACAGACGTACCGCAATGGGGCCCAGCACCATCAGCAGGATGCCGTAGCCGCCCAGCCAGTGACGGCCGGTCCAAGTCTCCGGAGCCATGAACAGCATGAAGAAGCCGCACAGAATGACGTAGGCCGTCACGAAGATGTATAGAGCCTGCAGGATCTTCTCCACGATCAGGAACTTAAAGTTCACAGCGTCGTGGAGGAACTTGCCGAAGCGGCCCAGCTTCTCCCGCTTTCTCTCCGGTACGATCATCACAAAAGCTACCACCGTAGCGGCGATAGCGAGGATCGTGGCGATGATGCCGAAAGCACCCATATTGGCGTTCAGAGCGCTCAGACTGGTCATAGAATTCATAAGTACCATTCCTTTCTCTATGTGTGTGATCTCTATCTCCATAGCTTTGCCGGATTTCGACAAAACTACGAGAATATCGTATCACGAAAGGGGAAGCTTGTCAACATCCGACCAAAGTGGACAGAGGCAGGACGGATATCCACTTGACAAATGGTCCCAAAATGGGTATATTATGTACCAGTCAAGTGAACATCTTCCACCTTGGGGGAGTAATTCCACTTCGCAGCCTGCGGAGTGAGGCAGTTTCGTCAAACCGGCGTTCAGGCGCCCGGACTGCTTTGAAAGAATGAGACTCATACGTGGGCTTCGGCCTGCGCATGAGTTTTTTTGTTACGCCGGGTGGGTAAAATGGAGATGGGGGAAGGACCCCCGAAGAAGGAGTGGTTGGATGCAAAAGGAATACACCCAAACAAAGGAACAGGTGCTGGAGGGTCTGCGGACAGACCGGCAGGGCCTTTCGGCGCAGGAGGCGGAGAAGCGCCTTCGGGAGCACGGGGAGAATCGCCTGAAGGAGGCGGAGAAGCTGACCTTGTTTCAGCGGTTCGTGCAGCAGCTGAAGGACCCCATGCTGCTGATCCTGCTGGCGGCGGCAGCGGTGTCCGCCGTGACCAATATCCTGTCCCACGAGAGCTTTACGGAGGTCATCATCATCCTGCTGGTGGTGCTGCTGAACGCCATTCTGGGTGTGGTGCAGGAGAGCAAGGCGGAGGCCGCCATTGAAGCCCTCCAGACCATGACCGCCGCCACCTGCAAGGTGCTGCGGGACGGGCAGCAGGTGACTATGGAGAGCCGCCTGCTGGTACCCGGCGACGTGGTGCTGCTGGAGGCAGGCGACGCCGTCCCGGCGGACGGGCGCATTTTGGAGAGCGCCTCCATGAAGATCGAGGAGGCAGCCCTCACCGGCGAGAGTGTCCCCGTCAGCAAATTCACAGAGCCCCTCGCAGGGGAACAGGTGTCGCTGGGCGACCGGAAGAACATGGCCTACATGGGCTCGGCGGTGGTATACGGCCGGGGCCGCATGGTGGTCACCGCCACGGGCATGGACACGGAGATGGGCAAGATCGCCGGTGTGCTGGCCCAGACGGAGCAGGAGGAGACGCCCCTGCAGCGCAAGCTGACCCAGCTGGGCAGCACCCTGTCCAAGATGGTGCTGGCCATTTGCGTGTTCATCTTTGTATTTGACCTGCTGGTGGCGGGTTCCCTGACGCTGGAGAGCGTGTTGGAGACCTTCATGGTGGCGGTGTCGCTGGCGGTGGCCGCCATTCCGGAGGGCCTTGCCACGGTGGTGACGGTGGTGCTCTCCATCGGTGTCACCAAGATGAGCCAGCACAACGCTGTGATCCGCCGTCTGACGGCGGTGGAGACGCTGGGCTGCACGCAGGTCATCTGCTCCGACAAGACCGGTACCCTCACACAGAATAAAATGACGGTGGTGGAGCACACCGGCCCGGAGGGACTGCTGGGTACCGCTATGACCCTCTGCAACGACGCCGTGGAGAATCCCGACGGCACGGTGCAGGGCGAGCCCACGGAGGCGGCGCTGGTGCGCTTCGGCGTGGACAGCGGGCTGGATAAGAACCGGCTGGAGCAGGAGCAGCCCCGTGTGGCGGAGGCTCCCTTCGACTCCTCCCGGAAGATGATGTCCACCATCCACCGCATGGATAACGGCTTCATTCAGTACACCAAGGGCGCACCGGATGAGGTGCTGCGCCGATGCTCCCGGTATGAGGAGAACGGCCAAATGCTGCCCATGACCGAGGAGAAGCGTCAGGAAATTCTGGCGCAGAACAAGGCCATGGCGGATAAGGCCCTGCGTGTGCTGGCGGCGGCCATCCGCCTGTGGGAGGGCGGTCTGCCCAAGGACGACAGCCCGGAGTATCTGGAGCAAGATTTGTGCTTCGTGGGTCTGGCGGGTATGATCGACCCGGTGCGTCCGGAGGTGAAGGCCGCCATCCAGCAGTGCCGCACGGCAGGCATCCGGCCGGTGATGATCACCGGCGACCACAAGGATACCGCCGTGGCCATCGCCAAGGAGTTGGGGATATTGGACGATCCCTCGCAGGCCGTTACCGGCAGCGCTCTGGACAGCCTCAGCGACGAGGAGCTGGCCAAGGAGGTGGAGAAGTACAGCGTGTACGCCCGCGTGCAGCCGGAGCATAAGGTCCGCATCGTTAACGCATGGCGCAAGCGGGGGGCCGTGACGGCTATGACCGGCGACGGCGTCAACGACGCCCCGTCTATCAAGTCCGCCGACATCGGCGTGGGCATGGGCATCACCGGCACCGACGTCACCAAGAATGTGGCGGATATGGTGCTGGCCGACGACAACTTTGCCACCATCGTGGGCGCCGTAGGCGAGGGCCGCCGTATCTACGACAATATCCGCAAGGCCATTCAGTTCCTGCTGGCCTCCAATATGAGCGAGGTGCTGGGCGTGTTCGTGGCTACGCTGCTGGGCTTTACCCTGATGAACCCGGTGCATCTGCTGTTCATCAACCTCATCACCGACTGCTTCCCGGCGCTGGCGCTGGGTCTGGAGAAGGGGGAGCCGGACGTGATGGAGCGGCCGCCCCGCCCCTCTGATGACGGCATTTTCGCCGGTGGTCTGGGCTGGGACATCGCCTATCAGGGCATCCTCATTACCGTTATCACGTTGGTCTCCTATATCATTGGCCACTGCATAGAGGTGGGGTATTTCGAAATGCCCAAGGGTGTCTCCGACGACGGCATGACCATGGCCTTCCTGACCATGAGTATGTGCGAGATATTCCACAGCTTCAATATGCGCTCTCAGCGGCGCAGCGTGTTCAGCCTATCCAGTCACAACAAGGTGCTGTGGTTGGCCATGATCGGCAGTCTGCTGCTGACCACCGTGGTGCTGGAGGTGCCCTTCATCGCCAACGCCTTCGGATTTACGCCGGTGAGCTGGACGGAGTACGGTATTGCGCTGGGTCTGGCGGTGCTGGTGATCCCCGTGGTGGAGATCGTAAAAGCCTGCCAGCGGGCCCATGGCCGGAGAAAGAAACAGCTTTAAGCCTGTCGAATCACATCTGCCGGGGCGGCTTTTGCCGCCCCGGCGCTCTGTCAGAATCCTATAAAATGCCGGGTCACTGCCCGGTGTTTTTCTTTCTGCGGGAATTTGCGCGGCGGCGAAAAGTGTGGTACAATCACTTATTATGACAAATCCCTCGGAAGGAGGCGTGAGCGTATGGAGGATGAACGGATGGAACAGAACCGGCAGCCGGAAAAGGCAGATGTGGTGTTCTTTTCCCCGGAGATGCTGCGGTTGGCGGATCAGCACCGGCGGGAGCAGCAGGAGCGGCTGGAGAACTGCCGTCAGGCGGCCCAGAATGGTGACTGCGCCGCAGCGGTGCAGATGGGACTTCACTATTTTTATGGCACCGGCGGCGTGAAGAAGGATCCGGACAAGGCCTTTGCATGGTTCAGCCGCACGGAGCCGGACGACCCTACGGCCCTTTACTGGCTGGCGGTGTGCCATGACAACGGCACCGGCGTGGAGCGTGACCCGGTGCGGGCCTTTGAGCTGTTTCAGGAGAGTGCCAAGCTGGACTATCTGCCGGCGGTGTGCGATCTGGGCGTGTGCTACGAAAACGGGCAGGGAACGGAGAAGGATCTGGACCGGGCCATCCAGTGCTACCGCCATGCGGCGGAGGAGGGCTACGCTCAGGGACAGTGCAATCTGGGAGCCATGTACTACTTCGGCGTGGGGGTGGAGAAGGACTACGGGCAGGCGGCCCGGCTCTTCACCCAAGCGGCGGAGCAGCAACATCCACGGGCGCAGTTCCTGCTGGGTCTGTGCTATGAGTTCGGCAACGGCGTGGAGCAGGATGCCAAAAAGGCGGCGCTTCTGTATCAGGAGGCCGGGAAGGGCGGCAGCGCTGAGGGCCTGTGTGCTCTGGGCGTGCTGCACCACGCCGGAAAGGGCGTGGAGAAGGACGATCGCCGTGCGGCGGAGCTGTTTCGCCAGGCAGCGGAGCTGGGCCTGCCCAGAGCGCAGCTGTTTCTGGGTCACTGCTACGACGACGGCATGGGGGTGGATCAGTCGCCGCCTCAGGCGGTGGAGTGGTTCCGTCAGGCGGCTCAGACGGGCTATCCCGACGCCGTGATGCAGCTGGGGCTGTGCTATATGTACGGTCACGGGACAGCGACCGACGAGAAGCAGGCGGCGGAGCTCTTTCAGCAGGCCGCCTCGGCGGGGAACATCCGGGCCATGAACGAGCTGGGGCTGTGCTATGAGGCGGGCCGTGGCGTGGAGAAGGATATCCACCGTGCGGCGGAGCTGTACCGTCAGGCGGCGCAGTCCGGTATGGCGGCGGCGCAGTGTAATCTGGGCGTGCTGTACCGGGAGGGCCTCGGCGTAGAGCAGGACGACCGCAAGGCGGCGGCCCTGTTCCGGGCATCGGCAGGGCAAGGCTTTGCCCGTGGACAGTTCCTGCTGGGGCTGCACTTGGAGGACGGCCGGGGCATCGATCGGAATGAAAAGCAGGCGGCGCAGGAGTACCGCCGTGCGGCGGGACAGAACTATCCCAACGGCATGGCGGCGCTGGCCCGGTGCTATGAGCACGGCGTCGGGCTGGAGCGCAACCCCTATCTGGCGGCGGATCTCTATGACCGGGCGGCCCGCCGGGGCCATGTGAGGGCGGCCTATGCCCTGGGGAATATGCTGCTCTCCGGCGACGCCATCGGGCAGGATCCGGCCCGTGCGCTGGAGCTGTACCAGCAGGCGGCACAGGCCGGACACATGGGCGCTCTGCGGCAGGCGGGCCGGTGCTATCAGAAGGGAAAGGGTTGTCAGAAGGACGAGGCCAAGGCCTTCGACTGCTTCCGGCGCAGCGCCGAGGGCGGAGACGGTCCGGCGGCGGTGGCGCTGGGATACTGCTACCAAAAGGGCAGCGGCTGCCCGGTAGACGACGCCCAAGCGGCTCACTGGTACGAGGAGGCGGCCCGTCGGGGCCTGCCGCTGGGGCAGTACGATCTGGGCTGCCTGTATGAGGCGGGACAGGGCGTTCCACGGGATCGGAGAAAGGCACTGGAGCTGTACCGTCAGGCGGCACAGGAGGTCCCGGAGGCCCGTCAGGCGGTCCGGCGGCTGGAAAAGACCGGCAGAACCCAACGGATCGCCGGCTGGGCGCTGGTGACCTACGCCATACTCATGGGAGCCGGGCTCTGGGAGGGCAGCGCCGGTGACCGGATCATTTGGCTGGCGGCGGCGGCCTTTCCGGCGATGGCCGGAGGGTGCTGCCTGCACTACGGTCGCCGTCTTGCACCGCCGCTGAGTAGGATCGGGCGGATCGCCCTGACGGTTTTAGGGGCCGTGCTGGCCTTCCTCTTTGTGGTGGGGGTCGTGGTGCTGCTGGACCCGGCGGAGGCAGTGGACGGCGCCGGCGTGTGGCTCACCGGCTGCGCCGGCGTCGGTGCGGCAGCCCTGCTGCTGAGCGGCCTGCGGAAGCCTCGTACATAAAACGGCGCAGCGGGGGCGTGTACCAGACGGTACACGCCCCCGCTGCATATGAGAAAGAGAGAGACTCGAAGAAAGCTTCGTTATTTCATCGATCAATGACGGCCGAAGAAGTAGTCGTACAGGTCGCTGTACCCATTTCCGCTGTAGCCGTTATTGCCGTTATTGTAGCTGTTGTCGCCGCTCTGGCTGCTGTCTGCGGTGTCGTCGGTGGTTTGGGGCTGTGCGTCGAAGGTCAGCTGGGTGGTGATCTCCTGACCGTCACGCAGAACGGTGAGGGTCACGGTATCCCCGGCCTTGAAGCCCTTCTTGGCGGCGGACAGATCCTCCATGGAGGTGATCTGAGTGTCGTTGAGCTTGGTGATGACGTCGCCCAGCTTCAGCCCTGCCTTATCCCCGGCGCCGCCGTCCTCCACGGAGTAGACGAACACGCCCTCGGTGGCGTTGATCTTATACTGTGCCGCCATCTGCTGGGTCATGGTGCCGGCGGTGATGGCCATGTAGGCCTTATTGCCGACGGAGCCGTTCTCTATGATGTCCTTGATGATGGACTGCACATCGTTGATGGGAATGGCGAAGCCCAACCCCTCCACCGTGGTATTGGCGTAGCTGGAGTACTTGGCGGACACGATGCCCACCACCTCGCCGTACAGGTTCATCAGGGGGCCGCCGGAGTTGCCGGGGTTAATGGAGGCGTCCACCTGGATCATATTGAAGGGAGTACCCTCCACGTTGATGGCACGGTTCACGCAGGATACGATGCCCTGACTCATGGAGAAGGTCAGCTCACCCAGAGGGTTGCCGATGGCCAGCACCGTGTCACCCACGTTGACGTCGGTGGAGCTGCCCAGCGTTACAGCCGGCAGATCCTTGGCATCGATTTTCAGCACAGCCACGTCGTAGTCGCTGTCGCTGCCCACCAGCGTGGCAGGATAGGTGTCGCCGTTATAGAGGGTGACGTTGATGGAGCTGGCGTTGGCTACCACGTGCTGATTGGTGACGATATAGCCGTCGGCGGTGTAGATGAAGCCGCTGCCGGAGGAAGCGGACTCGGTCTGCTGGCCGAAGATGTTGGTGGAGACGGCGGAGCAATTGATGGACACCACGCTGTTGACCGTGGAGGCGTACACCTCGGAGGGAGTCATCAGGGTTTGCCCGTCTACCTTTTTCACGCTGACGGTAGCGGCGGTGCGGTTGCTCTGCTGCACAGTGGTCTTACCGGTGCGGTTGCTGTTCTGGGCCAGAATGGCGCCGCCGAAGCCGCAGGCTGCGCTGATAACGGCACAGCTGAGGATCAGGGCCACCACACGACCTACACCGCCGTGGTGCTTCTTGGGCTGCACCGGGGTGTCTGTCATCACCGGCTCGGCGGCGGGCTCCACAGTGGACCCGGCCGCAGACTCTGTATGAGATTCTGCGTTGGGATCACGATAGCTGAAGTGATACAGGTTGTTCTCGTCATGAAACTCGTTGGACATATGAAAAACCTCCTTTTGGGATATTGCCCACGGCGGGGAACTGTGCTATGATGTTTAGCGCCGTTCCGTTTCTTTGTCTATTATCATACCCGGAAAGCTTAATGTAAGCTTTAAGAAACGGATTTTTCTTTGAACATTTTGTAAAGGAGGTGCCGCCGTGCTGAAGCTGGAGGGCTTGAAGCTGACCCCGGAGGAGAAGGAGGCGGCCCTGCACCGGAAGGCAGCCCGGCTGCTGCGCATCCCGGAGGAGGACGTGCTGTCGGTGCAGGTGCTGCGCCGCTCCATCGATGCACGGGAGGAGCTGCATCTGGTGTACACCGTGGCGGCGGAGGTGCGGCAGGAGAAGCAGGTGCTGCGCCGCTGCCGGGACCGGCGGGTCAGCCGGTACGCCCCGGAGCGGTACGCTTTGCCGGAGATATTGTCTCCGCCGGAGGTGCCGCCGGTGGTGGTGGGCGCCGGGCCGGGCGGCCTGTTTGCGGCGCTGGTGCTGGCCCGATGCGGCCTGCGCCCCATCCTGCTGGAGCGGGGGCGGGACACCACCGCCCGCCAGAGGGACGTGGAGACATTCTGGCGCACCGGCGTGCTGAATCCGGAGTCCAACGTACAATTCGGAGAGGGGGGAGCCGGGGCCTTCTCCGACGGGAAGCTGAACACCGGCACCAAGGACCTGCGCCACCGGTGGATCTTAGAGGAACTGGTGCGATGCGGTGCGCCGGAGAGTATTCTGACGGATGCCAAGCCCCATGTGGGGACGGATATGCTGCACATCGCCCTGAAAAATCTGCGGCAGGAGCTGCTGTCGCTGGGGGCGCAGGTGCGCTTCGGCCACCGGCTGGAGGGACTGGAGAGCCGGGAGGGCGTCCTGACGGGGCTGCATATCCGGGCCGAGGGGGAGACGTATCGTCTGCCGGTGCGGGCGGTGGTGCTGGCGCCGGGTCACAGCGCACGGGATACATTCCAAATGCTGTACGAGGCCGGGGTTCCCATGGAGGCCAAGCCCTTTGCCGTGGGGGTCCGCATCGAGCACCGCCAGCGGGACATGGACGCCGCCCAGTACCGGCAGTATGCGGGTCATCCGTGTCTGCCGGCCTCCACCTATAAATTGTCGTGCCATACAGCGGCGGGCCGGGGCGTGTTCTCCTTCTGCGTTTGCCCCGGCGGACAGGTGGTGGCGGCGGCCTCGGAACCGGGGCGTGTGGTGACCAACGGCATGAGCCATTACGCCCGCAGCGGCGAGAACATCAACGGCGGGATGCTGGTGGGCGTCACACCGGAGGACTTCGGCACGGATCACCCTCTGGCGGGGGTGGCGTGGCAGCGGCAGCTGGAGGAGGCGGCCTTCCGGCTGGGGGGCGGCGGATTTCTGGCCCCCTGCCAACGGGTGGAGGACTTTCTGGCCCACCGTCCCTCCACGGGGCCGGGAGCGGTGCTGCCCAGCTATCGTCCCGGCGTCACGTGGTGTGACCTCCATGACTGCCTGCCGTCGTTCCTCACGGAGGCTATGGAGCAGGCGCTGCCCCTGCTGGAGCGGAAACTCCGGGGCTACGCCCAGCCGGATGCCCTTTTGACGGCGGTGGAGACCCGCTCCTCCTCGCCGGTACGCATCCTGCGGGATGAGAGCGGACAAAGTGCGCTGCGGGGGCTGTACCCCTGCGGCGAAGGGGCAGGCTATGCCGGAGGCATCCTGTCCGCCGCAGCGGATGGTATGCGCTGCGCAGAAAAAATCTGGGAGGTATATTCATGATGAGAAAGCTTGCAGTGGTGGCGGATTATCTGGACGACAGCCACCGTACCCATATCGAAAAGATGGCCGGGGACGCCGGCTTCACCGTGGATTATTTCACCGAGGGCCACCTGCCTCAGGATCGGGCAGGGGAGTATGAGGTGATCTACGGCACCGTCCCCCCCAAGGAGCTGAAGGCCGCCACGGCCCTGCGGTGGTTCTGCTGCTCCTATGCCGGTATGGATCAGTGGAAGGACGATGCCCTGTACTACAGCCCGGAGGTGATGCTCTCTAACTCCTCCGGGGCCTACGGCGTGACCATCAGTGAGCACATGGTCATGGTGACGCTGATGCTGCTGCGGCAGATGCCCACCGTGCAGGAGTGGATGCGCCGCCACGATTGGAGCAACGAGAAGCCCCCCATGCGCTCCGTCTGCGGCAGCCGCGTCACGGTGCTGGGCACCGGCGATATCGGCACCTCCTTTGCCCGCCGGGTGAAGGCCATGGGAGCCAAGACCGTGGTGGGCGTCTCCCGCAGCGGCCGCCATGTGGACGATGCCTACGACGCCATGTACACCACGGCGCAGCTGGATCAGGTGCTGCCGGAGACGGAGATCCTAGCCATGGCCCTGCCCGGCACGGCGGAGACGCTCAAAACGATGCAAAAATAGCAAATTACCGGCTAAACCATGACGCCCCGAGGGGGAATTTCGGCGAAATAGGTATTTATACTTACCGTCTTGCGGCCTGCGGCTGAAAGACACGGCAGAAGTACAGGCGGGAAACGCGGCGGACGGGGTCAAGAAACGGCCTGCGCGATGGCGGCAGGAAGGCACAGAAACGGTGTTCTGTCTTGCTGGAACCGGGAAGCGGCAGCAGCGAGATGACAAACGCGGCGGACGACAAGACACTGGCGTCGAACGTGAAAAGAGGCGGCGGAAGCGGCAGGCAAGTAAAACGAGGGCGGCAGCCGGTAAATCAGGGCGGCCAACGGGGCGGAGGCGGAAATGCAGGGCAAAAAAAAGCGGCGGCAGGGAATCTGCCGCCGCAAGGGACACTGCCCCGCCCTGTTTATTGGGCGATACAGATGCTCACACGGTTCTGTTCGACCCCGGGGAAAGGCTGGACGGTGTCGCCCCTGCCCTCGGCAGAGATGCGGTCGGCAGCGATGCCGGCCTGTTCCAATGCCGCTGCGACGCCCGCGGCACGCTGCCGCGAGAGTTTCAGGTTGAGGGCGTGCGAACCCGTAGCGGCATCGGCATAGCCGACGATCTCGATCCGGGCGGAAGGATTGGCCTTCAGGTACTCGGCAAGCGCTGCGACCTTCGCCTGTTCGGAGGTGCGGATCTGCGCCGAACCGATACGGAAGAAGATATTTTCACGCAGTGCTGCCGGCTTCTCGGCGGCCTTCGTCACCGGAGCCTGCACGGGAGCGGGCCCCTGCACGGCAGGTTCCTCCTTTTGGGCGGGCTCGGTAGTCCGGGCGGGGGTTACGGGCGCGGCGGCGACTGCCGGGCGCGATTTCTTATAGTTCTTGCCGAAGCGGAAGGTGAACCCGGCCAGCGCATTGAACTGCCAGTCGAGGTTCCCGGCCTTCTTCGAGTTGTATTTGTCGGAAAGCATGTTGGTATTCAGTTCCACGCCGAACGACACGCAGTCCGAAAAGCGGAAATCGACGCCCAGCCCCAGGCGTCCGGCCACGAAGACCTTGCTGCCCGACCACACGTTCTGGAGCGTATAGCCCTGGTCGTCGAGGGCGTTGGCTTCGTCGTTGCCGAACGCCCCGTTCACGCCCACACCCGCGAACAGGTAAGGATTGACCGTGCGGCGGTAGTTGAACTTGCCGAACAGGTTGGCCAGGTCGAGCGTCACGTCGACGTTGCCCTGCAAATATTTATACTGGTAGACCGACTCGGGCGAGACCCAGGCGCCTTTGCTCTGCCAGCCGCTCAGGCCGAAGCGCATACCCCATACGGGCGAGAACTGATGCCCGGCGTACAGCGCTGCGGCCGGAGATACCAGCTTGCCGAAATCCACTTCGCCGAGCGTATAGGCGGCACCCGCCTGTACCTGCAGGAACCAATGGCGTTTGAACTCCACTTTCTCTTTTTCCTCCGCAGGAGCAGCGGACAGGGATGTCGAGCACATCGCAAGTGCGGCGACGGCACATAGGATACATTTCATTTTCATACTATTCAAATGGGTTAATTGACGCCCAAATATAATAAAAATGTATCATATATAATACAACAAAGAGTACAAGTTTCACGTTGCGACCGAAAATACGGCATAATAAGACCGGAAAAAGGGGATCGGCCATGAACCGATCCCCTTTTTGGGAATTTACCGCCCTGCGCGTCAGAGCTCGATGTCCACGTCGAACAGTTCGTGCCACGGAAGCCCCTGCTGGCCGAGCTCGGCCAGGAACGGATCGGGATCGAACTCCTCGACATTGAACACGCCGGCACCGCGCCAGAGCCCCTTGGCCCACATCGACGCGCCCAGCGCCGCCGGTACGCCCGTAGTGAAGCTGACGGCCTGCGTCCCGGTCTCCCGGTAGGCCTGTTCGTGGTCGCAATTGTTATAAATATAATAGGTGCGCTCCTTGCCGTCCTTGATGCCGCGGATACGGCAGCCGATCGAGGTCTGGCCGTGGTAATTGGCACCCAGCGACTTGGGATCGGGAAGCACGGCCTTGAGGAACTGGATCGGGACGATCTCGACGCCGTTGTAGATGATCGGGTCGATACGCGCCATGCCGATGTTCTGGATAACGCGCAGGTGCGTGAGGTACTCCTGGCCGAAGGTCATCCAGAAACGTGCACGCCTGATGGTCGGATAGTTCTTGACCAGCGACTCGAGCTCCTCGTGGTAGATCACATACGACTCGCGCTCGCCGATACCCGGGTAATTGAGCGTACGGTGTATCTCATGCGGCTCGGTGGTAACCCACTCGCCGTTCTCGAAATAACGCCCTTTCTGCGTCACCTCGCGGATGTTGATCTCGGGGTTGAAGTTCGTGGCGAAAGCCATGCCGTGGTTACCCGCGTTGCAATCCACGATGTCGAGGTAGTGAATCTCGTCGAAATGGTGCTTGGCGGCATAAGCCGTGAAGATGGCTGTCACGCCGGGGTCGAAACCGCAGCCGAGGATCGCCGTGAGCCCGGCGGCCTTGAAACGATCCTGGTAGGCCCACTGCCACGAATATTCGAAATGGGCCTCGTCCTTGGGTTCGTAGTTGGCCGTGTCGAGGTAATTGCAGCCGCATTCGAGGCAGGCGTCCATGATGGTCAGATCCTGGTAAGGAAGCGCCACGTTGACGACGATGTCGGGTTTGAACGCGCGGAACAGCTCGCAGAGCTCCGGCACATTGTCGGCGTCGACCTGGGCGGTCTTCACACGGTTGCCGCCGATGGCCGCCGCAACGGCATCGCATTTGGATTTGGTTCGGCTGGCCAGCATCACGTCCGAAAAGACGGGATTGGCTGCGATTTTCTGGGTGACGACCGTCCCGACACCTCCGGCACCGATAATTAGCGCTCTACACATAGGTATTGTGGATTTAAAGTTTATTTTTTCGTATTAACGAGTACAAAAATATCGTTTTATTTTGGTAAAACAAAAATATTCTATACATTTGCACCACCAAAACGGAAAGTAATTTCCGATTGGCACACGGAGATTCCGTAGCTCAGCTGGTAGAGCACAACACTTTTAATGTTGGGGTCCTGGGTTCGAGCCC
>ERZ773241.2759-NODE-2759-length-13280-cov-13.542609_pt1 | contig 13280 bp, 10 predicted proteins | sample MGYA00580989_ERZ773241 | MGnify/ENA primary metagenome ERZ773241 (study PRJEB29015, sample SAMEA2737804) | human gut metagenome | biome: human gut; feature: human-associated habitat; material: faeces | place: China | collected 2012 ...
CTGCTGATGCGTGCCGACGCGGCGTTTGAGGGGCTGATGGATATGCTCCCCGATACCGACTGGTCGGAGCCGCTGCTCTCCCTGTTCTTCGGCGTGTTTGCCGGGTGGATACTGTATTCCCGGGGCGTGGGACTGAAATACGCGGAGAAAAACGGGAAAGAAGCGAAGAGCTTCCACGGTTTCAGCGCCATTACCGTGAACATTCTGCTGGGAACGGTGTGCCTGATCTACGCCGTGTACCTGCTGAGTCAGCTGGCGTATCTGGGCGGCGGCTTCGCGGGAATTCTGCCCGATGGATACACGCTGGCGGAATACGCCCGCCGGGGATTTTTCGAGATGGCGTGGCTGAGTTTTATCAATCTGGGACTGATGTGCCTTGCCATGGCTCTGGTGGAAAAGAAGGCCGGTGCCCCGGCGCTGACCAGAGGGCTGTGCCTGTTCCTCGGGCTGGCGGCGCTGTTCCTCATCGCCGCGGCCAGCGCGAAAATGCTGCTTTACATTGGCGGCTACGGCCTGACGAGAAAGCGGGTGCTGACGGAAGTTTTCATGCTCTGGCTGGGGGTCACCACGATCCTTGTGTCCGTGTGGCTGTTCAAGCCCCGGTTCCCTTACATGAAGGGCGCGGTGATCTGCGCGCTGATTCTGGGGTGCGTAACCTTCTGGGCGGACGTGGACACGCAGGTCGCCCGGTACAACGTCCGCGCTTACCAGTCGGGGCAGCTGGAGACCATCGACATGGGGCACATGAGCAGCCTTGGGGACGGCGCACTGCCCTACATTAAAGAGCTGACCCATGACCGCGACCCCGAAATTGCCTCCACCGCGATGGACATTCTGGAAAACAGCTATTGCAGCATTTCGGATTTCCGGAGCTGGACATACACCGAGTCCGCCGCCCGGAAAGCCGTGGATGCGGACTGAATACACAAAGCCCCCGGAAAACGGCTTGCACCGCTTCCCGGGGGCGATTTTCACAATTATTCCGCGTCCTTTGTGACCACCATGTTCGGCCAGTGGTGTTCCATCCAGTCGTCGTCATAGGTGTCGTCCAGAAACGCTTCGGCCACATTTTTGGGTTCCGGGTTGTTCTGACGGTCGGTGTAGCGCAGCATGGCGGCGCCAGTGAGCAGACCGTCGCAGGCCAGGAAAAAGATGATAACCCATGTAACCACCTTCCCCAGCAGCGGCGGAATCTTTTCAATGCCCTTGCTCATGGGCGGATACAGCACCTTGATCCATGCCACAGCCAGCAGTCCCCAGAAAATGCAGTACAGCACGTTGGTGCGGCCGCCGATGTTCAGGGGCATTTTGCTGTAGTCCCAGAACACCGTGCCGAATACCAGTTCGGTGAACACGCTGCAAAGGTACTCGTAAGCGCCGCCGATGACGAAGCCCGCCAGGAAAATCCGCCGGTCGGGCTTGTCCGCGATCCGCTGCAAGGTGATGGTCAGCACCACCGCGCCAAGACCCCACACGAAGCTGAAGCTCCCGTACAGCACGCCGGAACGGCTCATCCACCGCCCCGACGTGACCCGGCAGAAGACCATTTCGATCAGCGCCCCTAAGAAAGAGGTTACGAGGAATACCCACACCAGCTTGTCAAAGCAGATGCCCCGGGCAAAGACATACCGTTCCGGCCCCGGCACATCCGCTGCCGCAAGGCCGGGGTAGGCTTTTTGCAGACGCCGCCAGATGGTATTGCTGATCCGGTCGGCCATGCGCTGGGTGGTTTCCTGCCCGGCCTTATTCAGCCGGGTGGCGCTGCTGGTGCGCAGGGCGCGCATCACGCCGATGAAGTCCGCCAGAATCAGGACGATCCCAGCGATGACCAGCGTCCGTTCCAGCCACTTTGGCATCAGGTACAAAAGCCCCATCACGCCGGGATGCACCACGAGATACACCAGCAGCATAACGGCCGCCGCGGCGGCCGCGTTGAGGAAAAACGGCCTTCCCTTCGGCGCGGCGGCAAAGGTTCCCCGGCTGACGCCCCGGACAAACTGGTCGGTCACGCACCTGACCAGAATGTAGATCACCAGCGTCATGATATATTGTAAGATGGTTTTGTGGTTCATGGTGCCCAGCACTGGCAGCAGCAGGGCGGCGGCAATGCCGCAGGGCATATTCAGGGGCAGGTTCAAAAAACCACGGTTCACAAACCGCCCGCTTTTCACGGCGGCGCAAAAGACTTCGACGCACCAGCCGAGGAAGGCGTAGAGCAGCAGGTAAAAAAGCAGGTCGAAAATGGTGTAGGAAATCTCCATGGGGGACACTCCTGTCTGTTTTTATTGGGGAGTTTTCGCCTACATTCTATCATGCAATCGAAATTTGTCAAAGGGAAAAAGCGGCTGCGGCACTGAATTTTCCGCCATTCGTCATATCGCCGGTTTTCCTACCGGACAAGTAGGAAATTTTTGATAAAAAACCGATTGACTTGGTAGGAAATTCGTGGTATGATGCAAATACCTACCGAACAGGTAAGTTTTGAAGGGAGGAAATCCCATGAAAAATCACTTTGAGACCCTTGTAAGGGCGAATTTCCGCTTTGGCCGAATGCATCCCCGATGTTCCAAACACCAAGGATAATATTTGACTGAAGAAAGGAAATAATCATTATGTCTGACTATAAATTTGAAACCCTGCAGCTCCACGTCGGCCAGGAGCAGGCCGACCCCGCTACCGATGCCCGGGCCGTTCCCATTTACGCCACCACCTCTTACGTGTTCCATGACTGTGCCCACGCCGCCGCCCGCTTCGGGCTGACGGACGCCGGCAACATTTACGGCCGTCTCACCAGCTCCACGCAGGACGTGCTGGAAAAACGGGTGGCTGCTCTGGAAGGCGGCGTGGCGGCGCTGGCGCTGGCCTCCGGCGCGGCGGCCATTACCTACGTGCTGGAAGCCCTGGGCCAGAACGGCGGCCACTTCGTCGCCCAGAAGACAATCTACGGCGGCAGCTACAACCTGCTCGCCCACACCCTGCCCGGCTTCGGCATTACCGCCGATTTCGTGAACATCCACGATCTGAAGGAAGTGGAGAGCGCCATCCGCCCCGAGACCCGCGCCATCTACATTGAGACGCTGGGCAACCCCAACAGTGACATCCCCGACATCGACGCGCTGGCCGAGCTGGCGCACAAGTACGGCATTCCGCTGGTGGTGGACAACACCTTCGGCACGCCCTACCTCATCCGCCCCATCGAGCACGGTGCGGACATCGTCGTCCACTCCGCAACCAAGTTCCTCGGCGGCCACGGAACCACCCTTGGCGGCATCATCGTGGACTCCGGCAAGTTTGACTGGGCGGCTTCCGGGAAGTACCCCGCCATCGCCGAGCCGAACCCCAGCTATCACGGCGTTTCCTTCGTAGCCGCCGCCGGCCCCGCCGCTTTCGTGACCTACATCCGTGCGGTGCTGCTGCGGGACACCGGCGCGACCATCTCTCCCTTCGCAGCCTTCCTGCTGCTCCAGGGCGTTGAGACGCTGTCCCTGCGTCTGGAGCGCCACGCCGAGAACACCAGGAAGGTGGTTGAATTCCTTGCGAACCATCCTCAGGTGGAGCATGTGAACCATCCCTCCCTGCCGAACCACCCGGATCACGCCCTGTATGAGAAGTATTTCCCCAACGGCGGCGCGTCCATCTTCACCTTCGAGATCAAGGGCGGCGTGAAGGAAGCTCACAAGTTCATTGACAATCTGAAAATTTTCTCTTTGCTTGCCAACGTGGCGGACGTCAAGAGTCTGGTCATTCACCCGGCCACCACGACCCACAGCCAGCTGACCGAGGAGGAACTGCTGGATCAGGGCATCAAGCCCAACACCATCCGCCTGTCCATCGGCACGGAGCACATTGACGACATTCTTGCGGATCTGCAGCGCGGCTTTGACGCCGTGAAGGAGGAATAATCATGGCAAACATTTACACTTCTGCCGACCAGCTCATTGGCAAAACGCCCTTGCTGGAGCTGACCCACATTGAAAAAGCCCTTGGCCTGAAGGCGAAGGTGCTGGCAAAGCTGGAGTATTTGAACCCCGCCGGTTCCGTGAAGGATCGGGTGGCCAAGGCCATGATCGACGACGCCGAGGAAAAGGGTCTGCTGAAGCCCGGTTCCGTCATCATCGAGCCGACCTCCGGCAATACGGGCATCGGCCTTGCCGCCGTGGCGGCTGCCCGGGGCTACCGTATCATCATCGTCATGCCGGACACCATGAGCGTGGAGCGCCGCCAGCTGATGAAGGCTTACGGCGCGGAGCTGGTGCTGTCCGAGGGCGCCAAGGGCATGAAGGGCGCCATTGCCAAGGCCGACGAGCTGGCGGCCTCGATTCCGGACAGCTTCATCCCCGGCCAGTTTGTGAACCCGGCCAACCCCAAGGCGCATTTTGAGACCACCGGCCCCGAAATCTACGCCGACACCGACGGCGAGGTGGACATCTTCGTGGCGGGCGTGGGCACCGGCGGCACCATCACCGGCGTGGGCGAGTACCTCAAGTCCAAGAAGCCGGAGGTCAAGGTGGTGGCCGTGGAGCCTGCGACCTCTCCCGTGCTGTCCAAGGGTACGGCGGGCGCTCATAAGATTCAGGGCATCGGCGCGGGCTTTGTTCCCAAGGTGCTGGACACCGGCGTTTACGACGAGATCATCCCCGTCGCCAACGAGGACGCCTTTGCTGTAGGCAAGCAGATCGGCAAGGCGGAGGGCGTGCTGGTAGGCATTTCCTCCGGCGCGGCGGCATGGGCGGCCATCGAGCTGGCCAAGCGGCCGGAAAACGAGGGCAAGACCATCGTCGTCCTCCTGCCGGACACCGGCGACCGGTATCTGTCCACGCCGCTGTTCGCGGATTGACGCCATGATGATATCGACCCGTGGCCGCTATGCCCTGCGGGTACTGGCGGATCTGGCGGAGCATCGGTCGGAGGGCTTCGTCCCCATGAAGGACGTAGCCGCCCGGCAGGAAATTTCCCTGAAGTACATGGAGAAGATCCTGCCCGTGCTGACGAAGAACCACATCGTGGACGGCATTCAGGGCAAGGGCGGCGGCTACCGCCTGAGCCGGGAGCCGGGAGAATACACGCTGGGCGAGATCCTGCGGCTGACGGAAGGGTCGCTGGCACCGGTAGCCTGCTTAGAATGCGGCGCAAAAGCCTGCCCCCGGGCGGCGAGCTGTCCAACGCTGCCGGTCTGGAGCGAGCTGGACAAACGCATCAGCGGCTATCTCGATAGCGTAACGCTGGCTGATTTGGTGAAAAAGCAATAAAAGTTGCCCCCGGCGGCGCAGATACTGCGCCGCCGGGGCGTTTTGCTGTGTGGGATACTTTCGCACAACTCTGACCGGAGTTTTCCTTGCAATCTGTCGAATCTTGTGATATGCCGTTTCCGGTGCTGCCGGTAGTACCCCGGTAGGCGGTTCCCCTCGATTTTTTTCGGGGGTGATGCTTCTTTGCCCCCAATCGTAAGAGAGTGGGGCGGTGCGTCGCGCAGCGAATAAAAATAAAACGATTGCCGGTGGCAATCGCTCCTTAGGGTCTATCTGAAAACCGGGAATATGACCAACAGCGAGGGATTTTTCGCCTGCTGAAGCCATTTTTCCGCAGGAATACTTTGTGTATTACAAGGGAAAATGGTGCACAGCAGGCGGAAAAGACCCGCTGTTTGGGCATGTTGACGGTTTTTAGATAGACCCTAATTCATGGCAGCTATGTTACATGGGAAGAATTATTTGCTTTCTGTATGGTCATTGTCGCTGTTGTCTCTCTGGTTTTCCAGATGCATGATAATAAATAAGAAGTAACCGCCAAACTTCCCCAAGTCACGGTTACTTCTTATAACCAGGTGGGGGAGCCATCCTACTGGCAGCACCCCTGTATCTATACTATACCCCAGATTTGCGTTTTTTTCAACAGCCCCGCCGACCGGCGGGGCTGTTTTGCATATAAAATCAGCTCGCCGCTTCCGCCTTCTGGGCTTCCAGAATTTCCGCGGCGTTCAGGGAACGGATAACGCTGTAGCTATCAAACCGGGTGTCGTTGGTGGCGGCCATGAAGACCAGCTGCGCCTTGATGTCGGGAACATCGACCAGCGTTGCCTTGGCCTCGACGTTGGCTGCGTCCACGTCTTCCAGATATAGCCGGCATCGCCCCTCGGGCAGCTTAAAGGCAGGGTCGGCCACGCCGAAGGACAGGGTGAAATTATCGCCGCCGCAGGTGCCCATCAGCTTGGAAGCCGCATCCTGAAGCGCCGCGTCCTTGTCGCCGTTGAAAATATACTGGTCGGAGTTGGGGAAGCGGAAATCCGCCAGCATGACCTCGTTGAAGCCCATTTCCTTCAGCTCCAGCACCACGGAAGTGATCCACGTCAGGGTGGTGGCGTTGGTGGGGTCCAGCCAGAAATAGCCCTGATCCAGCCACAGACCCGCCCGGGAAAGCATATACAGGCCGCAGGTGACGTGCTCGTTGCCGAAATTCCAGTCCCGCAGAGAGCAGACCCGGGCGATGGTGTAGAATTTCTTGTTCATCAGGGTGTCCACCAGCGCCGCGACGGCGTCCACGTCCGTGGAGGCGGAATGCACCGCGCCGTCTAAGTGGGAGGGATAGAAGAACGAGCCGTAAGGCCCCTTCATGTCGATCATCACGGGCGTGCCTGCGGGAAGCCGTTCCAGCTTGCCCAGAACGCCGTTGATGTCGTTTTGCAGCATGTTGCTGGAAATGAAGTAGCCGTTGATCTGGGTCAGCTCGTTGCCGGTGTCCAGAGCGTCGCTGCCTTCATTATAATAAATGGAAATGTTCTGCTGCGCCACGGGGGGCGTGGCGACCTCGCCGATGATGTCCTGAGCGGAATGCTCAAAGTCCAGACTCGCGCCGTCGGCGGTATACACGACGTACCGCTCCAGCCAGACGACCCAGCACAGCCAGGCGATCACGCCCACCAGCAGAAAAATCATAAGCACAATGCCCAGACGGTTCAGCACCCGCCGGGTACGATAGGGGATACTCATAATACGCTCCTTAGATGTATTTACGGATTGCGGTGACGCAGCGCCAGTCGTCCTTCGCTTTCGTGGCGGTGACGGTCAGCCCGGCGGCGGTCAGGGCGTCCAGCACGTCGGAAAGCCGGGTGTCCAGAATACCGGAGCAGATCAGGGTGCTGCTTTCATTGAGGAAATGGGGCAGCACCGGCGCAAGACCGATAATGACGTCCGCCACGATGTTCACCAGCACCAGATCATACCGATTGGCGGCTAATGTATCCATCAGCGCGGTATCTTCGGTCACGTTGCCGGTGAGGGCGGTGAAGGCCGGGGCGGCGAAGCCGTTGTAGGCGGCGTTCTCCCGGGCAATGTCCTCCGCTTTGGGGTCGATGTCGATGCCCACGGCGGTCTCCGCTCCCAGACGCAGGGCGGCGATGGACAGTATCCCGCTGCCGCTGCCCAGATCGAGGCAGTGGAAGCCGGGCTTTACCACATTCTCCATGACCTCCATCACCATCTGGGTGGAGGGGTGCGCGCCGGTGCCGAAGGTCAGACCGGGGTCGAGAATGACCTTGAGCCGGTCGGTGGATTCCTCCGCCAGCCAGTAGGGCAGCACCACAATGCGCTCGCCGATCTCCTGTGGCGGGTAATTGTCCTTCCAGCTTTCCTCCCAGTTGGTTTCGGGGAGGGGGGCGGCGGTCATGGTCAGCCCCAGCTCCTTTACCGCCGCGTCCAGACGCTTCCGACCATGATCGTCGGTGTCCTCCAGATACAGCTTGATGCGGGAAAGCCCCTGAAGCTTTTTTTGTAGCCCCTCGTCGATGTAATCCCAGTACGCCCGGTTTTCCTCTAAAAACGTCTCGAATTCCGACTGGTCTTCGATGACCAGATCGGAAAATCCCCGTGCGCTGAGGGCGGTGACGGCAGAGTCGATGCTCTGGGGCGTGGTTTCAATGGTAAATTCCAGCCATGCCATGGCGGAGTCCTCCTAATTTACACAAGTCCACGTTACATTCTACCGCAAACAGAGGAAAATGACAACCAATATTCTCTGAATTTTTTGTGTATTGACTTCCTATTTTGGGAAAAGTGGTATATAATACTCTTTACAATATCGCGGGCAGGAAAATCCCTCGCTTTTCCACCGCAACTTTCTTTCATCAGGAGTCTGACATGATCGAAACAAAAACACTGCTCCCCGGCGTGACCCTGCGTTCCTGCCGGGACGACCGGTTCAAGCAGGGGTGCCTCAGCTTTCAGCTGGTGCGCCCCATGGCGAAAGAGGAATCCGCAAAAAATGTGCTGATCCCCTCCGTGCTGCTCCGGGGTACCAAACGCTGCCCCGACCTTCGCGCCATTACGGAAAATTTGGACGAGCTGTACGGCGCTTCCGTCAGCCCGCTGGTGCGCCGGGTGGGGGACTACCAGACCACCGGCCTTTACTGCGGCTTTATGGACGACCGGTTTGCCCTGCCCGGCGACCGGGTGCTTGCCCCTATGCTCCGCTTTCTGGAGGAAATCCTTCTGGACTTCCCCACGGAGGGGGAGGGCTTTCTCCCCGCTTTTGTGGAGGGGGAAAAGAAGAATCTCATTTCCACCATTGATTCCGAGCTGAACGACAAGCGCACCTACGCCATGGGAAAGCTGCTGAAAGCCATGTGCCGCGGCGACAGCTTCGGCCTGCCCCGGCTGGGCGAGCCGGAGGATGTGGCGGCCATCGACCCGGCGGGGCTGCTGACCCATTACCGGAAAATCCTCCGGGAAAGCAGAATCGAAATTTTCTACGTAGGCAGCGCCCCCGCGGAGGCGGTCGCGGAATATATTTCCCCGCTGGTATCCCGGCTGGGCGGCCGGGAAGGCCTGCTCCCGCCCCAGACGCCCTTCCATCCCTGCCCCGGGCAGGATGTGACGGAGACGATGGAGGTCTCCCAGGGGAAGCTCTGCATGGGCTTTGTCACGCCCATTGTCAACCGGGATAAGGAATTTCCGGCCATGCAGGTGTTCAACACCGTCTTCGGCGCGGGCATGACCTCCAAGCTGTTTCTCAACGTCCGGGAGGCGATGTCCCTGTGCTACAGCATCGGCTCGTCCTATTACGGCGCAAAGGGCATTCTCACCGTGGGCGCGGGCATCGATTTTGACAAGGAGCGGCTGACGCGGGACGAAATTCTCCGCCAGCTGGACGCCTGCCGCCGTGGAGAAATTACGCAGGAAGAGCTGACCGCCGGAAAAGAAGCCCTGCTCAGCTCCCTTCGCGCCACCTCCGATTCCCCCGGCGCCATTGAGGGCTACTACGCCACCGCGCACTTAAGCGGCCTGAACATGACCCCGGAGCGCTACATGGAAGTGGTGGAGAAGGTCAGCCTTGCCGATGTGGTGGCGGCGGCGCGGACCGTGACGCTTCACAGCACCTATTTTCTGAAAGGAGAGAGCCAATGACGCGGAAGCAATACCCCGAACTGGACGAAACGCTGTACCGGGAAACACTGGAAAACGGACTGACGGTTCTGGTGGTTCCCCGGAAGGGCTTTACGAAAAAGCTTGCCTATTTTGTCACGGACTTTGGCTCCATCCATACGGATTTCCGGCTGGACGGGAAGGAATACCACGCCCCCGCGGGTGTGGCGCACTACTTGGAGCACAAGATGTTCGACCTGCCGGGAGACCGGGACGTGTCGGCGGAGTTTGCCGCTTTGGGCGCTTCCACCAACGCCTTTACCAGCTACGACATGACGGCCTATTATTTTTCCTGCACAGACCACTTTGACGAATGTCTGCGGTTGCTGCTGGAATTCGTGTCCACGCCCTATTTCACGGAAGAAAGCGTGGAAAAAGAGCGGGGCATCATCGATCAGGAGATCGGCATGAACGAGGACGCCCCGGACAGCGTGGTGTTCGATAACCTGATGGCGGCCATGTATGCCGTCCATCCCATCCGCCAGCCCATTCTCGGCACCAGCGAGACCATTCGGGAGATCACCCCGGAGGTGCTGTATACCTGTCACCGGGCGTTTTACGCGCCGGGAAATATGCTGCTGTGCGTCGTGGGCGACGTAGACCCGGAATCGGTGACATCTGCCGCCCGGGAGGTTCTGGGCAGCGAGCGAAAGGAGACGGGCGTCAAGCTGCGTTCTTGGCAGGAGGAAATGACCTGCCCGAAAGCCGAAACGGAATGCTCCATGGAGGTCGCCATGCCGACCTTCAATCTGGCGTTCAAGTGCGAACCCCTGACCCACGGCGACGCGGCCATCCGGGAGGAAATGGTAGCGGATCTGGCGGCCGAAGCGCTGTTCGGCGAATCCTCGGAGCTGTACCTGCGGCTTTACGAGGAAGGCGTTATCGATTCCTCCTTCGGCGGCGGCTTCGAGACCGTGGACGGCTGCGCCATGCTGCTCTGCTCCGGCGATTCCGACGACCCCCGCGCCGTCCGGGAAGCGATTCTGGAGCAGGCGGAGAAGATCGCGGCGGAGGGACTGCCGGAAAAGGCGTTCCTGCGGATGAAGCGCAGCGCCCTCGGCCGTCGTATCCGGGGACTGGACAGCTTTGATTCCACCTGTTTCCGCCTGTGCGCGTACCATTTTTCGGACTTTGACTATTTCCGTTTTCCGGAAGTTTACCGCGGCATCAGCGCGGAAGAGATATGTGATTTTCTCCGCCGGGCAGTCCGGGCGGAACGGTGTAGTTTATCCGTGATCTATCCTGTCAACAAGGAGGCACAATCATGATCCCTGCCAATTATTCAACCATTTCTTTCCCTTCCCTTGGCATTGAGGTGAACCCCGGCCGCGCCCTGGCGCTGGGGCCTCTGACCATCCATTATTACGGCCTCATTATCGCCATCGGCCTGATGCTGGCGGTAGTCTACGCCTGCCGCCGGTGCAGTCAGTTCGGTATCAAGCAGGACGATCTGCTGGACGGTGTGCTGTGGGTCACGCCCTTTGCTATTCTTTGCGCCCGGGCGTATTACTGCATTTTCTCCTGGGCGGATTACGCCGAGAACCCCATTTCCGTGCTGTACATCTGGAACGGTGGCCTTGCCATTTACGGCGGCGTTCTGGGCGCAGTGGCGGGGATTCTGCTGCTGTGCCGCATCAAGAAGATCAAAATCGGCGCTTTGCTGGATATGGTAGCGCTGGGCTTTCTCATCGGCCAGTCCATTGGCCGGTGGGGCAACTTCGTCAACCGGGAAGCCTTCGGCGCGGCGACGGACAGCTTCTTCCGCATGGGGCTGTACAACACCGTCACCGGCGCATGGGAATACTACCACCCGACGTTTTTGTACGAGTCGGTGTGGAACGCCGTGGGCTTTGTGCTGCTGCACGTTTTGTCCAAGCATCGTAAGTATGACGGAGAAATCGCCCTTGGGTACGTGGCGTGGTACGGCCTTGGCCGCTGCCTGATCGAGGGACTGCGGATGGACAGCCTGTACTGGGGCCCCGTCCGGGTCAGCCAGCTGCTGGCGGGAGTGAGCTGTGCGGCGGCGGTGAGCGTGCTCATCTGGCAGCGCTTCCGCCCCCACGACAAGGCTGATCTGTTTGTGAATCAGGTCGCTGCCCAAACGGCGGAAAACGCAGCGCAGACGCAGGAAAACGAAACGAAGGAATAATGTCGGAAGGCCGGTGCTTACAGCACCGGCCTTCCTTTCTGCAAAGAGAAAACTGGCAGCCTAAAAAAGCGGATTTGGTAAAAATCATGTTGAAATCCCTATAGCCGGGACGGTAATTTATGCTATACTTATACATGAGATATAAGAAGCCGTCAGGCTTTCTGAACGATAAGGAGGAATTTTCCATGCAGTATCTAGGCATCGAATACAACATGAAGCATACGCCCAAACTGGACCCTCAGTTTGTCCCCTTCGGCGTGTGGCGCACCGCCTATCTGAAGGATGCGAAGAAGCCCATCGCCATCGCCGTTGAGCGGGACAAGGGCCGCGTTTCCGTCCACCACACCTGCATCCATGGCACGCCGGAAATGGCTGAGGCCGACTACCGCTACGTGGAGCGCTATGTTAAGTTCCTGCTGTGGTCCATCGGCGGCTTTCGGGTGAGCGTCTGCGGATGCAGCGAGCTTGCCCAGCGGCTGAAAAAGGCCTACGACCCCAAGGGCGAGCGGCACTTTGACTTTACCTTCTTCAACCAGCTCTATGAGCGGGATCTGGAGATCGTTGACCTGCCTCTGGAAGATTGCCCCGCTGCCAACGAGGTCGCCGAACCCATCGGCGGCAATCTGGACGGCTGCCGCATCGGCTTCGACGCCGGTGGTTCCGACCGGAAGGTCTCTGCCGTGATTGACGGCGAGTGCGTCTACTCCGAGGAAGTCGTCTGGTTCCCCAAGCTCCAGACAGACCCCCAGTACCATTATGACGGCATCGTAGCCGCGTTCAGGAGCGCCGCTTCCAAGATGCCCCGGGTGGACGCCATCGGCGTGTCCTCCGCAGGCACATTCATTGGCAACGCGCCTATGGTCGCGTCTCTGTTCATCAAAGTTCCCCGCTCCGAGTGGGACAAGGTCAAGACCATTTACGACCGCGCCGCCAAGGAGATCGGCGACGTTCCCATTGTGGTTGCCAACGACGGCGACGTGTCCGCATTGGCCGGCGCCATGGGTCTGGGCGTGGGCAACATCATGGGCATCGCCATGGGCACCTCCGAGGCCGTGGGCTACGTGGACAAGGACAAGAATGTCCTCGGCTGGATCAATGAGCTGGCCTTCGCCCCCGTTGACCTGTGCGAGAACGCTATGCAGGACGAGTGGTCCACGGACATTGGCGTAGGCTGCAAGTATTTCTCTCAGGATGCGGTCATCAAGCTGGCGCCCGCCGCAGGCATCGAGCTGGACGAGAATCTGTCTCCCGCGGAGAAGCTGAAGGTCGTTCAGGCGCTGATGGAGAAGGACGACCCCAGAGCGCAGGCCATTTTCGAGAGCATCGGCGCGTATCTGGCATACGCTGTGGTGCTGTACTCCCAGTTCTACGACATCGAGCACATGATGATGCTTGGCCGCGTCATGTCCGGCAAGGGCGGCGACACCATCCTGCGGGTGTGCAACGAGATTCTGGCCGACGAATACCCCGCGCTTGCGAAGAAGTGCGAGGTTTCCCTGCCCGACGAAAAGACCCGCCGCGTGGGTCAGTCCGTGGCTGCGGCCTCCCTGCCCAGAATCAAGTAAAGAAATCCCTCAATATGACAGTTTCCCCGGGCGGTCTCGCCCGGGGAAATTTCTGCTTTTGTGGGACCACGCGCAAACGGAAGTCCGGCGGCCACTCTGATACTATTTCCTGATTAAAATCTTAATTTTAATCAGGAAGGCATCGCCTGA